>Ga0114923_10002095_pt1 | contig 13602 bp, 9 predicted proteins | sample SumtaG_FD_89578 | JGI IMG/M metagenome (GOLD analysis project Ga0114923, IMG submission 89578) | Deep subsurface microbial communities from Indian Ocean to uncover new lineages of life (NeLLi) - Sumatra_00157 metaG | ecosystem: Environmental > Aquatic > Marine > Oceanic > Sediment | place: near... | reverse complement strand
TCGCTCTCACGGACCACGGAAACCTGTTCGGGGCGTGGACCTTCCAGAAGAAGGCTCGGAAGGCCGGGATCCGGCCGATCATCGGGTGCGAGGCGTACGTGGCGTACGGAGACCGTCGCGTGCGAGTCAAGCCACCGGACGCGCCCGCGGAGTACTCTCACCTCGTTCTGCTCGCGGCCGACAAGCAGGGATACCGCAACCTCGTCTATCTCTCCTCGATCGGGTACATGGAGGGCTTCTACAGGCGGCCCCGCATCGACCACGAAGTGCTGGAGAAGCACGCGGAAGGCCTGATCGTGCTCAGCGCCTGCCTCTCGGGTGAGGTGGCCAAGTACCTGCAGCTCGGTCGCATCGAGGACGCTCGTGCCACGGCCGAGTGGTACGCGCGCGTCTTCGGACCGGAACGTTATTGGCTGGAGGTCCAGAACCACGGCATTCCGGGCCAGGCCGAGGTCAACGACGGGGTCTTTCAGCTGGCCGATGAGCTCGGGCTCGGGGTCGTTGCAACCAACGACGCGCACTACCTGCGCCGCGAGGATGCCGACGCGCACGACACCCTCCTCTGCATCGGCACGGGCAAGGACAAGGAGGACCCCAACCGGCTGCGTTTCTACGGCGAGGAAAGCTACTTCAAGTCGCCCGAGGAGATGGGGGCGCTCTTCCCCGACCGACCTGACGTGCTGGAGAACACGCTCGCGGTGGCGGAGAAGTGCGAGGTCCGGTTCAAGCGGCGGTACTATCTACCCAACTTCCCCCTGCCGGAACGGTTCGACACCGACACGGCCTACCTCCGACACCTCGTCGAGGAAGGCGCCCGAAGGCGCTACGGGGACCCGCTATCCGACGGCGTGCGGGAGCGGATGGAATACGAGCTCGACGTCATCGAGCGGACTGGGTACGCCGGTTACTTCCTCATTGTCTGGGACTTCATCCGGGCCGCACGGGAGCGAGGCATCCCCGTGGGTCCTGGCCGAGGCTCGGCGGCCGGCTCGCTGGTGGCGTACGCGCTCCAGGTGACGGACGTGGATCCGCTCGAGTTCGACCTGCTCTTCGAACGCTTCCTCAACCCGGACCGGATCTCGATGCCGGACATCGACATCGACTTCTGCTACGAGCGCCGGGGCGAGGTCATCGATTACGTGCGGGAGAAGTACGGCAACCGCTCGGTGGGCCAGATCATCACCTTCGGCACGATGAAGGCCCGCGCCGTCGTGCGGGACGTGGGCCGCGTCCTCGGCTTCGCACCGGCCGACACGGACCGGCTCGCCAAGCTGATCCCGAGCGGACCCGGATACTCGCTCGGCATCGAAAAGGCGGTCGAGAAGGTGCTCGAGCTCAAGGAGGCCTACGAATCGGACCCGCGCACCCGGAAGCTCCTCGACTACGCGGCTCGGATCGAAGGGCTCGCCCGCCACAGCTCCGTGCACGCCGCGGGCGTGGTGATCGCCCCCGGTCCGCTCGAGGACTACGTGCCCGTCTGCAAAGATGCGAAGAACGGAAAGAACGCCGAGGGCACGGTCATCACTCAGTTCGACATGAACGCGCTCGAGGACGTGGGGATGCTGAAGATGGACTTCCTCGGCCTCCGCACGCTCACCGTGATCCAGTACGCCGTCGACGCCATCCGGGAGAAGGGCGTCGAGGTCGATTGGGACGAGATCGGCCTGGACGATCCGGCGGTCTACGAGATGCTGGCTGGCGGTGGGACGTCGGGCGTCTTCCAGTTCGAGTCCTCGCTCGGAACCGACAAGCTCCGGGCGATGCGGTGCGACCGCTTCGACGACCTGCTCGCCGTGAACGCGCTCATCCGGCCCGGTCCGCTCGACAGCGGGATGACGGACGTCTTCATCCGCCGCAAGCGCGGCTTCGAGCCGGTCGCCTACCCGCACCCCGATCTGGCGGAGCTGCTGGAGCCAACGTATGGGGTGATCACCTACCAGGAGCAGGTGATGCGGGTGGCCAACCTGCTGGCCGGCTTCACGCTCGCCGAAGCGGACCTCCTTCGGAAGGCGGTCGGTAAGAAGGACGCGGCACTCACCAAAAAGGTGCTGGGAGAGTTTGTCGAGAAGGCGTGCGACCGAGGTATCGAGCGCTCGAAAGCCCAGGAGATCGCGGAGCTCATCCGCACCTTCGGCAGGTACGGGTTCAACAAGGCGCACAGCGTCGCCTACGCGATCCTCTCCTACCGCACGGCCTGGCTCAAGGCGCACCACCCAGCGGAGTTCATGGCTGCCCTTCTCTCCTCGCAGATCGACAGCACGGACGCCGTCGTCGGGTACATCGCGGAGACGCGCAGCCTGGGGCTGGAGGTGCTGCCGCCCAGTGTGAGCGAATCGAAGTACCGCTTCACGGTGGTCGACGGCGACGAGATCCGGTTCGGATTGGGCGCGATCAAAGGCGTCGGCTTCTCCGCCATCAAGAACATCATCGAGGCGCGGGACGCGGGCGAGTTCACATCGCTCTGCGACTTCTGCCGCCGCATCGACCTCAGGCTCAACAATCGCCGCGTGCTCGAGGCGCTGATCGAATCAGGTGCATTGGACGCCCTGGGCGACCGGGCGGCGCTGATCACCGGTCTCGACGCCGCGCTCTCCGAGGCACAGGCGCGTCAGCGCGAGGAAGCGGCGGGGCAGACGACGCTGTTCGGCGAAGGACCGGCCAAGCGGCCCGACCCCCCGTTGCCCGAAGTGCCGCCGTGGAGCGAGCGAGAGCGGCTGCAGCGGGAGAAGAAGGTGATCGGCTACTACACGTCCGGCCACCCGCTCGACCGGTACCGGGACCTGGTCAACCTGTACGCCCTCGAGGCGCACACCGTGAAGCTCGCGGAGCTCAAGGACCGCAAAGTGGAGGTCGCCTGCGTCGTGACCGATGCGACGGTGCGCTCCTCGCGCCGTGACGGACGAGAGTGGTGCCGGCTCACGCTCGAGGACTACCATGGAACGGCCACGGCTCTCGTCTTCGGGGATATCTGGATGAAGTACCGTGACCTGCTCACCCAGGATGCGCCGGTTCTCATCGAGGGCACGGTCTCCGGCCGTTCGCGTGACGAGGAAGACCCGCCCATCTTCGTAGACTCGGTCGCGCCTCTGGCGGAGGTCCGGCGATCCGGTCAGGTGGGCATCCGCATCGAGCTCGATCAGGAGAGGCCACCGCCAACCGACGTGTTCGATCGGGTGCGCTCCGTCGTAGAGGAATCGCCCGGGAGCGGTCCGCTGCTCGTCGAATGGAGGAAGGCCGGCAACGGCGTCACCCCGTGCTTCTCATCGTCTCTTCGGGTGTCGCCGAACGCGGACCTGCTGGCGGATCTCCGCTCGCTCCTGGGCAACGATCACGTGCACCTGGCGCGCGGCTGACCGGGCGCGATTAGGTGGAGCACACGACCAAGGAGGCTCGGGAGATGGAGGAGAAGACGAACCTCGAGCGGCCGGAGGTCGCCGCGGGTCTCTCCCGCTACGAGCGCGTGAAGCTGGCCCGGCACCAGGAGCGCCCGTTCACGATCGACTACGTGAGCGACCTCTTCACCGAGTTCATCGAGCTGCACGGAGACCGGAACTTCCGCGACGATCCGGCGATCGTAGGAGGATGGGCGGACTTCCGCGGACGCAGCGTCATGGTGATCGGACAACAGAAGGGCCGGGACATGAAGGAGAACGTGCACCGGAACTTCGGCTCAGCCCACCCCGAAGGCTACCGCAAGGCGAAGCGGCTGATGCGGATGGCCGAGAAGTTCGGCAAGCCGGTCGTCACCTTCGTCGACACGCAGGGCGCTTATCCCGGAATCGGCGCCGAGGAGAGAGGTCAGGCGGAGGCGATCGCCCGAAACCTGTTCGTCATGGCCGGGCTCCGGACACCGATCATCAGCTGCGTGATCGGCGAAGGAGGCAGCGGCGGAGCCCTGGGCATCGCCGTGGCGGACCGGATCCTCATGCTGGAGAACGCGATCTACTCGGTGATCTCGCCCGAGGGATGTGCCGCGATCCTCTGGCGGAGCCGCGACGAGGCGGAGCGCGCTGCAGAGGCGCTCAAGCTCACGGCCACCGATCTGCTCGGCCTCGGGGTCGTCGATGAGCTGATCCCTGAGCCGGGCGGAGGCGCGCACGTCGACCCCGGCGGCGCGGCCGAGCAGCTGGGCGAGGCACTGGCTCGCCACCTGGATGAGCTCTGCGCGATGGACGTCGAAGAGCTCCTCCTCTCGCGGCGAGAGAAGTACTACGGCATGGGCCGGTGGGAAGAGGTGCCGACCGAATGAGCCGCAACGGTTCGCCCGGCCGACCGCCGGACCGTCCGAAGCCGGTCAGGCCGACGCCCGTCGCCGACCCGGCGCCCCTGGCCGACGCCTCGACCGCGGCCGGACCAACGCCCGTGCGCTCTGGAGGACCGAGCCAGCCGGCTCTGGAGTCGCCGCGGCCCATCGGCTTGGCGGAGCTGCAGATCATCCTGGTGCGCTTCAAGGGCCTTCGAGATGAATGCTTCTCCTTCCACAGCGTCGTGCCGGCACGGGAGGGCGAGCACGTGATCGTCGAGGCGGACCGCGGTCAGGATCTGGGCTTGGTGCGAAAGGCCGAGGACGGGGCGGCCGCCACCTGCGGCGGCGGCTGCGACGAGGTGGGCGACCGTCCGGTCGTTCCGCCCGAGAAGCGCGTCATCCGGCGAGCATCGCCCGCCGACGTGCTGCGCTCGCAGCAGCTGAGAGACGAAGAGGACCAGGTTCGCCGCCGGACGCGCGAGCTCGTCAAGACGCACAAGCTCAAGATGAAGGTGAGCGAAGCCGAGTGGCAGTGGGACCGTAACAAGCTGACTGTCTATTTTACCGCCGAGAAACGCGTCGACTTCCGGGCTCTCGTCAGGGACATGGCGCGGACCTTCCGTACGAGGATCGAGCTCCGTCAGATCGGGGTTCGCGATGAGGCCAGGAGGCTGGGAGGGCTGGGGCGCTGCGGCCGCGAGCTGTGCTGCCGGATGTGGCTGCCGGAGATACAGCCGGTGACGCTGCAGCTGGCGAAGGACCAGGGATTGTCCCTGAACCCGGCCCAGATCTCGGGTGCATGCGGGCGTCTGATGAACTGCCTGCGATACGAGCACGAGCTCTACGTTCAGGGCAGGAAGCGATTCCCGCGCGTCGGACAGACGCTCGAGACGTCCCGCGGCCCGGAAGAGGTCACCGGCTGGAACCTTCTCAAGGAGACGGTCTCGCTTCGTGATCGAAGCGGGCAGCTGCACACGGTGCCGCTCGAGGAGCTCAAGCAGGAGTCCAAGGCGCTCCGCGGCCGCCGGGTAGAGGGACGCCGCAGCGACACCCCACCGATCGCCTGAGAACTCGCTCCACCACCCGACAGCACGACCACACGAGGGCAATGACCCGCTTCTACCTCACCACGGCGATCGACTACGCGAACGGCGAGCCCCACGCTGGCCACGCGTTCGAGAAGGTCGGCGCGGATGTGATCGCGCGTTACCGAAGGGCGCTCGGGGACGACGTGCACTTCGTGATCGGGATGGACGAGCACGGCCAGGGCATCGCGGAGGAGGCCGAGCGCCGGGGGACGGAGACCCAAGCGTTCGTGGATGAGCTCGCCGAGCTCTGGGCGGGTGTCTGGCGACGGCTCGAGATCTCGAACGACGACTTCATCCGGACGACCGAGAAGAGACATCGCCGTGCGGTGGAGGCCATCGTGGAGGGCATGAAGGCCTCCGGCGACCTCTACGTCGACAGCTATGCCGGCTATTACTGCGTGCGCTGCGAGCGCTTTCGGAAGGAGGAGGAGCTGGTCGACGGGCGGTGCCCGTATCACCCGAAGCGTGAGATCACGTGGACGGAAGAGGAGAATTGGTTCTTTCGCCTTTCGCGCTACCGCGACCCGCTGCTGAGCCACCTGGAGGAGCATCCGGAGTTCGTCCAGCCGGCAAGCAGGCGCAACGAGATCCTACGTCTCCTGGAGGGCGGCCTCGACGACATCTCCGCCTCCCGCTCACGGCTCCCCTGGGGCATCCCGTTTCCCGGCGCCGACGATCACACGGTGTATGTCTGGATCGATGCGCTCACGAACTACCTCTCTGCGACAGGCTATCCGGATGAGGGCTACGCGCGCTGGTGGCCGGCGACGCTGCACATCATCGGGAAGGACATCACCCGTTTTCACTGCGTGATCTGGCCGGCGATGCTGATGTCGGCGGGCGTCGAGCTCCCCGGGACGGTCTGGGCGCACGGCTTCGTGAGCGTCTCGGGGGGCAAGATCTCCAAGGACGCCGGCTCGGAGCTGGACCTGGACGAGCTCATCGATCGCCACGGCACCGACGCGTTCCGCTACTTCCTGGTGCGGGAAGCGCCCTGGGACGGCGATCGGGACTTCGCGTCGGCCTCCGAGCTCCTGGATCGATTCGACCAACGTTACAACGCAGAGCTCGCGAACGATCTCGGCAACCTGGTGAGCCGCACGGCTGCGATGGTCCACAAGTACCGCCAGGGCTCGATCCGGGTGGGTGCCGAGACGCCACTCGACGAGGCCCGTGCCTCCTTTGCCGCTAGCTACCACGAGCGGATGCAGGACTATCTGCTGCACGAAGGACTGAAGGAGATCTTCGGACTCGTAAGGCGCGCCAACGTTTACGTCGACGAGGTCCGTCCTTGGGAGCTGGCCAAGGAGGGGGAGGCTGCGGCCGAGCGGCTGGACGCCGCCCTCGGCTCGCTCGTGCGCTGCCTGCGTGGCGTAGCGGCGATGCTGGGCCCCTTCATGCCGGGCAAGGCGGCCGAGATCTGGCTGCGCATGGGCGGCGGGGAGGGCCTGCCCACCCACTCGGATGCGTCGGTCCCTCCGGCTGGCGCCTCAGGGGAGGGGGCGAAGCCGACGACGCCGCTCGAGGTCCGCCGCGGTCCTTCGCTCTTTCCGCGCTACGAGCCCGAGGCCTGACGCCAGGTCCCGTTTACGAACTCGAGGGCTGACGCCAGTAGCCAAGCGCGATCGGAGGACGGGGCTCCGCGCCGAAATCTTGACAGGCTACCTGACAGACGATAGCCTGACGGCGCTTATGGCAGCCCGGTCGAGCCCTTCGATCAGGCGGATTGGCGGTTCCCTACATCGCGGCGGTCGCACTTGCAGCTGGAGTTCTTTCAAAGGGAAAAGCGCAGCACGAAGTGGAACAGGCTTTGGCGCTTGCTGAAGGCTGATTCTTGGGCCTTCCAGCTCGTTCCCGAGGGCGTCGGAAGGGTCCGCATGCTGCGCATTCGCCGCCGCACCGTTCTCGGCGCCGCCGCGGGCATCGCCCTTCTCGCGGTCGCTGGCCTTATGGGCCTCGCGGTCGCCACCGGACAGGCGGCGCGGCAACTCGAGATCCTGCGCCTCAGCACCGAGAACCGCCTCCTCGCCTCCAGTGTCGTAGCTCTGGGTGAGCGCGCAGGAGCGCTGGACGAGGCACTCGACGATCTCGCCGTCCGCGAAGAGCGATTCCGTCTCCTCGCGGGCCTGCCTCTCCTCGACCCGGAGATTCAGGAGGTTGGCGTCGGCGGGCCCGCTCCGATCGACGACGAGCGGGAGGAGTTCTTCCGGGCCCGGCCCAACCTGGCCCAGGAGGCCTACGGAACCCGCTACGAGCTGGATCGAATGCTCCGCCGCGCGAAGCTCCTGGAGGCGGGACTGGCCGAGGCCGAGGATTCGCTGGCCTTCAGCCACGAGGCTCTGCTCGCGCGCCCCTCCATCTGGCCGGTGGCGGGCCAGGAGGCCTTTCTCAGCTCCGGCTTCGCCCGCAGCCGCCTGCACCCCCTGCTGCTCAAGCGGCGTCCGCACCTGGGGCTCGACGTCTCCTCGCCTCGAGGCGCGCCGGTCGTAGCAACGGCTCGGGGCACGGTTACCACCGTTGGGAAGGAGGCTGCGGCAGGCCGTGTGGTCGAGGTCGATCACGGCTTCGGCTACGTGACGCGGTACGCGCATCTCTCCGAGTGGAAGGTCCGGAAGGGCCAGAAAGTGGAGCGAGGAGAGGTGATCGGCTTGGTCGGCAAGTCCGGGCTGGCCAATGGGCCGCACGTCCACTACGAGATCCATGTCGAGGGAAGACCGGTCAACCCCTACAACTACCTTCTCGAGCGGCATACGATCGGAAGCGCCGAGTAGGACTGCCCGGCTCCCACTTCTTCGTTGAAAAAGCCCCTTAGCGGGTCTACATTTCTTCGCTCTCGCGGCCGGACTTCGTGAATTCAAATCCGTGGAGTTGATTCGATGCGTAGACGATCGGTTCTGGCTGGCCTGGTCGCCCTTCTTCCGATCCTCGCGGCTTGCGGCGGCTCCGAGCTGACAGTGATGGTATTGGCCGGGGAGGGAGACGAGCAGCAGCCTGTTGCCAACCATGAGATCGTGCTGCTGCCGTTCAACCGCGACTCGGTCTTCGAGACGCTCGCGGCCCAGGCCGAGGAGGCCGAGCCGCAGATCCCGGCAGACCTCCAAGCCCAGTTCGATTCGGTCGCGGCGATGCAGGAGGTGTGGCGCGCGGACGAGGCGGAGTGGGCCGAGGCGCGCGAGGCGCTCCAGAATCTCTCGGGCCGGCTGGAGCGGCTTGATAGACGAAGCAGAGAGTATCAGCAGCTTTACCGGCAGTTCGACGGGCTGGAATCGACCGAGCGTCGGCTGAACAACACCCGAGAGCAGGCGTTCCAGGCCTTCGACGAGCTGCAGCGGCAGACGCTCGCACGGGCCGACTCGGCGCGCGGAGTCATCGAGGCGTGGGAGGACATCGCGTTCATAGATTACATGGACATCGAAGCCGAGATCCTGCAAGACCTCGGACGCGAGATCGCCTACGACACGACCGACGCGGGAGGTGCGGTGACGACAAGCCTGCCGGATGGCACATGGTACATACACACGCGCCTGTCGCTTCCGTTCTCCGAGCTTTACTGGAATGTCCCGGTCGACCCGGCTGCGACCGATACGATTCAACTCACGAGCGGAAACGCCGAGGAGCGAATCAAGTTCTAGCGGCACATCCCGCGGACCGGAGCCCGATCGGCACGAGCGTGCGGATCGGGCTTCCTCATCTGCACCACCGCTCAGCGCGGTGACATGCCATGGCTGAAGATCGAGATCCCCTGACCCTCGACGTCGATCGCGATTACGTCGGCTGGATCACTCTGGACCAGCCGGAATCAAGAGTGAATCTCCTCACAGCGCCGTCGTTGGCTCTTCTCGACCGTCTCATCGGCGAGCTGGAGTCGCGGATCGCCACCGGCAAGCTGGTCGCGGTCGTCGTTCGAAGCGCGAAGCCGGGGTCCTTCGTCCACGGGTTGGACGTGCGCGAGCTCGAGAGGGTCCGCGACCGCAGCGACGCCTTCGAGAAGAGCCGCGAGGCGCAGAGGATCTTCCGTCGACTGGAGCGCCTCACGGTGCCGACGCTCGCCGCCGTCGACGGGATGTGCCTGGGCGGCGGCACCGAGCTCATCATCGCCTGCGAACATCGGATCGGATCGGACGATACGACCACGCGTCTGGGGCTACCGGAGGTCAGACTCGGAATCCTGCCCGGCTTCGGCGGGAGCGTGCGACTTCCGGCTCTTGTCGGGATTCAGTCGGCGTTGGATCTCATCCTCAGCGGGAAGACGATCTCCGCGGACCGCGCCAAGCGAATCGGACTATTGGACCGAATCGCGCCCAAGCCTCGCTTCGAGATGGAGGTCTCGGCGTTCTTGAAGGAAATCCTCGCAGGGAAGGCCAGAGGCAAGCCCAGGAAGAAGCCTCTGGCGAAGCGTCTCCTAGAGGACACCGGTCCGGGCCGATCGCTCCTGTTTTCGATCGCCGAGCGAAAGACGGCGGCCCGCACGAAGGGATGGTATCCAGCACCCGGCCGAGCTCTACGACTCGTCGCCGAGACCTACGGATTGCCAATCGATCAGGCGTTGGAGCTGGAGGCGCATGCCCTCGCCGAGCTGGCCGTGACCCGCGAGTCCCGAAGCCTGGTGCGCATCTTCCTCTTGCAGCAGGACGCCAAGCGAAGGCTGGGCGAAGAGGCGATGGGCCAAGCGCGAAGAGTGGAGCGTGCGGCCGTTCTGGGGGCAGGCGTGATGGGCGGCTCCATTGCCGAGCTGATCGCATCGCACGACGTCCCGGTCATCCTCAAGGATATCGAGCAGGAGGCGCTCGATTCCGGCCTCCGCCACGCCAACGAGCTGTTGCAGAAGGCGTCGAGCAAGGGACGGTTCAGCTCCGGCGAAGCCGGGCTGAAATTCGCGCTCATCCAGGGCACGCTGAGCTACGACAAGTTCAGCGAGGTGGACCTGGTGATCGAGGCCGTCGTCGAGCGAATGGCCGTAAAGCAGCAGGTTCTTCAGGACGTCGAAGAGAGGGTCCCGTCCCACACGATCATCGCCACGAACACATCTTCACTCTCGGTAACGACGCTCGCCGAAGCCTCGAGCCGCCCGGACCGGGTGGTCGGCATCCACTTCTTCAACCCGGTCCACCGGATGCCGCTAGTCGAGATCGTGCGGACGGAGGCAACCTCGGAGGAGGTGCTGGCAGCGGCATTCTCGTTCGCTGTCGCGATGGGGAAGACCCCGGTTCTCGTGGCGGACCGGCCCGGCTTTCTCGTCAACCGATTGCTCGCGCCCTATCTGAACGAGACCGGGTATCTGCTCGACGACGGAGCGGATGTTCTGTCGATCGACGCAGCACTCGAGGAGTTCGGCATGCCGATGGGCCCGTGTCGATTGCTCGATGAGATCGGACTCGACGTGGCCGACCATGTCTCCGTCGAGATGGAGCGCGCTTTCGGCCAGCGAATGCGGGCGGCCGGCGTCGTGGACGGACTGCGGAGCGAGGGCCTGCTCGGCCGCAAGAACGGGCGCGGCTTTTATCGCTACGAGGGAGCGCAGCAAAAGGGCGTCGAGCCGGTCGTCGCGAAGAGGTACTCCGGGACGGGCGATGCGGACGCCCCGGATGCCGAAGAGATCCGGCAGCGGACTCTGCACCTGATGGTGAACGAGGCGGCCTACGCCATCGAGGAAGGGGTTGTCGAGAGCGCGGGCGAGCTGGACCTGTCACTCGTCATGGGGATCGGCTTCCCGCCCTTCCGCGGGGGGCTGTTGAGTTGGGCCGACCGAGAGGGAATTCCGAACATCGTAGAGAGTCTCTCGAACTTCGAGGAACGTTTGGGGGATCGGTTCGCTCCCGCCGGTCTGCTCCGCTCCATGGCGGAGGAAGACCTCACGTTCACTGACGCTGACTAAGCGCCCTCTTCCGTTCCGCCGCCCTCTGGTCGCGGCGTCGGACATCCGGCCTTCGCCGGACGCCCCCTACGTCGAGATCGTCTACCGGCGTCCGCCCGCCGACATCACCCGCTACAGGCAGGAGCTTCTTCTGGACGGCGGGAGTTACAAGATCACGCTGCAGCACGGCGGCGATGTAGGCCCGGAGCCGGCGGCCGGCGCAGTCCTCCTGTGGTTCACCTTCCCGGAGCGTGGGCTCGAGGTCGCGGCGGTTTACGAGCCCGACGGGCGGTTGCGGGGCTACTACACGAATATCGTGCTCCCGGCGAATCTCGGGACTTCGGGTGTCTGGCACATCACCGACGCCTTTCTCGACCTCTGGCAACCGCGTCGTGGCAACGTGGAAGTGCTCGACCGTGAGGAGCTCGACGAGGCGGAGCGGGGCGGCTTGATAGCGCCGGCCGACGCGCGACGGGCCCGCGCGGAAGCCCGGAGGCTCATGGAGGCGGCTCGAAAGCGGAGCTGGCCTCCGCGCGCGGTGCGGCGCTGGCCGCTCGACAGCGTGTCATCTTTGCGGCTCCGGCGGGACGAGCCCGGCCGATACTTCGCCAACCTCGTCTCGACACGAGTGATAGCGTACGGACTCTACATGATGGGCGCCGTCTCCCTGACCTCGATCCTCTTCGCGGCGTTCACGGACGCGCTCACCGTCCGGGGAACGGCCCAGCTGGCGTGGCTCGCCACCCTGGGAGCCGAGGCAGCCCTCCTGCTGCCGTTCGCGCTGGGCGGTCGACTGCCGGCGACGGAGTACGCACGACCCAGCGAGGCGATGCACGAGCGGACGCTGCTGGCCGCCGCGGCAGCCACCGGGATCGCCGTCCTGCTCCTGAACCGAAGCGAGCTCTGGCGAGACCTCCTGATCGCGGTCTATGGCTCGCTCGCCTTCTTTCTGACGGTCTTCGGGGTCAGCAGGGCGTGGTTCGACCGCTCCTTTCCCCTTTCCGCGACCGCCGGCCTCCTCTTGTGCGTGATCGCGCTCCTCGTCCTGATATGAGCTCGACGAACGGCCAGCGACGCCGGACGAGTTCCGGCAGGAAAGGCACGAACGGCCGCCGGCGCCTCCACTTTGTCGCGGGCTTCGCGGCATACTTCCTTGCCCTCTGGTTCCTCTGGGACACACCGGCGGTCTATCCGCTCAAGATCTTCGTCGTTCTGCTCCACGAGATCAGCCACGGGATCATGTCCGTCGCCACGGGCGGCACCATCCGGGAGATCGTGATCACCCCCGACCAGGGCGGCGCCTGCATCTGCCCGGGGGGATCGCCGTTCCTCACCCTGTCGGCCGGATATCTGGGCAGCCTGGCGTGGGGTGCGCTTCTCCTCGCCGTCGCCATGCGCGGCGGGCGCTGGGCCAGGTACGGCATGGCCGCGGTGGGCGTCATGGTCCTGGCCGTCGGCGCCTTGTTCATGCGGACCGGCTTCGGCCTGGTGTTCGCGGCGTTGTTCAGCGCGGCGCTGCTGGCCTCGGCCCGTTATCTGCCGGACTACGCGAACCGAACGCTGCTCACCGCGCTGGGCCTGACCAGCTCCCTGTACGCCATCCTGGACATCAAGAGCGACATCCTGGACCGGCCACACCTCGATTCGGACGCCCGCATGCTGGCAGAGCTCACCCATGTTCCGACGCTCGTCTGGGGAGGGTTGTGGATCAGCGTCGCGCTCGTGGTGAGCTGGTGGCTCCTCGCCCGCGCCTATCGGCGTACGTGAGATGACCGGAGGCTACCGGATCCGACCCGCGCAGGCGGAGGACCGCGACCTGATCGTTCGGTTCAATCGGGCGATGGCGCGAGAGACGGAGGGCCGCGATCTGGATGAAGCCACGATCGTGGCCGGAGTCGAGGCACTCCTGGCCGACCCCTCGAAGGGCCGCTACTTGCTCGCCGAACGCCAGGCCGAGCCGGCCGCGAAGTCCGGCGGGCACGCCGAGGTGGCCGGGCAGCTCATGGTGACGGCGGAGTGGAGCGACTGGCGCAACGGACACGTGTGGTGGATCCAGAGCGTTTACGTGGCACCGGCCCATCGGCGGCGCGGCGTATTCCGGATGCTGCACGAGCACGTCCGAGAAGCCGGCCGCGCCGAGGGCGTGGTAGGCCTTCGGCTCTACGTGGACCGAGACAACCTGACCGCCCAAGACACCTACGGCGTGCTCGGAATGAATGAGTCGCGATACATCATGTACGAGGAGGTTTGGGCGTGAGGGTCTCTCACATGTTCGGAACGACGCTCCGGGAGGCGCCTGGCGACGCGGAGGTCGCCTCGCACCAGCTCCTGGTGCGCGCCGGCTACGTGCGCCAGCTCGCGGCCGGCATCTTCTCCTACCTCCCGCTGGCCCAGAGATCTCTTCTCAAGATCGC
>Ga0114923_10002094_pt1 | contig 13603 bp, 9 predicted proteins | sample SumtaG_FD_89578 | JGI IMG/M metagenome (GOLD analysis project Ga0114923, IMG submission 89578) | Deep subsurface microbial communities from Indian Ocean to uncover new lineages of life (NeLLi) - Sumatra_00157 metaG | ecosystem: Environmental > Aquatic > Marine > Oceanic > Sediment | place: near... | reverse complement strand
TTCTTTGGCGTCAACAAGGTGGTGGTCACAAAAGACGGAAAATTCCGGCTGCTGAAACATGGCACGACCCTTCATGGCGCACAAAAACTCACCGGAAACAGCAATAGCGCACCTGAACCGCTCACCTATTATCATCGTGAGGGACCCTTTGCCGATGTGATTACAGCGGCGCGTCGTGACAATCCGCTCAAAAATGTAGGTGTAATCGGCCTCGGCACAGGCTCTCTTGCCTGTTACCGTAAGGGGAGTGAAAACTGGAAATTCTACGAAATTGATCCGATTGTGTTCGAGCTGGCATCCGATCCGAAGAAGTTCACATTTCTCTCAAAATGCGCTCCTAATGCCAAACTGATTGTCGGCGATGCCCGTTTAACGCTGGGTGAAGAGTCGGCGGGGCTATTCAATCTTCTTATACTCGACGCCTTTTCCTCAGACGCCATCCCCGTGCATCTGCTGACTCGGGAAGCCTTGTTGATGTATTTATCCAAGCTCGACAGGAATGGCATCCTGGCGTTCCACGTCTCCAATCGGAACATGGATTTGCGCCCGGTTCTCGCAGCCGTTGCGAAGGATCTTAGGCTTGCGGCGCTCACCCGCGATGGTGGCCTGGCTGGCAAGTTGAAGGAGACTTACAAAACACCAGCCAGACTGGTCGCTTTCGCTCGAAATGAGTCGGTCCTGGATACGCTGCGTTCCATGAAAGACTGGGGGCCACTGCAAAACAAAGGGTGGCGTGTCTGGACAGATGACTATTCCAATGTGCTGGGTGTCATCATGGCCTCGATGGGTCAGCAGGATAGTGAATCCAAGCAGACATCAGATCAGTGAGCGAACCAGCCTGAGTGCTTCGGCAACCGTGCGCTCACGCACTTCGCTGCGGCCAATGTCGCCGAACTCACATCTTATATGAGTAACGCGCCCCCCTCGGCGCTGGCCTGCGATATGGACAAGCCCCACGGGTTTGTCATCACTGCCGCCGCCCGGCCCGGCGATGCCTGTCACCGCGACGGAAATACCGGCCTTAGAATGAGCGAGCGCGCCTGAAGCCATGGCGATTGCCACTTCCTCGCTGACAGCACCATAGGTTTCAATTATGTCTGGAGGAACACCGAGCATCTCGGTCTTGGCCGCGTTGGAATAGGTAACAAACCCGCGCTCAAGCACATCGGATGATCCAGGAATGTCGGTCAGGCAGGCGCTGATAAGTCCGCCGGTACATGATTCCGCGGCTGAGAGCATCAACCCTTGCGAGCGCAAATCATCAAGCAACTCCGATGCGCTTTTTTTCAGCTCCGCACTCATAGACATGTCCCCTCAGCCGAGCTGCACCATGGCGCTTGCCTGAGCAGCTATTCCCTCGCCGCGCCCGGTGAATCCGAGGCCTTCGGTAGTCGTGGCCTTCACGGAGACTCGTGTCACGTCAATTTGCAAAATCTCCGCGATACAGTCGCGCATGGCCTGGCGGTGCGGGCCGATCTTAGGCGTCTCGCAAATGAGCGTCACATCGACATTCACGATTAGTCCATTGCGCGCGCTGACACGGTTGGCTGCATCGAGCAGGAATTGATCTGATGACGCTCCGCGCCATTTGGGATCACTGGGTGGAAAATGAGCGCCGATATCGCCATCGCCTATGGCGCCAAGCAGGGCATCCGTCAGCGCGTGCAATCCTACATCCGCATCGGAATGACCCATAAGGGCATTGCCGTGAGGTATTTTCACTCCGCACAGAATAACATGATCGCCTTCACCAAAGGTATGAACATCAAAACCCTGCCCAATGCGAAATTCCGGCCCGGCAGATATTCGCGATGCTCTCAGGCGCTCTTCCGCCATTTCAAAATCCGAACTTGTTGTGAGTTTGATATTCATGGGCGAGCCCTCCACCAGCCCAACACGAAGCCCGTGCCATTCGGCAACGGAGGAGTCATCGGTAAACTGCGTTGCAGACTCATTTGCCGCCGCGCGATGGGCTTCCAGCAGCTTATTAAAATGAAACCCTTGCGGGGTTTGTACGCCCCACAAATTTGTCCGCTCGACCGCACCCTCGATTACGCCGCCGCTCGCCCGTTTCAACGTATCGGTAACAGCCAGAGCAGGGACCACGCCGTCATTATCGGCAAGTCCGGCAATCACGCGGCTGATCAAATCCGCATCGGCAAACGGGCGGGCGGCATCGTGGATCAACACATGACGCGGTGAAACATCGCTCAGGCTTTCCAGTCCCGCGCGCACGGAAAGCTGGCGTGTCGCGCCGCCCATAACTGGAACCCGCAGTTGCCCCGAACAAGGAGCAACGGCAGAGGTATAGTGATCACGATCATCGGGGTGTATGACGGTCACGATGGATGAGGCATCCAGGCTGGCTGAAAACGTCTTGATCGCGCGCGTCAGAACGGGAGTACCGGCAAGAGATCGATATTGCTTAGGGATGTCGCTTCCCGCCGCGCGCGTCCCGCGCCCCGCCGCGACAATGACCACTGCTGTTTCCACCGCTTTTCTACTCCAAATATTCTTTTCCGGCCTCTTCTACATGACCCTAGCGGCAGGTGAACCGGCATGCCAGCGTCAGCCTTAACCAGCAGGGTAGCCAGAGAGTTGCGTTTTGCTACGCTTCCTCATAATTTGCCTATTGAATAAGCACTAATTGTAATGACTATTTTTTGAGCACATTGTGTCCGTCACCACTACACCACCTCAATCGACTGATTATCAAGGCATTTCAATCGGTTCCGTCCGCTTGCCCAATCGTGTCTTTCTGGCCCCGATGTCCGGCATCACCGATCTGCCGTTTCGCAAGCTGGCCCAGAGGCTTGGCGCCGGGCTCGTCGTGAGCGAGATGATCGCCAGCAAATCTCTTGCGAACAATATGCGGGAGGTTTTGCAGCGCATTGAAAGAGGCAATGAGCGCCCCTTCGTCGTACAGCTCGCGGGACGGGAAGCGCGGTGGATGGAAGAAGGCGCACGGATTGCCGCTGACCGGGGCGCCGACATCATCGATATCAATATGGGCTGCCCGGCCAGACAGGTGACCCGGGGGCTGTCAGGGTCGGCGCTGATGCGTGACCTCGATCACGCGCTTGAACTGATAGAAGCAGTGGTTGGCGCAACGAACTTACCCGTGACGCTTAAAATGCGCATGGGGTGGGATCATGACAGCCTCAACGCCCCGGAGCTGGCGCGCCGGGCAGAGCAGGCCGGCATACAAATGATCACCGTGCATGGGCGTACCCGCTGTCAGTTCTTCAAGGGGCAGGCGGATTGGAGATTCGTTGCAAGGGTCAAAAAATCAGTCAGCGTACCCGTAATCGTGAATGGAGACGTGTGCACGCTGAGTGACATCCGCAACGCGCTCGAGCTCTCGGGCGCGGATGGCGTGATGATCGGGCGGGGATGTTACGGCCGCCCGTGGTTCCCGGGACGCGCGGCAGCTGCGCTGACTAATGGCGGTGAAGTAATCGTTCTGCCAATTTCTGAGCAAAAGGAAATCGTCCTTGAGCATTTTGATGCGATGCTGGAGCATTACGGCACGCATCCCGGCATTCGCAACGCGCGCAAACATCTCGGCTGGTATGTGGAAGAGATTCTGGGGCAGGGGGACGAGGCCAAAGATTGGCGCCGGTGCCTGTTCGAGGAAGGGGACGCCAGGCAGGTCCGCTCACGCATTGCCGCTTTTTACGACCAGCAATGCCAGGAGGTCGCATGAGCGGGACAACCGGCATCAGCACAGTCGAGAATGGCAGGAGTGACTCAGGTTCGATTGCCAGTGATCTGCTGGATGGATTGCCCCATCCGGTCCTGCTTCTGGGACACAAGAATGGAATCGAATTCGCCAATGCCGCTGCGGAACATTTCTTCCAGTCCAGCGCAACGTTTCTGCGGCGCCAAAGGTTGGACGATATCATCGCATTTGGCAGCCCCTTGCTCGCGCTTATCGATTACGTGCGTCGCACCGGCGCGAAGGTGAATGAATATGGCGTTGATTTGGGTTCGGTGAAGGACACCAAGCATACACTGGTCGATGTTTACGGCGGGCCGGTTGCCGAAGCTGACGGCAAGATCCTGGTGATGCTGCAACAGCGCACCATGGCGCATATGATTGAGCGTCAACTGACACACCGCGGCGCCGCACGCTCGGTTTCGGGACTGGCCGGCGTGCTTGCTCACGAGATCAAAAACCCGCTTTCCGGTATCAGGGGTGCGGCACAACTTCTTGAGAGTTCTCTGGGTGATGAAGACCGCCAGCTTACCAAGCTGATTTGCGATGAGTCAGACCGCATATGCAAGCTGGTCGACCGGATGGAGGTGTTTGGCGATGAACGCCCGCTGGAGCGCGAAGCAGTCAACATTCATGACGTTCTGGACCATGTGAAAAAAATTGCTGAAGCTGGGTTTGCCAGCAATATCAATTTGGTGGAGAACTATGATCCGTCATTACCTTCAATTTCGGGGTCCCGGGACAAGCTTATTCAGACCTTCCTGAACCTGGTGAAAAATGCAGCCGAAGCCATTGGCGCGGAGCGCCGCGATGGGCAGATTACCCTGAGCACGGCATTCCGCCCCGGCGTTCGCTTATCCTCTCCTGGGTCAGCGGCACGCGTATCGCTGCCGTTGCAAATTGAAATTGAGGACAACGGGCCCGGGATCCCGGCAGATTTGAAACCGCATCTTTTCGAACCCTTCGTAACCACCAAAACTTCCGGCAGCGGTCTTGGCCTCGCACTTGTCGCCAAGTTCATCGGGGATCACGGCGGTTCCATTGAATGTGATTCAAAATCGCGCGGCGCAATCTTTCGGGTACTGATGCCCATGTATGACGCCAGCCCTGAAGATAGCCCGTCAGGAGGCCAGCGATGACCAAGGGTAATATCCTCATTGCCGACGACGACGCGGCAATCCGAACAGTCCTCAATCAGGCCCTGGCGCGGGCCGGATACACGCCGCGCACGACCGGGAATGCAGCCACGCTCTGGCAATGGGTATCGCAAGGGCAGGGCGATCTTGTGATCACCGATGTGATTATGCCCGACGAGAATGCCTTCGACCTGATTCCTAAAATCAAGAAGATCAGGCCGGAGCTCCCTATTGTCGTAATGAGCGCGCAGAACACGTTGATGACGGCGATTGCCGCGACCGAATGCGGCGCCTATGAATATTTGCCGAAGCCGTTCGATCTGAATGAACTCGTCTCCATTGTCGCCCGGGCATTGTCGGAACCTCGAGCCGCGCCCCGGCCGAACCTTGAGCCGCGTCAGGACGAATATCCGCTGATTGGGCGCTCCCCTTCCATGCAGGAAATTTACCGGGTTCTGGCGCGTCTGACCCAGTCCGACCTTACCGCGATGATTACCGGCGAGTCTGGCACGGGCAAGGAACTCGTTGCGCGGGCCCTTCATGAATATGGAAAGCGCCGCAACGGTCAGTTCGTGGCGATCAATATGGCGGCCATCCCGCGTGAACTCATCGAATCTGAACTGTTCGGTCATGAGAAGGGAGCCTTTACCGGCGCCCATTCCCGCCATCTGGGAAGATTTGAGCAGGCGGAAGGCGGGACGCTGTTTCTGGATGAAATCGGCGATATGCCCATGGAAGCGCAAACAAGACTGCTGCGCGTCCTGCAGGAAGGCGAATATACCACCGTGGGCGGGCGCACGCCGATCAAGACCAATGTCCGCATCGTGGCCGCAACCCACCATGACCTTCAACACCAGATCAATCAGGGCCTTTTTAGAGAGGATTTGTTTTACCGGCTGAATGTGGTGCCGCTGAGGATGCCGCCATTGCGCGAGCGCAAGGAAGATCTGGCAGATTTGGCACGGTATTTCCTGCGTGAGGCTGAAGAGGAGGGTTTACCAGCAAAAACCATCGACTCCGCAGCCATTGAACGGCTGACACAGCATCGCTGGCCAGGCAATGTGCGCGAGCTGGAGAATCTCATTCGGCGCCTCGCAGCACTTTACACTCAGGACACCATTACAGCCGAGCTGGTAGAAAATGAATTGGCTTCACAGCCTTCTCCCGGACCCGATGAAAACGATCAGAAGGACCTCGATGTAAGCCAGTCTCTTGAGCAATATCTGGCTAAATATTTTGCCGGATTTGGCAATAATCTGCCACCTCCAGGTCTCTACCAGAGCGTATTGAGGATGGTCGAGCCCCCTTTGATCATGGCCGCTCTAACCGCGACCCGTGGCAATCAAATCAAAGCGGCTGAACTGCTGGGCCTGAACCGCAACACGCTACGCAAAAAGATCAAGGATCATGGTATTGAGGTGGTGCGTACATCCCTCTGAAGCCGGACATCAATTTCCTGTGACCCCGCGTTAGCGTGTCCAATTTTCGCAACAATTTGTAGCCATTGTGCAACATTGTGGTTATTATGCATCAGGAGCCTGATTTTGGCGTGGATTAGTTGAAATTGCACGCCATTTACCTCTTCAAATAAGCTCCGATGTTCATATATCAAAGTCTGAACAGCTTTGGCCTTCTGGCCAGGCCGGGGATCAAAAATGGTGTCTGACACAGCCGAGCGTCTCGAAGGACGCAATAAGCGGCTTCATAACTTGATGGATGCCGGAGGAAAGCCCTTCTTCGTGCTGGGCCTCGTACTTGTTGCTTTGTCCATTTTTGCTGGCCTGGCTACTTATCTGATACTCACCGGTCTGACGCCCATCATCCCTAAGCATTCAGTCGTGGTGACAGTGCTGCTCATCAACGCTGTCCTCGTGCTTGGCATGGTTGCGCTCATTGCCTGGCAGGTTTGGGGTCTATGGGTTGCACGCAGACGTCAGGCAGCGGGTGCTCAGCTGCATGTTCGCATCGTCGCTCTGTTCAGCATCATCGCCGTGTTGCCGGCAATTCTGCTCGCCATTTTTGCCAGCGTGTCACTTGATCGCGGCCTGGACCACTGGTTTTCGACGCGCACACAATCGATTATCAAGAATTCCGTAAATGTCGCCACGGCATATTTAAACGAGCATGGGCAGGTGATCCGCAGCGACGTCATTTCTATGGCGGCAGATATTGATGCGGCAGCAGATCTTGTTCAGCAAAGACCAAATGTTTTCGGGCGCTTCTTGATGGGGCAAGCGACCATCCGCTCCATCCCTGTCGCGTATTTAATCGATGGAAAAGCCAAACTTCTGGCGACCGCGGGAGCGCTGATTGACGATCCTTATATAAAGCCGCCTCTCAAGGCGATTGAACTGGCGACAAAAGGCAAAGCGATAATCATCGCCCCAGGGAGGTCCGACAAGGTTGCAGCTATTAAGAAGCTGGACAATTTCAACGACACCTATCTGTACATCGTCCGCCCGGTGAACCCGCAGGTGCTGAAACATTTGCGTGAGACACGCGCCAGCGTGAAAGAATACACCGCACTTCAGGAGCGCAGGACGGGGGTGCAGATCGCATTTGCCCTCATGTATGTGGCAATAGCGCTGACATTGCTGCTGGCCGCAATCTGGATCGGATTGTGGTTTGCCAACCGGCTGGTGTCGCCAATCCGCCGCTTGATTGGCGCAGCTCAGGAGGTCTCTGAAGGCAATTTCAACGTACAGGTACCCGCTGGCGCGGCGGAAGGAGATCTTCATCAGCTCAGCCGGACATTCAATAATATGACGCAGGAGTTACGGGCCCAGCGTAACGAGCTGGTCGATACCAATGCGATACTGGAAGAGCGCCGCCGGTTTATTGAAACCGTTCTGTCAGGTGTGACCGCCGGTGTAATCGGACTGGACACGAAGGGTTTCATTACGCTCGCAAATCCCTCATCGCGGAAATTGCTTGGGACGGCCAAGAAATCCTTTGTCGGAAAATCCATCAAAAGCGCGGTGCCCGAACTGGCAAGGCTTTTTGAGCGTGCGAAAAAACAGGGCGGGAGAACCGTCCACGAGCAAATCCATCTCATTCGAAACGGTCAGGAGCGCAATTTCGCGGTGCGCGTAACCAGCGAACGGTCTGAAGATACCGAATATGGTTTTGTCATCACATTCGATGATGTCACCGAACTGGTTTCGGCCCAGCGCTCCTCCGCCTGGGCGGATGTTGCGCGGCGTATTGCGCACGAAATCAAGAATCCTCTGACACCGATCCAGTTGTCCGCTGAACGGATACGCCGGAAATACGGAGATTCCCTGACTCAGGACAGGGAAGTCTTCGACCGCTGCACGGACACCATTATCCGTCAGGTGGAAGACATCGGGCGGATGGTGGATGAATTCTCTGATTTTGCCCGGATGCCAAAACCCAATATGGAGAAAAACGACCTTTGCGAGATCATCCGTGAAACCGTATTCCTGTTCCAAGTGAGCCATTCGGATATCAAGTTTGAAATTGATGTACCGGTTAAACCGGTCATCATGAACTGCGACCGGCGTTTGATGTCTCAGATCATTACCAATCTCGTAAAAAATGCGCATGAAGCAATTGACCCCAAGAGCAAGGAGGAGGGGAAAATTATTACCCGTGTCCGCACCCGCGCGGGGCGGATCATCCTGGAAGTCATAGATAACGGTAAAGGCTTACCCAAGCAGAACCGGAGCAGGCTGGTGGAACCATATATGACGACCCGCGAGAAGGGCACGGGTCTGGGACTGGCCATTGTGCAAAAAATTACCGAGCAGCATGGCGGAAATTTGCAACTCCGGGACGCGCCAAAACGCAAGGGAAGCACAGGCGGGGCATGCCTACGCATTGATTTCCCCCAGATCGGGCCCAGCGAGAGGGAAGACACAAATTCAGCCTCGAAAGGCGCATCGGCACGCAAAGACCAAGCCAGACCAGTATCGAGAGCGAAGGCTAAATCTGTCCGTAAAAAAACTAAAAAACGCATAACCGCGAAGCAGGGAGTCACACATGGCGTCTGATATACTCATCGTCGATGACGAGACCGATATTCGTGAACTCATATCCGGACTTCTGGAAGATGAGGGCCACGGGACCCGCCTTGCCAAGGACAGCACCGAAGCCCTGAGCGCCATCGAAGAGCGCCGGCCATCGCTCATAATTCTTGATATCTGGCTGCAGGGCAGCGAGCTCGATGGGCTGGAGTTGCTAGACAGGATCAAGAAATCACATCCTGATCTGGCTATCGTAATTATTTCAGGGCACGGCAATATTGAAACTGCCGTGGCTGCCATCAAGCGCGGCGCATATGACTATATCGAGAAGCCATTCAAAGCGGACCGGCTGGTCCTCGTGACCACCCGGGCGCTTGAAGCCTCTGCACTCAAGCGCGAAAACCGGCAGTTGAGGGAGCGCACCACCCAAAGCTCTGAAATGATCGGAAAATCAAGCTCTATCAATCACCTGCGCCAATCCATTGAGAAAGTTGCGCCAACCAATAGCCGCGTTCTGATCAGCGGCCCTTCAGGCTGCGGCAAGGAACTGGCTGCCCGGGTTCTCCATGACAGCTCCACCCGCAAGGGCGCGCCGTTCGTAGTCCTGAACGCTGCCGCAATGGCCCCCGAGCGCGTTGAGGTGGAACTGTTCGGCATTGAAGAAGGCAGCAGCGGCCAGCGTAAAGTTGGCGCGCTCGAAGAAGCCCATGGCGGAACGCTCTATATCGATGAAGTGGCCGATATGCCGATAGAAACCCAGGGCAAGGTCCTGCGCGTACTCGTCGAACAGAAGTTTCAACGTATTGGTGGCGGACCTCAGGTGCATGTTGAGATCCGTGTGGTCTCATCCACCAGCCGCGATCTGAAAAAGGAGATCGCAGAAGGAAGATTCCGTGAAGACCTCTTCCACAGGCTAAGCGTGGTTCCCTTACGCGTGCCGTCACTGACCGAGCGGCGTGAAGATATTCAAGCGCTCGTAAAATATTTCGTGCAGCAGCTGGCAGTGTCTTCAGGCTTGCAGCCCCGCCGGATCGGCGATGATGCGATGGCCGTACTTCAGTCTCATGACTGGCCCGGCAACGTGCGTCAGTTGCGCAACAATGTCGAACGCCTGCTCATCCTGAGTGATGGCGACCCTAAAACCCCAATCAGAGTCAATATGCTTCCCGACGAAATTGCCAATCCTGTTCCATTGTCGCCGGAAAGCGGCTCCACCGAACAGCTCATGTCGCTGCCCTTGCGAGATGCGCGCGAAATCTTTGAGCGCGAATATCTCATGGCGCAAATCAACCGTTTTGGCGGCAACATTTCCCGCACTGCTGAATTTGTCGGCATGGAAAGATCAGCCCTTCACCGCAAACTTCGTGGACTTGGAGTGGCATCCGGGGATCGCAACGCGTCGACAAGATAGCGTTTTTCAGGACAATTATTTAATTATTTCAGCAAGATAGAATTTTGTGACTCCCATAGCCGCACTCCTGCGCTATACATTTGCGCCTGCGAGGGTAATGCGGCTGAAATTCTTTAGAGGCAGGGCACAATGAAGGTCCTCATTTGCGGAGCCGGTCAAGTCGGTTTCGGGATTGCCGAACGGCTGTCGGCGGAAAACAATGATGTTTCCATAATCGATAACTCCGCGAGCATGGTGCAGCGGGTCAGCGACATTCTTGATGTGCGCGGCTTTGTTGGACACGGCTCCCAGCCTGACGTGCTTGATGAAGCAGGCGCACGCGATGCGGATATGATTATCGCCGTGACGCTTCATGATGAAGTCAACATGGTCGCCTGCCAGGTGGCCCACTCGCTTTTCAACATCCCGACCAAGATAGCCCGCATCAGGGCTCAAAGTTATCTGGAGCCCCATTGGCACGATCTTTTCTCCCGCGAGCACATGCCGATTGACGTCATCATTTCACCGGAAGTCGAGGTTGGTGAAATGGTGATTCGGCGCCTCTCTCTGCCGGGCGCGTTCGAAACGGTGAGTTTCGGGGATGGCGCAATCAGCGTTGTGGGTGTTTCGTGCGAGGAAGATTGCCCGGTGGTGGACACACCGCTCACGCAACTTACCGAACTTTTCCCCGATCTCCCGGCGGTGGTCGTTGCCGTCGTCAGGGAAGGGCGATTGTTCGTGCCCCATGGCGCAGATCATCTCATCGCTGGAGACGACGCCTATTTTGTCGCGCCAAATGATCAGGTTGAGCGCACTCTCAATATTTTTGGCCATGACGAAAAGCAGGCGCGCCGCGTCATTATCGCAGGTGGTGGCAATGTCGGCCTTTACGTCGCCAACCGGCTTGAGGAATTGCAGAGCTCGACCCGGTTGAAACTCATCGAATCGAACCGCGAACGGGCGGTCGAAATCGCCGAGCAGCTGAGCCAAACCGTCGTGCTGCATGGCAGCACACTCGATGAAGAAGTACTGAAAGAGGCCGATGTCTCCAATGCGGATACAATGATTGCCCTGACAAATGACGACCAGGTGAACATTCTGTCCTGCATCATGAGCGATCGGCTGGGCTGCGATCGTGCTATGTGCCTGCTGAACAATGCCAGCTATACGGATATGGTCCGTTCACTGGGGATTGAAGCCAGCATCAATCCGCGGGCAATTACTGTGTCCCGCGTCCTTGAGCATGTCAGGCGCGGCCGTATTCGCGCGGTTCATTCCATCCAGAACGGCGCAGGGGAAATCATCGAAGCCGAGGCTCTTGATACATCTACTCTGGTTGGCAGGCCATTGCGCGAAATCGAATTGCCTGACGGATTGCGTGTTGGTGCAATCCTGCGAAACGGTATAGTCCAGATCCCCAACGGTGAAACCGAGATCAAGGCGCATGACCGGGTGGTCATGTTCGCAATGGCCGAAAATGTACATGAGGTTGAACAGATGTTTCGCGTCAGCCTTGAATTCTTTTAGAAAGCTGCGCCGTAATGCGCCCTGTAGCCGTTCTTTACATACTGGGCTGGGTGCTGGCCGCGATTTCCGCTGCCATGTTGATCCCCGCCAGTTTTGCCGTCGCACTGGACTCGATTGCACATGTTCAGGCGTTCGTCGTTCCATCCATAGCTGTGGGATTCCTCGCTGGCGGTATGATCATCGCGTTCAAGAGCCTCGACGTTTTTTCAGGCCGCCGTCAAAGCCTTCTTCTTTTGGCCCTCGTATGGCTGGTGGTACCGGTGGCGGGCTCGCTGCCATTCTATCTATCGGGCTTTCCAGGCAGCGCGGTCGCAGCCTATTTCGAGGCCACGTCGGGTTTCACAACCACCGGCGCGACGGTGCTCACCGATCTGGGGCAGGTCCCTGCTAGTATTTTAGTCTGGCGCGCACTGCTTCAATGGATTGGCGGGCTAACAACGCTTGTCGCACTCGCTGCCCTGCTCGGACAGCTATCCGGTTCCGTGCTGGTTGATCGTCAATTGCGCCTGATCGGCCATACAATTCATGGAACCGCCCTGCATCTGAGGGAGGCGCTTAGAACCATCACGCCGTATTATGCGGGGTTTACGCTTGCATGTTTCGTTGCTCTCACAATTTCCGGCATACCTTCATTCGATGCATTCTGCATTTCTCTCTCGACGCTCTCAACCGGAGGCTTTATGCCGCGCGATGGCACATTCCTGCTCTACGGGGCGCCCTACGCGGAGTTCCTGCTCAGCTTCTTCATGCTGCTCGGTGCGATCAGCATCATCTGGATTCGAGCTGTTTTCCAGATGCGCTGGCCCCTGGTCAGAGAGACACGGGAACCGTTATGGATTTTCTGGTCGACTGGCGCACTTGGCCTGATCCTCGCGATCATACTGGCCATCAAGACCGGAGATCCAAGTATCGGCACACTGTTCCACACCCTTACCCTTGGTTTGGCGACGGCGGCCTCCATCATATCGACAACCGGATTCGCAATCTCGGATCAGACCCTGTCCCTCATTCCATATATGGTGCTGCTTGGTATGTGCATTGTCGGAGGAGGGCGCTTTTCCACCGCAGGAGGTCTCAAGGTCTATCGCATCACTTCCATGCTCAGTCAGCTTGGCCGCGAATTTCGCCTGCTGGTCTATCCCCACGGAGTGAGACCGGCAAGGCATGGCGCCGAAGCGCTCGATCATGAAGTGGCGAAGGAAATCTGGATTACGCTGACAGCGTTCATTCTTGTGATCGGGAGCATTACTCTCATCGTGGCGTGGACTGGAGTTTCCTTCTCCGGGGCGCTCATTGCCAGCGCCGGATCGGTTTCCAATATCGGCCCGGTTTATGAATTTGCGCGGGTTGCAGATTTTCCCAATGCCCCGGCCTACGCGCAAATGACGCCGCTTGCCCAGATCACGCTCTGCGTCGGCATGGTCCTCGGCAGGGTGGAAATCCTCGCCCTGCTTTCCATTTTCAACGTGATATTCTGGCGCGACTGAGTTCTGTGTTTATATGTTTTGTTTGCGCAAATCGCCCGCCCGCAAACACGGACCAGCAATAAATACCCATGTCCGTTTCGATTCGCATGGCGTATTTATGTCAAATTTATTATTCAGACGAAAGTAGGGGGTGCGACCCTGGTTATCTGTTTTTTACTGCAATTTCAGCACCTTGAAGGATACTTGATTCTTCTGACTTGCAGTTTGCTGTCTGGTTGGCGTCTAATGGGTCAATACTGTTGAAATTGAGCAAAGTGAATACAACGGTTGGGCACACTGTTGAAAAGCGGCAATAATAATTCCCGCATAAAAAAACGGTACTCACATGGCGGCGGAAAGATCGCAAAGTTTGCAAGATA
>Ga0114923_10002093_pt1 | contig 13605 bp, 11 predicted proteins | sample SumtaG_FD_89578 | JGI IMG/M metagenome (GOLD analysis project Ga0114923, IMG submission 89578) | Deep subsurface microbial communities from Indian Ocean to uncover new lineages of life (NeLLi) - Sumatra_00157 metaG | ecosystem: Environmental > Aquatic > Marine > Oceanic > Sediment | place: near... | reverse complement strand
ATATTCCTACGGCTATAAAGCGTTTCTCATCTTAATGGAGCGCTTTTTTTACTTGTTAAAAAATTTGACAAAAATCTATAGGTCTGTTAGGGTAATGAATTAAAAAACAGTTCTTTGAAAAATAGAAAAATAAAAAAATCTTGAACAATTGGACAAAAAGAAAGGAGGTCAAGACAGAAAGTCAGAATGTTCATTAGTTGTTGGAAAAGTTTCAGGGTTTCTGAATGTTTAATAAGGTTTATTTGAAATATGAAAGGGGCAAATCGTGGAAAAAATTGTAGCTCTATTATGTGTGTTTGGTTTGGGTATGTGCTTTTCGCTGCTTGGGTCAATTAGTGTAAAACTAATTCCCAGGCTGAGAATCGACGAGGGAAAGTTTGGCTCGCTCATTTCGGCATTTATGTTCAGCTGTTTAATTGCGTCGCTGGTTGTTGGTGTTATCACTGATAAGATTGGCTATAGACCAGTAGCAGCATTCGGGTTTATTCTGACAGCGGCGTGTATTTTCTTGATTGCGCATGGCAAGACATACAAGGAAGTATTATTGCCATGTTTATTGCTAGGCCTTGGAGCAATGGCTCTGAATACGGCTGGCAATACTCTCATTCCGGTTGTTCTGTTTGATGGCGAAAATCCTGCTGCCGCCAGTAATTTCGGTAATGTGTTTTTCGGGCTGGGACTATTTCTCACGCCATTACTTGTTAGCTTCTTTTTCAGAAGGACTACATACGAAAAAACTATTTCGGTGTTGGCAGTGATTATGCTGCTTCCTGCGATCTTGGCGGTTTTTGCAACCTATCCTGCAAGTCAGGCTGGGTTTGCCGTCTCGGATGCCTTTGCATTGCTTGCTAACCCAGCTGTCATAATTGCTGCTTTGATGTTATTTTGCTACATCAGCCTAGAGACGTCATTCTCTAACTGGCTTCCGTCATTTGGCAAGGCAGTAATTAGCAGGGCGAGACCACATGAGGATATTGAGCATGTGGACGCTTCTGCGCAGCAGATGCTATCGGCGTTTGCCATAGCGATGATGGTCGGGCGGCTGATAGCAAGTCAGATATCGATAATCACAGAGTATGGGAGTTGGTTTATTGCCGGCGCTGCAGTAATCTCAGCTGTGATTATATTAGCTATGACCGTCTGTAAACATGTTTCTCTGGCGTGGATACTGGCAGCCCTTGCCGGCTTTGCTTTTGCACCCTGCTTTCCAACAACTGTTGGTATTACATTCGCCAAGTTCGAGCTGGCAGTTTACGGCAGTGTCTTTGGGATAATTTTTGCTGTAGGATTGCTTGGAGCAGTGATTATCCCCAAAGCAATAGGCAATATGGCAATGGCAAAGGGCTCGTCGGTTCAGAAGAGTTTTATGCTGTTAGTTCCTGTCTGCATAGTTCTGGCGCTTCTGGCGCTTGTTCTGGGCATTGTATAGAACAAGATTTAAAAACATTTTTGTTCTTTAGAGCGCGGTGATATCATCGCGCTTTTTTCTTGACAGGAAGTTATTAACCTGTTAAATTAATCAATTAAAGATAGTTCTTTGAAAGGTAAATAATTCTTGTATAGAAATGGAAAGAAAGGAGATAAAGATAGAAAGTCAGAATGTTTGCTGTCTGTTGAGACAGTCAAGGGAAATGTTTAGTAAAATTCATTTGAAAGGGGCAAAATTATGAGTAGACCAATAACACTTTTCACAGGCCAGTGGGCTGATCTGAAGTTAATGGACTTGGCAAAGAAGGCGTGGGCATGGGGCTATGATGGCCTTGAGCTAGGCTGCTGGGGCGACCACATGGACGTCTTCAGGGCAGCTAAGGATGAGAAATACTGCAAACAGCAGTTAGCTATCCTCAATGAGAACAATCTCAAGCTCTTTGCCATCAGCAATCACTTGGCGGGGCAGTTGGTGTGCGATTTGAACAATGACAGCCGCTCGGATATGTTTGCACCGGCCGATTGCGCAGGGGACGCCGAAAAGAAGCGGGCCTGGGCCGTAGAGGCAATGAAGAATACTGCTTTGGCTGCTGCGAATCTTACTAAATTCGGCACTGAAATGGGCGTAGTGCCAGAGGACCATAGAATAATTGTCAATGGCTTCGTCGGCTCGTCGATCTGGCATATGATCTATAGCTTCCCGCCGGCGGGCGATGAGATGATCGAAGCAGGCTTTCAGAATTTCGCCGACATGTGGAACCCGATCCTGGATGTGTTCGACGAGTTCGATGTGAAGTTTGCCCTTGAGGTGCATCCGACAGAGATCGCCTTTGACATTGTCACGGCCAGGAGAGCGTTGAAAGCGATTGGCAAACGCAAGGCATTCGGCTTCAACTTTGACCCGAGCCATCTGCACTGGCAGATGGTGGATCCGGTGTTCTTCCTGAAGGAATTCCAAGACCGCATCTACCACGTGCATATGAAGGATGCAGCTCTCCAGTTGGACGGCCGCAGCGGTATTCTTGGGTCGCATCTGAACTTTGGCTCGGCGGAGCGCGGCTGGGACTTCCGCTCGCTTGGCCGCGGCGGAGTGGACTTTGAGGAGATCATCCGCACGTTCAACCTCATCGGGTACACGGGTCCTCTTTCGGTTGAATGGGAGGACTGCGGCATGGATCGCGAGCAGGGCGCAGAAGAAGCCTTTCAATTCGTCAAGGAGATAGACTTCAAGCCCTCAGAGGCAGCCTTTGACGCCGCGTTTGAAAAGAAGAAGTAATAGTGCAAGATGCATTTAAGTTGTGTTGTAAATGTTCGGAATTTAGCATCAATCATAGAAAGGAGACAGATATGGGACAAAGTGATATTATTCAGTGTGCGGTCACAAAAGGCCGCATCAATCAGTCTGTTGCCAAGTGGTGTTTTGAGGAGTACTGGGACATCGAGAAGATGTGCCAAATCGCCAAGGCCCTTGGCTGTAAGAGCGTAGAGTTGGTTGCTCCGAAAGACTTTGCTGTTCTCAAGAAGCACGGCTTGACATGCGCTATTGCGTTCTTTGATGACATGCCTGACCCACCGTTCTCTCGAGGATGGAACAATCTCAAACATCATGACCTGCTTGTTGATGGAACAAAATCGGCTATTGATACGTGCGCTAAGTTTGGCTCGCCCGCTGTCATTGCCTTTACTGGTTACGGGGATGGTATCCCTGACAATGTCGGCGCTGCAAACTGCGTCGCAGGCCTCAAGAGGATAGCAGGCTACGCTGAGAAAAAGAAGGTCAATGTGTGTCTGGAGATTCTAAACACCAGAGATGACAGTGATCCCATGAAGGGTCATCCTGGCTATCAGGGCAACCATACCGAATACTGCGTGGATATTATCAAGAAAGTTGGTTCGCCATATGTGAAGCTCCTTTTTGATATTTATCATGTCCAAATCATGGATGGTGACATCATCATGCGCATCCAGCAGTACAAGGACTACATCGGCCACTATCACACTGCTGGTAATCCGGGCAGAAGTGAGATCAATGGGACTCAGGAGATCAACTATCCTGCTGTCATGAACGCAATCGTCGATACTGGTTATACCGGTTTTGTCGGCCATGAATTCCTCTCAACTCTGGATCCGCTGGAAAGTCTGAAACAGGCTGTTGAACTCTGCGATGTGTAATTAGTTTAATACAGTTGGGCCGGCTATTAGCAAGCGTCGGTCAAAAGACCATAACGAAGCGCGATAGAGACAATCATCGCGCTTTTTTTTATTAATAAATTGAAATTATTTTTAGATTAGGATAAGATAATTAAACATGTTAATAGACACTCATGCTCATCTAAACTTTAATGCTTTTAAGGATGATTTAGACAAAGTCATCAGCCGTTGTAATGAAGAAGACATTTCTGTTATTAATGTCGGGTCAAATTATGAAACAAGTAAAAAAGCGGTAGAGATTGCTGAAAAGAATGATAATATGTATGCAGCAATTGGGCTTCATCCTATCCATGCAAAAGATGAAAACTTTGACGCCTCAAAGTATAGAAGTTTATGTAAATCTAATAAAGTAGTAGCAATAGGAGAGATTGGAATTGATTATTTAAGAGAATACGCTTTGTTTAAAGACAAGCAGAAAGAAGTATTTTTAAAGCAAATGGATTTAGCTAAAGAATTAAAACTCCCCGTTATATTTCATTGCCGAATGGCCCACGAGGATTTGTTAGAAATCCTCAACTATAAACTAAAAACTATAAACTATAAACTAAATGGCGTTGTTCATTGCTTCACGGGAAAGTGGAGAGATGCTCAGCAGTATTTGGATATGGGATTTCATTTAGGGTTTAATGGAATAATTTATAAACTAAATTTAAAGAAAGTAATTGAAGAAACACCGATAGAAAAAATTCTGATTGAAACAGATTGTCCTTATCTTATTCCTCCGCAAGCTGAAGCAGAGCGCAACGAACCAATTTTTGTCAAATACATCGCTCAAGATATTGCTGATGTAAAGAAAATAGATTTTCAGAAAGTAGCTGAAATTACTACCCAAAACGCCAAAAACCTATTTAATATTTAAATTTTTTTAAATAGCTCAATTATGTTATTATAAAAAATTATGGATTCAAAATACAATCCTAAAAAAATTGAGAAAAAATGGCAGAAATGCTGGGAAAAAGAAAAGCTTTTCCAAGCTTCGGATGGGTCAAAGAAAAGAAAGTTTTACATTTTAGTTGAATTTCCTTATCCATCAGGCGAAGGGCTTCACGTTGGACATTGCCGAAGTTATGTTGGGTTAGATATATTAGCTCGGAAAAAAAGAATGGAGGATTTCAATGTTTTGTTTCCTATGGGTTGGGACGCTTTTGGCCTGCCGACTGAAAACTACGCTATTAAAACCAAGGTTCATCCGGCAATTGCAACCAGGAAGAATACTGCTGTTTTTAAACGCCAACAAAAGAGTTTAGGGCTTTCTTTTGATTGGGATAGAGAAATTAATACTACTGACCCCGCTTATTATAAATGGACCCAATGGATATTTTTGCAGCTCTTTAAAAAGAAATTGGCTTATAAAGCGAAAATGCCTATTAACTGGTGTCCTGCTTGTAAAATTGGATTAGCCAACGAAGAAGTAGTTGATGGCAAATGTGAACGCTGCGGAGAAAAAGCAATCAGAAAAGAAAAAGAACAATGGATGCTGAAAATTACCAAATATGCTGAAAGATTAATTCAGGATTTGGATAAAGTTGATTATCCGGAAAGAGTTAAGATTTCTCAAAAAGAATGGATAGGAAAGTCAGAGGGATGGGAGGTAGAATTTGGAATTATGAATTATGAATCAGGAATTAAGGTGTTTACGACAAGGCCTGATACTTTGTTTGGCTGCACCTACTTGGTTTTGTCACCAGAACATCCATTAGTTGAAGAGCTTGGAAATAAGATTACAAATTACAAACATGTTAAAAATTATATTGAAGAATCAAAGAAGAAAATAGAAAAAGAAAGAATTGCCGAAGAAAAAGAGAAAACCGGTATAAGATTAAGAGGTATTGAGGCCATAAACCCGGTTAATAAAAGAAAGATCCCGATTTTTGTTGCAGATTACGTGTTAATGCGTTATGGGACCGGTGCTATAATGGCGGTGCCAGCCCACGACTATAGGGATTTTGATTTTGCCAAGAAATATAATTTGGCAATTATTGAAGTTATTAAACCCAAAGGGTTGAAACATAATTTTTCAGAAAAGGCCTATGAGGGAGAGGGGGTTTTAATTAATTCTGGCAAATTTACTGGAATGTCCTCAATTATTGCCAAAGGAAGAATAGGTGAATCATTAACTAAAAAAGGTTCAGCTAAAAGAGCGATACATTATAAACTGAGAGATTGGGTTTTTTCCAGGCAGCGATATTGGGGAGAGCCAATACCGATAATTAAATGTGAGAAATGCGGATGGGTTCCAGTGCCAGAAAAAGATTTACCAGTTAAATTGCCAAGGGTTAAAGAATATAAACCTACCGAAACCGGTGAATCGCCTTTAGCAAAAGTTGAAAGCTGGGTAAAAACAGCTTGCCCTAAGTGCGGCGGTGCTGCGCGAAGAGAGACCGATGTTATGCCAAACTGGGCAGGTTCCAATTGGTATTATCTCCGTTATTGCGATCCTCAAAACGATAAAAAATTAGCTGATCCTAAATTATTGAAGCATTGGATGCCGGTTGATTGGTATAACGGCGGTATGGAGCATACTACTTTACACTTATTATATTCTCGTTTTATTTATAAGTTTTTATGGGATATTGGAGCTGTTCCAAAATCCGTTGGTTCAGAACCCTATAAAAAACGCACTAGCCATGGAATAATTCTCGGCGAAGGAGGTATTAAAATGTCAAAATCCAAAGGCAATGTGATTAATCCCGAAGAGATAATAAAAGAACACGGCGCCGATACCATGAGAGTTTATGAAATGTTTATGGGTCCTTTTGAGCAAATGATTCCCTGGGACGCAAAAGGAGTAAAAGGAGTGAGAAGATTTTTAGAGAAGGTTTGGAGATTAAGAAATAAAGTTGGTGATAAGATAGGAGATGGAAGTAAATTAGAACAAATGGTTCATAGCGCAATCAAAAAAGTAGATGAAGATATTGAAAATCTTAAATTCAACACGGCTATTTCTTCTTTAATGACTTTGGTTAATGAAATGGAGAAACAAGACGAGATATCAATGAACTATTATTCAATACTTTTGATTCTTTTAACTCCTTTTGCTCCTCATATAACAGAAGAGCTTTGGGAGCGTTTGCATAAAGACGGTTTGTGTTGGGGGAAAGATTGGCCTAAATATAATCCTAAGTTGGTGAAAAAAGACAAGATAGATTTGATTATTCAGATAAATGGCAAGGTTCGTGGCAAAATAGAAACAGATGCCAATATATCGGAAAAGGAGGCAAAGAAGTTAGCATTAAAACAAGAAAGAATAATCAATTGGTTAGAGAACGAAAATATCAAAAAGGTAATTTTTGTAAAAGGCAAATTAATAAACTTTGTTATTGACGAGAAATAACTGAACAACAAAGTCCTTTTGCGCAATATGCAAAAGGACTTTTCTATTTTTGTGAAAAATGATATTATATAAAATATGAAAAAGATATTGTTAGGCAATGAAGCAATTGTTCAAGGCGCTCTGGAAGCAGGGGTGGATTTTGTTTCTGCTTATCCTGGTACGCCTTCTTCTGAGATAGGCAACATATTTGGGAAAGTTGCTAAAAAGCACGGAGTATATTTTGAATTCTCTACTAATGAAAAAACAGCAATGGAAGCTGCTATCGGCGCTAGTTTTTCCGGGTTAAAATGCCTGGTAGCAATGAAGAGTTTTGGTTTAAATGTAGCTTCAGAAGCATTGATTCCTTTCTGTTATACGGGTACAAAAGGGCCAACAGTAATAATAGTTGCTGATGATCCTTCTTGTTGGAGTTCAGGACAATCTGAGCAAAATTCTCGAGCTTACGCTTACTTGGCTCACGTCCCAATGTTAGAGCCCTCTGACGCTCAAGAAGCTAAAGATTTCACAAAATTAGCTTTTGAAATTTCAAAGAAGTTTAATATCCCAATAATAGTTAGAATAACTACCAGAGTTGCTCATCAGAGAATGCCAGTTGAGATGCAAAAAACAAATAGCAAAGAGCAAAGAACAATAGGTAAATTTGTTAAAGATGTTAAACATTTTGTTACTATGCCTCCTCGGGTTTTGGAGATGAAAGAGGAGTTATTAGAAAAAATAGAAAAAATAAAAGATTTTGCAGAGAAGAATAAAATAAATGAAATTAAAAATCATAAATTAAAAATTAAAAATTGTAATTTAGGGATTATTACATCCAGCATTTCTTATTTATATGTAATGGAAGCTTTAAAAGACCTTAATTTGGATTTGCCAATTTTGAAGCTTGGATTCTTCCATCCATTGCCAGAAACGAAAATTAAAAACTTTATTAAAAGATTCAAAAATGTTCTGATTGTTGAAGAGTTGGAACCTTTTTTGGAAAAAGAAGTTAAAGTTTTGGCTAAAGAGATTAATCCAAAACTAAAAGTTTTCGGTAAAGATCTTTTACCTGAGACAAGAGAACTGGGTACAGAAAAAGTTATGATGGCAATAGCAAAATTAACCAATAGAAAATACAAGATTCCAAGACATTATTCTTTAGCTCTTCCCACAAGGTTTCCCCGACTCTGCCCGGACTGTTCTTATTGGCTTGTTTTTTCAGCTGTTAAAAAGATGGCTCCAAAAGGCACAATTTTTGGCGGAGATATCGGCTGTTATATGTTGGCCGGCTTTCCTCCTCATAATATTCAAGATTATCTTTTTTGCATGGGGTCTTCAATTGGAATAGCCCATGGAATTAAGAAGGCCGTTCAGGACCAGTCCTCAAAGCAAAAACTTATAACCTTTATTGGCGATTCAACATTTTTTCATGCCGGAATTCCTGCTTTAGTCAATACTGTATTTAATAAATCAAACCCTTTAATTATTATAATGGATAATCGTATTACGGCTATGACCGGCCATCAGCCAAACCCAGGAATGGGCAAAACAGGAATGGGAGAAGTTACTGATGAAATAAAAATTGAAAACATTGTCAAGGCTTGCGGGGTTAAAAACCTGAAGATTATTGATCCAGTGAATATAAAAGAGCTTCAGGCCGCTATTAAAGAATTTTTAAACAAAAAAGAAGTTTCAGTAATTATTGCCCGCAGAATGTGCGCCTATTGGGCAAAACGTCTAAAAAGAAAAAAGTAATATGAAAAAAACTTTTAATATTATTATTTCAGGAACAGGAGGGCAGGGCTTGATTACTTTAACTCAGATTATAGCTGAAGCCGCTTTGATTGAAGGCTTGGATCTTAAAACCTCTGAGCTTCACGGACTATCTCAAAGAGGAGGAAGCGTAGAGACACATATAAGGATTGGAAAGAAGGTTTATTCTCCGCTGGTTTCTTCTGGCAAAGCTGATTTAATTTTGAGTTTAGAAACCCTGGAAGGATTAAGGAGCATTCAATATGCTAATGCCAAAACAATTTTTTTAATTAACAAAGATGCTCTTTCTTTTATGGGAAGCCCCTCAGAAGAGAAAATTATAAATAGATTAAATAAACTTATAAAAGGTCCTAAATACATAATTCCTGCTTCGAAAATCTGCAAAAAAGAATTAGGAAAAGCAGTGATGGCGGGAGTTTATCTTTTAAGTTACGCAAGTTTTAAGAAATTAATTCCGTTAAAATCTAATTCAGTTTCAAAAGCTATTTTGAAAGTTGTTCCTAAAAGGTATCTTGAGCTGAATAAAAAGGCCTTTGAATTAGCTAGATCATGATAAAAAAAGTGGTAATTGCTGCTGCGGGCCAGGGGACCCGCATGCTTCATCTCACCAAAGGCAAATCAAAGCATCTTATTAAGGTCAAAAAAAGGCCTTTTTTGGCATATTTGCTAGATAATCTTTTTTTAGCTGGCTATAGGGATTTGATTTTGGTGGTGGGCTACAAGGAAGAACTTATAAAAGAATTCTTGGAAAAATACAAACCTCCCCTTAAAAGCTTAAGGAAGAGTCAATACAAAATTAGGATGGTTTCCCAGTATGAGATTTTAGGCCCAAAAGATAAAATATACGGCACAGCTTGTCCTTTAATGTGCGTGAAGAATATTATTGGCAAAAGCCATTTTTTATTTGTTGTAGGGGATAATCTTTATTCGGCAAAGGACTTTAGAGCAATGAATGTTGAGGGGAAATATAGTTATGTTGCCGGCGCTTATCGTAAAAATCCAGAAAAATACGGCGTGCTTATCACAAACAACGGATTGCTTAAAAAGGTTGTGGAAAAACCGAAAAAATATGTTGGAAATTTAGTCAACACTGGCTTATATAAATTTACTCCGGAAGTTTTCAAAAAGCTCTCAAAAATTCGGCGATCCCCGCGTGGAGAATACGAAATCACAGATGCCCTTAATTTTTTAGCAAGAGAAAAAAGAATGAAAATTAAAAAAATTCAGGACTACTGGATGGATTTTGGCAACCCAGCAGATATAATAATCCTTTCTTATTTTTTAAGATCATTTAAAAAGTTTAAAAGGCTTTTTGGTAGAAACAGAAGGTTTGAAATTATTCCTGCTAATTCAAAATATGCGGTTAAAATAGCTGTAGAGCATCTTGAACGAGGGCAAGTGGTAGCTTGTCCGACAGATACTGTTTATGGTTTGATTGCTGATGCAACCTCTGATGAGGCGGTGGAAAAAGTTTTTGAAATAAAAAAGAGAAATAAGAAGAAAGCTATTCCTATTTTTGTAAAAGATACAAAGATGGCAAAAAAGTTTGCCATAATGGACAAGGATATGGAAAATTTTCTGCAGGAGATTTGGCCCGGCAAAATTACAGTGGCTCTGAAAAGAAAAAAGAATTCTGGGCTGTCAAAAGTTTTATTTGGCAGCAAGAAGACAATTGGTTTGAGGGTTCCAGATTACAAATTAATTAATCAGATTGTTTTAAAGTTTGGCAAACCCTTGACTGGCACTTCAGCTAATATCTCTGGCGAGCCGTCTGCCACGAAAATAGAAAAGATTTTTGAATACTTTGAGGATGAGAAAGTTAGGCCAGACCTGATTTTATCAGCTGGCAATTTACCATACAACAATCATTCGACTGTTGTTGATTTTAGCAAAGATAAGCCAAAGATTATAAGGAGGGGTAGGTGATAATTTTTAATTTTTAATTTTTAATTTTTAATTTCTAAAAGAAAAAGCCAAGGTTAATTTCCCCTTGGCTTTTTTGCTACTGGATAGTACTTCTTGGCAGTTATTCTCGGTTTTTTCTTCTTGCAATAATTGCTTTGTTCTTCATGTTTACCCTCCTTTCTTTTTTCTTAAAGCCACAGATGTTATAAAAACCCACAGTAGATTTTATTAATGTGCTATATCTATTTTACCAATGTTTGTAGATATAATCAATATATTTTGACCGAAAGAAGAAAATAGCATAAAATAGAATAATGAAATTAGAACAAAAAGATAAACAAATAGCTGATTTAATTGAGAAAGAAACAGAGAGGCAAAAAACCTCTTTAGAAATGATTCCTTCCGAGAACCACACTTCATCAGCAGTGAGAGAGGCATTGGGCTCTCTTTTAACAGATAAATACGCTGAAGGGTATCCTGGCAAAAGATATTACGCAGGACTGGAGTTTTACGATAAAATTGAAGATATTTGTCGGGAGAGAGCTAAAAAATTATTTAAAGTTTCTCATGTTAATGTTCAGCCATATTCAGGTTCGCCTGCAAATCAGGCAGTTTATTTCGCTGTTTGTAAACCAGGAGATACTGTAATGGGAATGTCTCTTCCTCATGGGGGCCATTTGACTCATGGCTGGAAGGTGAATTTTTCTGCTAAATATTATAAATCAGTTCAATATGGGGTTGATAAAAAGACAAACTTGCTTGATTATCGGGAGGTAGAAAAGTTGGCTAAAAAGAAAAAGCCAAAACTCATCTGGATTGGGGCTACTGCCTACCCTCGTATATTTGACTGGGGAAGGTTAGGCAAGATTGCTGATTCAATTGGAGCGTATTTAGTGGCAGATATTGCTCATATTGCAGGACTTGTTGTTTCTGGAGCGCATCCAAGCCCGGTGCCTTATGTCCATATTGTTACTACAACTACTCATAAAACATTAAGGGGTCCAAGGGGCGGGATGATAATGATTACTAAAAAAGGATTGAGGAAGGATCCGGATCTTCCTAAAAAGATTGATAAAGCGGTGTTTCCTGGGCTGCAGGGCGGCCCTCACGAAAATAATATTGCCGCTATTGCCGTTTGTTTGAAAGAAGCCTTACAGCCGGCTTTTAAAAAATATGGGAAGCAGATAGTTAAAAACAGCAAGGCCTTGGCTTCTGAGCTTTTAAAATATGATTTTGATTTAGTGACTGGCGGAACAGACAACCACTTGCTTTTAATTGATTTGAGGAATAAGGGAATTTTAGGAAAAGAAGCTCAAAACTGGCTGGAGAAAGCTGGTATTACTATTAACAAAAATACTATTCCTTTTGACCCGAATCCTCCTTTTAAGCCCTCGGGGATAAGGTTGGGGACGCCTGCTATTACAACCAGAGGAATGAAAGAAAAAGAAATGAAAAAGATCGCTTTTTGGATTTCAGAAGTAATTTTGAAACCTGAAGCATATTTAAAAGTTAGAAAAGAAGTTAAAAAACTTTGCAAAAAATTCCTCCTACCATGAAAATTATTGATGGCAAAAAAATATCTGAAAAGATATTGAATAGATTAGAAAAAGAGATACGAGAAAAACAGCTAAAAATAAAGTTAGCTGTTATTTTGGTTGGAGATGATCCTAAATCTAAAATATATGTTAGGAAGAAAGAAGAAGTATGTGAAAGGGTGGGAATAGATTTTGAGTTGTTTAAACCCTCAGGAGATATTCAAGAAACTGAGCTTGTTGAAGAAGTTGGAAAGATTGTTAAAGACAATACTATCTCTGGCATAGTTATTCAATTGCCTTTACCGGAACATATTAATACAGATGAGATATTCAAATTAATTCCTAAAGAAAAAAATGTTGAATCTATTTCTCCAGTAGTTTGCGCGATAGGCCATATTTTACAAGAATATGATATATCTTTAGAGAACAAGAAGATTGTCTTGATCGGAAAAGGCAGGTTGGTGGGTATTCCTGTTGGCGAGTGGTTAGATAAGCAGGGCTTGTCATTTTCAGGAATTGAAGATATTCAACAAGCAGATATTATAATTTCAGGAGCTGGCCAGCCGAACCTTATTAAAAAAGATATGATTAAGGATGGCGCAGTAGTAATTGATATTGGCGGAGATGTTAGCCCTGAGGTTTCTGAAAAAGCTGGATATATAACGCCCGCTATTGGCGGAATAGGGCCGGTTACTGTTGCTTGTTTGCTTGAGAACTTAGTAAAACTTAACTTAGTTAAGTTTTAATTTAATGGATTTATATTTATTTCAACAAATAAACCAGTTTGCTCTAAGATGGTTTTGGTTAGATGTTTTAGGTATATTTTTTGCTAGATATTTGGGATATATCTTAATTTTTTGTGTGTTTTTGTTTCCAGCGTTAAAGCTTAGGAAATACTGGTCAATGTTTCTTCAAGCTTTTGTTTCAGCCACTTTTACAAGGGTTGTTATTGTTGGTCTTATTCGCTGGATTTGGCCAAGGCCAAGGCCATTTATTGAGAATAATGTTAATTTGCTTTTAACCCATAATTCATCAGCTTTTCCTTCTGGCCATGCCGCTTTCTTTTTTGCTTTTTCTACTGTTATTTATTTTTATAACAAAAAAGCCGGCATTTTGTTTTTTATAGCCAGTTTTTTGATTTGCATATCCAGGGTTTTTGTCGGCATCCACTGGCCCTCAGACATTTTAGCCGGGGCAGTAGTGGGAATATTCTCTGGATGGCTAATTCATAAGATCGCTAAAAAGTTTTAGTAATATATTATCTAGACAACAAAAAATGCCTCATTTTGAGGCATTTTTTTATGTGCCTGGGGTGGGACTCGAACCCACACGAGATTGCTCTCATAGGTTTTTGAAACCTACGCGTAAACCAGTTCCGCCACCCAGGCAGATACACTATTTTACCACATCTTTCTTAAATTGGCAATCTTTATTTGAGCACTT
>Ga0114923_10002092_pt1 | contig 13609 bp, 12 predicted proteins | sample SumtaG_FD_89578 | JGI IMG/M metagenome (GOLD analysis project Ga0114923, IMG submission 89578) | Deep subsurface microbial communities from Indian Ocean to uncover new lineages of life (NeLLi) - Sumatra_00157 metaG | ecosystem: Environmental > Aquatic > Marine > Oceanic > Sediment | place: near... | reverse complement strand
TTGTCCGGCAAAAATTGAACGAAGATATCGAAACCTTAAAAAATATTTATCATTCTCACGGTTTTGATAAAATTGAAATTACCCCGGAGATATCACCGGGGACGGAAAAATTGATTTTTATCAAGGTTAACGAAGGGAAATCCTATCGAATGGGCAATCTTATCACCATCGGCGCCTCCAGGGGGCAGCGAAAATTGATCGAAAAATTGTTTCCCTTAAGGAAAAACGATCCTTATGATCAACTAAAAATCGATGCCTTTAAAAGCGATATTGAGAACAGCTCCATATTCAGCCAGTTTAGAATTTCTAAAATAGAGAAAGAATCCGACACCATCGATGTGTTGATCAAAGCCGACCCGGATTCCAGTAAATATTACGGCCTGGGAATCGGGTGGGAGGCCCGCAAAGGGTTATGGAAAGGGTTAAGGGGCACCCTGGAATACCAGGAGAGAAATATCTTTAACACCTACTCGTCCTTTTCAGTTATGGTCCAGTTGGGGCCCAATGAGCAGAGAGGTGTGCTTTCTTATGATACCCCCTATTTTTTTAAAACCCCCATCAAATCATCCCTGAAGCTGTGGACTGACAGTGAAATATTCCCCAGTTACCAGTTCAACCGTTTTGGCAGCGGCGCGTCCCTGGTAAAAAAACTCACCCCTACTTCCTATATCATCTCCTCCATAAACTGGTACAGGACCTGGTTGACCCAACTGGAAATATCCCCACAGGGCGTCGATCAACTGGATGTTCCCTTTGATACCACGGCCCTGAACGTCTCCTATGTAAAAGAGAACAGGGATGATCCCTTTAATCCCAGGGAAGGCAGTTTTTTTTCATCTAACCTTAAGATCGGGCTCCCTCTTTTTGAGAAAGATTATTCATTTATTAAATTTCGCTGGAGTTACCAGAAGAATTTTAAGTTTCTAAAGAACTCGACGTTTGCCGCTTCCGTACGCAGCGGCTTTGCCGCCGGCGACATGTCTATTACCGAACGTTTTTTTGCCGGTGGGTCCAATTCCTTCCGGGGGGTCAGGGCCGACCGGTTAAGTCCCATTGACCCGTTAACCCAAAAACCCAAAGGCGGCAATGCGCTCTTACTGTTCAACCTGGAAGCCACTTTCCCCATCTCGATTATACCCATCGAAGAATTGTATTATTCCATATACGCCGATATCGGTAATGTATTTGAAAAAGTCAACGATTTTAGTTTAAAACAGTTGAAAAAGACGGTTGGCATCAGCCTTAAATGGAAAACCCCAATGGGCCCCCTGTGGGGCGGGGTGGCCTGGAACCTGGAAAAAAAACCCGAAGGTAATTATTTATTATTGGTCCTGGGAATTGGCAATGTATTTTAAGAAGGTTATATTTTTTATTTTATTCCAGGCAGCCTTGTCTTTGTTCGCTTTCATGCATCTCGATGCGGAGATGATTCTTATCGACAAAATTGCCGCCACTGTTAATGAAGAGATTATCACCTTTACGGATGTCGATAAATGCATCCAGTTTTATCCCATTCTCCGCAAAAAAGAGGAAAGCGAACAGGATTTTTATATCCGGGCGCTGCAGGATTTAATCAATTACAAAGTGGTCTACCTGGAGTACAAAGATGATTTTAGTCTCCAGGAAGAAGATTACGAAGAAGTCCAGACAGCGGTCATCGAGAAGCTGGGCTCCCTGGATAAATTGATGACCCTCCTCAACAAATTCGACCTGGAATGGCAGGATTTTAAAGATTTTATCAAAGAAAGGGTCGCCTATGAAAAGGTCCTAAAAAAACAATTCCAGGTAAAAATTGCCATTGATTTTAAGGATATTGCAGCCTTTTACAATGAGGAGTACGTGCCCCTCCAGGAGCGGCTGGGATTAAAGCCCAGGACCCTGATTGAAATGTACTCCCTGATTGAGCAACAACTGAAGAAAGTCCGAATTCAAGAACAGGAAAAACTCTCCCAATGGCTAACGGAGATTCGGTCATCCTATAAAATCGAAAACAAATTATTAAAAGAAAAATAAAGGAGAAACTGATGAGTCTTTTTGAAAATGAGAATAAGAAAATCCAATTTCCCCGGGGAAAGAAATTTATTAAAGACTTGCAAGTGGGTGAAAAAACCGACGGCTATTACAAAATATTGAGTGTCGGTAAAAAGAGCAAGAAAGACGGCGGTGCGTTTCTCACCATGCAATTGATGGATAAAACCGGGAAAATCCCGGCCAAAATATGGGACAATGCCGAGCACTATTTTAAAGTGATCCGGCAGGGGGAAATTTACAAAATAAACGGTTATGTCAACGAGTATATGAGCCAAAAAGAGATCAAAGTTGATGGTTTGAGGGCTGTCTCCCCTTCCGACAAGGATTTAAACAAAGAGGATTTTATTGAAAAGGCCGCCTTTGATACCGGGGAATTATTTGCCGGGATGATTGAAACCATTAAAGCCAACCTGACCGATCAATATTTGCTGCAACTGGCGGATCTTTTTGCCGGGGAGTATGAAGAGAGATTCAAAACCCACTACGGTGCACAAAAGATACACCATGCCTATGTGGGTGGTCTTTTGCAGCATACCCATTCGATGATTCAACTGGCCCTTTTGTGTGCCCGTCACTATTCGCCCCTGTTGGATAAAGAGCTGTTGATAACCGGGGTGCTCTTTCACGATATCGGGAAAATGTTTGAGTTTAATGTTTCCCCGGCAGTGGATGCCACCATGGAGGGTGGGCTCCTGGGTCACCTGGTCATCGGCAACACATTATTTTTGCAATTAAAAAATAAAATCCCGGGCTTTCCCGAAGAATTAAGCTGTAAAATTCAACATTTAATTATTTCGCACCACGGTGAAAAAGAGTTCGGCTCCCCTGAAGTGCCTAAAATTCCTGAAGCCTTTGTACTTAATATCCTGGATTTGCTGGATTCAAAATTGAAAATTGTTGAAGAAGCCGTAAATAACTCTGAAACAAAAGGTCTTTTTTCCGATTATGTGCATGTATTGGGCCGGCGGTTGTATGTGCCGCCTAAGGAATAATGAAACCCGTTTGTGCTCATTGTGGTTCCGATAATGTGCTTCCCTTTGAAGATGAAGAGGGTCACAAAAGTGACGCGACCTTTTTCATTGTCCTATTGTCTGCGCTTCTTCTCATGGCCGCTTATTTTCTTTTTATGGTTTCCTCTTATCTTTATTTTCCCCTGGTGGTATTTGTTGCCGTCATAGTGGTCACCCGGTTGATCAACAAGCAGGAGAAGGAGGAAAAGGCGGCAAAACTTGTGGAAAGGGATTACATGTGCCTGGATTGCAGTCGTTTTTTCAAGTTCTCCAGTCAATAAGAATTAAATTCCCAGGGACTACGCGGCGATATGTTTGATACTATCAAAATCAGATTCATTCAGGAGGCTGAGCTCCCAATTATTTTGCAAATTGAGCCAAAATTGGGGACTTCCTCCTAAGGATCTCGAAAGTTTCACTGCCATTTCTGCATTTATACCGCTCTTACCCAGGCATATTGTATTAATCGTTTTAGGTAATACGCCGATGTGTTTGGCAAGATCGGTTTGAGAAAGTCCTATCTCTTCTAGCTCATCCATTAACACTTCTCCTGGATGAACCGGTGTTACATGAATTTTACTCATTTTAAACCTCCTCGACAGAGCTAATGATAGTCATTAATCTCGACATCTAAAGCATCGCCTTTTTCCCACCTGAAACATATTCGGAATTGATTGTTTATACGGATACTAAATTGGCCCTTTCTTTTTCCTTTAAGTGCTTCAAAACGATTTCCTCTAATTTCTCGAAAATCTTGCAGAGAAGTCGCAGCTCCAATACGAGCCAGTTTGATTTGTGCTTTTCGATGCAACTGTTTCGGTAGGATGTTCAGCGCCTCTTTTGAAGTCCTGCCATAGTTAATGTCTTCAGTTCCGTTGTTTTTAAAGTTCCGTATACCCATTATTCACTCAAAGCAATTCACAATTCACCGATGGCATTCTGTTCATCGTTGGGAAAAATATAGCCTACAACAAAACGAGAGAAAAATCAAGTCCCTGGGCACTGAAAAAAAGTTTAGAACATGACAAAATAGAAATGGCGCAACTTTATTGTGCAATGAATTTTTATTGCAATTATTTCTTGCAAAAAACTTAAAACCACTGGGCTCTTAACTTTCAAATCGATTGTTTTAAAGGAGGAATGCGCAGTATCTGTCCGGGATATAATTTGTCCGGGGCTTCAAGGATGGGCTGATTAGCTGTAAAAATCTCCTGGGACTTCTTGGCATTACCGTAGTATCTTTTGGCGATCTTTGCCAGGGTATCTCCCGTATAAACCGGGCAAAATACAGCCCCCGGACCTCTTACCTTAACGTCGAGGTTTTCACTCACTATTGCAACGCCCAGGATATTTCCTAAAGCCAGTACCACCTTTTCACGCTCCTCCTGGGTTTTTACTTCGCCTTTTATCCTTACGATTCCCCCTGTGAAGTCGAATTGAAGCCCAAGATTTTCCACCTCTAAACCCAGGTTCATCACTTCTTTAATCAAATCCATTTGCGACGGTTTACAGGTATTACCATTTGACCCCACAGCTTTACCTACATCTTTGTTGAACTCAAATAAACTCACTTCAGTCTCCTTTAATTTTTTCCTGGAAAGTAGTTATCTTACTCATACTTTCCTCCTGTTTCTGTGTCACCATATTATTATGCAATTTTGATACCAGTCTGCTTAAAGGCTGTTGTTATATAGCCGTTGAAGGATGAATAGTCAAAGCCAACGGGAGTTTAAATAAAAAAAATTACCTGGAAGGTATTTAAGGAAATTGAAGAATAAGTGTTAAGTGAAAGGCATTTGGTTGTACAATCTGTTCATTCCAGTATTCTTCGTGTCTTTCGTGCTCTTCGTGGTAAAAAAAATAAAACCCCTCTGTGTCCTCTGTGGCTAAAATAAACTTTTTGGTTCCGACTTGCCCCTCTTTTTCTAAAAATTTATTTTTGGAAAAAATAAAAAAATAGTTGACAAATCGGAAAATTTATACTATATTATTGTCTTGCGGTAATAAGGCGGTAGGGACAAGTTGTTATAGGAGGTCGCAATGATTAAGGATGACATATGTAAACAGTTGTTGATGCAGGGCTTTGAAAGGCTTGAAGTATCGTCATCAGGTCATCTCCTTCCTGTAAAATTGAGGACACTTCAAACAAAGTTTCTTATATCAGCAGCAGTTTTGCGGATGCTCCAGGGAAAACTCCCAGGGTGTCGCTCAAAAGTAAGCGGGCATCGCTCAAAACTTCGGGCACTTTCATTAATGCCACGGGCGTCTCCCGCAATGTAAAAAACCTTAAAACCATTTTATACAATTCAAATAGGGACTCAATCTCCTCGAATTCAAATTCGATTACTTCTTTAACCTTATCAAGCGACACGAAGAACGGATTCTTCTCTACTTCTACAATGGACACAAAAAATCGAGCCAAACGTTGACATTACCATCTCTATTATAACTCGAAAAACGGCTTAGATATCATAGACAGGCTCTATCATAACTCACGATCATTTGAGTTATCATAGAGAGTCGCTGTGATAGCTCGTTAAATGGCTGATATAACATAGACCATTGCTATTATCATTCAAACCGGCGTCGAGATATCACAGTCACTCCCCGTTTTCTCCGGTCAAGCGCCCAGGAATTCTTCTGGCCTGGCACCAAAAAAGCAAGCAGTTTTTTGTTTGCGACGGTCGGCATTAAAACCCGTCGAGAGGGTATTGAGACTAGAAGAATCATTATCAAGAATATAGTTGACTGGTCGGAATTAAAACCCGCCGAGAGGGTATTGAGACATGAATTTCTTAATTTTTGACTTGATAAAGTCATCGTCGGAATTAAAACCCGCTGAGAGGGATGTAAAAGGGTTGCAGGTGAAGGTGACAGGTGAAGGTGGAGCACTAAACCGCCGTCAGGTGATTAAAAAATGCCCGAAGGGCACCTCTTCCCACCTGCAACCTGACACTTGCACCTGGCACCTGAAAAATCCAAACCCACGGAGAAGCTATTGAAAGGGAGATGGCTGCGCCTGCATCAGAATCAATGAGGGGAAATAAAAAAAAGAGAAAAAAGAATTGACAATTTAATTTCTATTTATTATACTTAAATTTAGCACGGGTTGGAGTTATGGTCTTGCCGCTGAAAAGTTAGAGGGGCAAACATAACAGGAGAAAAAGAATGACCCGAAATTTAGAAAGGTAGACGTATGAATATTTTGATATTGTTGTTGGGAAGCAAAAAAAAGACTTTTCAGCTAGGTTTAACAACCAATGCTTAAATTCACATTTTAGCTTGAGTAACTGTTTGATTTTTGATAGCAAATTCTATTAAAATCAGCACTTTTGGATATTAATGACATGTCTAAAGATAATGCAATTATCAAAGAAATAGAAAAAGAGGTTGGAAAAGATTTGCTATTATTAGATATAGATTACGTTATGGGGGATACCAATGGATTTTCCGTTAATGACAATCAAAATGTAATCGGACTGAACCTAAAATATTTGAAGATATCCGATTTTTCATTTCTTAGGGAATTAATACATTTAAATCATCTAACTTTGACGTTCAACAAAGCCTCAGATGTGTATAATTTGAAAAAAATAAAATGCTTGAATTTAAGCTCTAATAATGAAAATTTTGTTGAGTTGAGTCTGATTAATTTAGGAATAGAGAAAATATCGTTCTCTGGTCAATTGAAAAATTTGACCCGGCTGGAATTGATCGGTAATAGAATATATGATTTATCATTTCTCAAAGAATTAAAGAATTTATCTCATTTGAATTTAAACAATAATGAGATAGTTGACTTATCTGACTTAGTGGGTTTAAAAAAATTAACCCGGCTGTTTTTATCTGAAAATAGGATTTCAGATGCTTCATTTCTTAAAGAATTAAAAAACCTAACCCATTTATCTCTACATTCAAATGAAATATCCAATTTATCATTTCTTAAAGAGTTAAAAAATTTAACTGAGCTATATTTGAATTTTAATCATTTTGAAGACATTTCTATAATCAAAGAATTGAAGGCTTTAACTCACCTTGATTTGAGCAATAATAGAATTACGAATGTCGGTCCTTTAACAAAATTGAATCGCTTATCTTATTTAAATTTAAGTGAAAATAAGATCGCCATATTACCAAAATCTATAACGGATTTAGACCTGGAAATTTGGTGCGATAGAAATTTCTCAATCGAAAAAAAGGGAATATATTTAGATGAGAATCCTTTAGAGGATCCACCTATAGAAATAGTGCAGAAAGGAAGGGAGGAGGTCAATTTTTTTTTCGACAACAAAAAAATCGCAATACACGATACTTTTACTGGGAAAGCAGCTTTGAATGAATTAAAAAATAAATTAATTGAAGGTAAGGGTAAGTTAATCGAGTTTTTCTCGAAGGATACAAAACGTTCTCGGGGAGGAGACAATAAACAGGACTTTTTAATAAAATGTATAGATGAACTATCTTCAATTATTAAAGATCAATCAGGTAAATTAGAAGTAAGGTCTTGCTTAGAATTACTTAGAGAAAAAAAGGAGTTCCCAAAAAACGATGAATTTGAAGTTTTAAACAAGTTGATAAAAAATGAAAACCACAAATGTCTCTATAATTGTTGGAATAACGAACAACAAAACTTTTTTGATGAGTGTTACCCGGTAATTTCCGAATGGAAAGATTTTTTTCTTTCTCATACTAAACGCAATGCCCGCGAAACGAATAATGACTTTCAAAGTTTGATTGAAATTGTTTATGACCCGGATGATTTTGATAGCAAAAAAGGAGAAACCAATTTCCTGGCTAAATTAATCGTAAGATATCTTAAAGAAAAAAACTTAGAGGGATTTTATGATGAGGAGAATATAGTATGTGGTGATATTTTTAAAGAAAAAATATTCGATCATTGTAAATCATGTTTTGTATTTGTACAATTAATAGAAAACGTGGTTTTCTCCCAACCCGGAAATGATAAAGAGAATTGGTGTCTCCTCGAGTTCGAGGAATTTAAAAATTGGAAAGAAAACAATGCTATTAAGGGATGTAACAGGTACTTTTTCATTCTTACTGGGAAAGATGCCATACCTGAGGAAGATGACCTTTTAAGAATACAGAAGAATTGGGTAGATACTATAAATAGTACTGAACAAATTTTTTTCCCTAAATTCAAAAGAGCATTGAGAGATGAAATAGCCAAATTAGCAAAAGAGATTAAAAAAACGAGAAAACATATTATTGATGAGTATTTAAAAAAATAATGTGAAATATGGGGAAAAAAATGATAAATCAAATAATTCAAAGGGTTGTGAAACTTTTTGCCAAAATATTTCAATTAAGAGGTAAGACAAATGAATGTATTGATTTTGCTACTGGGCGGTAATCCATTACCCAACTATGTGGTAGCGAGATACTTGTTGATTAAGGATAGAGAAGATGATGCTTTCCTACCGGTTCCAGAGAAAATTATCTTCGTCACCACCAAACTAACAGAAAAGTATTACGATTCGATTATCCAGGTACTGGAAAGTGATTTGGGAATGGATTTTTGCCCATGCGATGAGATCAGACTTAAATACGACGATTTCGAAAAACAGAGGGATCCTGCGTTCATTCGTGAGGCAATAAATGAAGTATTGGAAAGAATCAATAATGCGAACAATATAGAACTGATACATTTGAACTATACCGGCGGCACCAAACCCATGTCTGTGAACAGTTTTATTACGGTAGAAGAGTTTTCTGAAGATAATGGAAATGAATTTATTTTATCCGACCTGGACCCGGACGACTTTAAATTGAAAATATCACTGGTAAGTTCTCAGCACGAGGTGGATTGGTTTCCCCAAGAAGGCGATTTACGTGATTTCGTTAAATTGGATATCGAAAAAATATTAAAATTGCATCATATGACATTGAAGAAAGATGATAAAGATGATTTGTTCCTTAATGGGAAAATAATTGACGTAAAAGCATTTGGACGTGATATGGCAATCGAATATAAAAAAGGAAAAGATAAAGAGAATTTTATTAAATTGTTTGAGGAATTGATGCCTGAAAGGGATTCCGAAAAAATAGTGGAACAGTTTCCTTTCCTTTCAGATTTACGTGATGCCTGTAAAAAAGATAGAACAGATATCCATAAGCTTCGAGACTTTTTAAACGGAAAATGGCTAGAATATTATGTATTAAAAATCCTAAAGGATCTAAAAAACGAGGGTAAAATCATTGTCGAACCAATACGGAAAGGAGTCGTAATTGAATATAAAGGCAGATTCCAGGAAATTGATCTGATCGTAATGAAAGGATTTCAATTGTTTTTGATATCTTGCACCACATCTCAAAGAATAACTGATGTAAAAAATAAACTTTTCGAAGCCTTTTACCGCGCAGAGCAGTTGGGTGGAGAGCAAGCAAAATTAATTATTGTATCTACCATGTTTAACCGGTACCAGGGAACAACAGAATCCAAAAATAGTAATATCGAAGAGTTAGAAAAAGAACTGGAACAATTTGAAGCCAGGAAAAATTGTTATCTTATCGGGCTGGATGAACTAACGGGAGAAAATGAAACCTTGTCCGATGCATTGCAAAATATAATCGAATATGGGAGGAAAAGGTGAGTAAAATATTGGCCTATTACGATTTAAGAGGAATACAGGACTTCATTTTCGCATCCAACAAACTGAAAGAAAATGTCGGGGCGTCGCTGATTGTGCAGCGTGTTCTGGATACATTTTTAGAAGATATTATACTTAAATGTAAGAAAAATGGAAATGATGCGGAATTGATTTACAGCGGCGGCGGGAACGCTATGGCAGAGTATGGAGATGACGAAATATACAGGGATGTTAATATGGCGTTATCCAGGAAAATCCTTGAAGAAACGGGAAACGCAATAAGGTTTGCTTCGGCATATGCAGAAGGAGATTGCTCAGATTTCCCGACGGCTCGAGATGCAGTATTAAAAGAACTGGCAAAGAACAAATACCAGGGAATTCAAACATCACCCCTGCCTGGTATTGCCATAACCCGGGAAGGCTTAACCGATGGATTACCTGCTCAAAAAGAATGTAAAAAGCAATCTACTTTTTATTCTCTCCCCGCATGGAAAAAAAGGGAGGTGTCAAATAGCGAGTATTATGAACAGGAAATCAAAATACCTGGGAATTATACTTTTGCCCAGGAATTTGATGACCTGGGCAGGAGAACGGGCGAAAGCCATATTGCCGTCGTTCATATCGATGGTAACAATATGGGCAAAAAAATCAATCGTTTGAAATCATACGACGAAATGAAAGAATTCTCCGATAATATTAAGAAAGCCTACAAAGAGGCAATGATTTTTGTAACCAAAGAACTGGTTGAAGCGTTGAATGAAACTGGATTAGCAAAAGAACTGGATTTAAAAACAGACGAAAATGACAAACTAATTTTCCCACTTCGTATCATCGTTTTAAATGGGGATGATGTCACCTTTGTTACCGACGGCAGGCTCGGTCTTGCCCTGGCAAATCTATTTTTGCAAGAAGTACATAATAACCCTATCACAGTTGGCGGTAAACCAATGTCCCTATCCGCCTGTGCGGGGATAGCGATTGTTAAGTCGCATTTTCCCTTTTACCGTGCCTATCAACTGGCAGAGGAGCTTTGCCGGTCGGCAAAAACAAAAGGAAAAATTCTTTTCAAACAGAAAAAGAACAGTGAAAACGAAGAAATGGGAAGCTGGCTCGATTTCCATATCGTCTATTCTGGGATAACCACCAAACTGGAAGAGTTGAGAACGAAGCAGTACAATATCCCCGGTTATGTTAAAGCAGAATCGTTTACATATCCGCCCCGTTCGGATACGCCGGATATGGAGCTAAAAAGCTTTAACCTGTTGTGGCGGCCCTGGTGCGCGGCGGGGCAATGCGAAGAAAAATACAAATGGAAACATTTAATGAAAATACTAAAAATATTTAAAGAGGAATGGCCTCGCTCCCGTCTGAAACGCTTGAGAAACGATTCGGTCAAATCAAAAGCCGATGTGGATAACCTGTTAAAAGAATTCAAAAGCAGGGGAAAAGAGCTTTCGCCATTCATGGGAGAAAGGGATTATTTACGGGATGACAACCGCAGTCCCTATTTTGACGCAGTGGAGTTATTGGACTTTTACGAATTTCCTGTCGAGGGGGGTGACGAATGAAATTAATCATTGAACTAAAATCAGATGCAATCCCCGGTGCCGGTGAAGGACTCTCCGGGATCGTCGATACGGAAATCAATTGCGATGAATTCGGTATCCCTTATCTACCTGCTAAGAGGATTAAAGGGATTCTAAGGGAATCCGCGTTGGAATTAAATAAAACCGGCATCCTCCAACACAATTTTGAAGACTTCTTCGGCACCCGAGGAAAAAAGGAGGGAACAGGCTTTAAAATATCCGACGGTTACCTTGACAATGCGCACATTTACAGAAACTTTTTAAATTATGCCTCGGATAATGAGAATAAGAATCTATGCCGTATATTTAACAAAGAAGCGGTGTTGGAAACCTTCACTTATTTGCGCTCCCAGACGGAAATCGAAAATGGGACGGCCAGGAAACACAGCTTACGAACCTTCCGGGTGCTAAAAAAGGGTTTAATATTTCATTTCCCCATGGAATTGCCGGAAAAATACCATGAAGATTTCAAGACAATCTGCAAAGTAACACGGCGGTTCGGTATCTCCAGGACACGGGGATTGGGAGAGATTGCTGTGGTTTTCGATGACAAATCAAACGGTAGTGAAACCAAAGAAAATGCATCCGGCAACGATATACAATTCCCGGATAAAGCCGATAAATGCAAATTGATCCTGGATATCGAGAATCACGGGCAATTGCTTATGGCGTCCCGGGTGGGACAGGGTAGAAAGCAGGCAACGGAGAGTTTTATACCAGGACATGCGTTGTTGGGAGCAATTGCCGGTACTTTTTTGAAAAATAAAGGAATTGGTGAAAAGGCTCACCAGGACAAAAATTTCCGGGATATTTTTCTTGGAGGCAGCGTGGTTTTTTCCAATGCTTATCCCCTGGTGGAGAATATGGAAGATATACGACCGACGCCCGTCACCCTGGTGAAAGAGAAAGATACCGCCATGCACTTTGACCTGGCACACAGTGAAGACTATAAAAAAGCAGTCGATGGGGGATTGTCCGTCGAAATCGTCAGCGGCGATTTTACCAGGTTCAGCGGCATCGATTTCAGCACTTTTTTACCGGATACGGAGATCGAATACCACCACCGCCGGCCGGACGATAAAGGAAAAGGCCACGCTCAAGAGGGAGATGGTGAGTTCTACCAGTTTTCCGTTTTAAAAGCCGGTCAGAGATTCCGGGCCGAAGTGAAAGGGCCCAAAGAAATGGTGAAAAAAATCGCAGACTTACTGCAAAAACAGGAGACCTTTTACCTGGGTAAGTCCAAAACCGCCCAGTACGGGAAATGTTCCATTGTGTTGAAAAATATCGAAGGGGAATCCGTGCCGGTAGATAAACCGGAACGAATGTGGGAAAACGGGAAAACCAAAGTCTTTACTCTTATGTCCGACATGATCCTGCGCAATGAGCATGGTTTTGCCTGCCCGGACCCTGAATATTTTATGGATGAAGTGGCGGAGTGTTTGGAAGAAGAAAATAAAGGGGGCGTATCGCTTGAAATTGAAAAAAGCTTCCTGGATTTCGTCGATAGAGGCGGCTTCCTGGGGATATGGCGAATGCCCAAAATCCAACATAAAGCGTTAAAAGCCGGCAGCGTTATCCTTTTGAAAAACAATTCCGGGAACCCCCTGAACATGAAGCCGATAATGGGCCGGTCCTTCGGGGCCAACAGGGAAGAAGGGTATGGGCAAGTGCAAATCGACTGGCACGGTGAATGTCCCGTAGTTTATCGTAAATATGTACCGGGGCCGCCGGATTTCCCGGCCAAAGACATCCCGGGAATCAAAGAGTTCATAAAATCTATTTTCCTGGAACGGCTGGCACGGCAGTTAAACGCACTGGCGGTACAAGCGGCCGATAATGCAGTTACTCCCACCAATTCCTTTATCGGCAAGATGGCAATGTTCTTTAAAAATGCCGCAAGTTTTGATGATTTAAACAACTCTTACCTGGAAAAATTAAGGGAACGGGGCAAAAAGCAACTGGAAAAAATAGAAAGAACGCTGAGAATAAAAAATGTGGAGAAACATTGGCAAAAAGACGGTGAAACGATTAAAGAAAAGGTAAAGCATGTGGACCGGGAAGAGGTAAAGCGTTTTATAATAAGTGGCAAAGTCTACCAGGTATTGTCTTCACCAGGTTTACGCACTATCTTTGAAAAGGCGAAAATCGACGAACACTTTTTTGTTGAAGATGAAAAAACCTTTTTCAACTTATACAAAGGGTACGCCGCTGCCTTTTTAAATACGCTGAAACTGTTGAACAGGAGGAAAAATGAGTTATAATCTTGCTGTAGAACGCATATATATAAAGGGTAAATTAAAGGTGGTTTCTCCCCTTATCATTGGCAGTGGGGAAGACAATCGCACCAATATCGATCTGCTGAGGGACGGCAAAG
>Ga0114923_10002090_pt1 | contig 13615 bp, 42 predicted proteins | sample SumtaG_FD_89578 | JGI IMG/M metagenome (GOLD analysis project Ga0114923, IMG submission 89578) | Deep subsurface microbial communities from Indian Ocean to uncover new lineages of life (NeLLi) - Sumatra_00157 metaG | ecosystem: Environmental > Aquatic > Marine > Oceanic > Sediment | place: near... | reverse complement strand
TTCAGACTTAAATGATCTTCCTAGTATGTGAAGATCAAACTTCATTCTAGCAATTTCTGACTTGTGTTTCATGTAATCTAGGTGTTTCATTCTTCTTCCTCCTCATCATCCATTGGATTTACGTCTGTGATGTGTAATCCTCTTGGCGTTGACAATAGTTTCAGTTTATCGTCAGCTTCCTTTTCAGTTGAAGCTTCTATTACAACATTTAGAACATAGTGATAGTCTTTCATTTCCATTTCTCCGACATCGCAAATAGATAGGCTGGTGAAACGTTGTCATAAGCGGCTTGTTCACCTACTCCTTGTACTCTTGCAGTTTGCAGACATTCAATTATAAATTTTACAACATTGAGTTTATTTTCATCACTTTGTTTTAAAAATTCCTTTACAAGAACTTTGAAGTATTTGTGATCTTCCTCTTTAAATTTTGGAATTTCATCACAGGCAAATCCAGCCATCTCAAATGCTAACATATCCCACGTTTCATGTTTATCATTAAGAGTTTCTTTTAGAAAGTGATCCCATCTTTTTTGTGGAGAATCTTTCAGATAAATTTTTTGTTCATTAGGTAATTCTTTATTTGGAAATAATTTTTTAACGTTTTCAATACTATCGTTCATAAATTCTTGAACATGATCGTGCTTTCCTTTTTCAAATAAGTAAGCTTGCCTCATTGTCATTGTATAAATCCACATATAAAATTCTGGATCTCTATATTTTTGTTCTACTACTGAAGTTCTTGTTTTATCTAATTCTTTCAATATACTTACTATTAGTTTTATTTTATCTTCATCATTTAGTTTTATGAATTCTTCACAAAGGTATGTAAAATAATATGCGCCTTCATATCTTTCATCTTCAAATCTTGCACCAAACTTTAATCCTTGATGTTTAGGTGAAATGCTTGACATTTCAAATCCTATTTTTTGCCATTGTTCAACATTTTTAATTCCACCAGCTTTTTCTACATATTCCTTCCAAGCTTGTTTTCCAGTTTTCATTTCCATTTCTCCTTTTTGTCATTGTCCAATCTACTTCTTTCAGCCTCTAAATCTGCTAATCTTTTCTTGTTGTCTTGATATTTTTTGTTATTTTTTAATATCTCTTCTTGTCTTTCTTTGATGTATTTGTCCTTATTTTTTACCATGTCATCTCTTTCTAATTGATGTTTTTTCAGATCTCGTTTCAAAAACGCTACTTCTACTTGTGCTTCTATTAAATTATTCAAATCTTTTATTCTTATATTATCTATCCACTCTTTCATTTTAACATCTCCACAAAACTAAATCCACTTTCCATAGCCCACTCTATCATGTAGGCTTCTAGCAATCCACCAACAAGTAACAAGGTCACTACAATTCCTATCTCAAATGCTACTGGTCGAAGTTCAGTTTTCAGACTTTGACGCTTCCATAATTTCTTAATCATCAAGTAACTTCTGCTCATAGCGATTGAGTACGCAAATAGTTCCATTAGGCCAAAAGGTGATAAGTACAATATTGCCAATGCTGGAAAATCTTTCAACATTGGTTCAATACTGGAAAAAGCTGAAAACGCCAAGCCTGTCTGAAAACTCGTAATCATTCCCCAGACGAATCCAACTCCTGGAATGAACATCAATATGTTGAGCATTAGGTTGTGTGTGAAGATTCCAATACCATCAATGTCTTGAGCAATTGCTTCAAACTGTTTCATTAGTGCGTTAGCATCGGCCTCACTTACTTCTTGCATTGAACCGACTTGGTAGGAAACTGAAAACAATACCATGAAGATTAGAACGAATCCGAATCTTCTTTTCCTTGTCATAGGTTTGCTTTCCTCAAATGGTTGCCATTCAGTCATGTTTTTTCTCCCAAAATTCTTTTAGATCTCTTTTTTTTTCTTCATTTAGGTATTTATTGAAAGGCGATAGCATAGCAAAAGCTAACTGTCTTACTTCAATATCATTAGAATATGTCATTATTTTTCTAAGTATGTCCTCTACTTCGATTAATTTATCTCGAAATGATCCTGAACTATCCAATTCATTTGTATCTAGCCACCATTTTTGTTCGGTCATTTTGTATTCTCCTTAATCATAGTTTTAACTGTGTGAGCTGATATTGCATTGAACTTTGCCATACACTCTTTGCAATTTTTTACATGCTCGAATATTGCTCTTACTACTTCTTGGTTAGCAGTCAATTTTTTATCTCCATTTTCTTTCGTACAACGTAGTAGGTTGACAGGCCAGCGATGATCGGGATTGATACACCAAGAACTAGGAAAATAATATTCAGTTTCGTACATAGATTTTTCAGTTCTAGATTCTTTTCGTGACAGACTATACCACTATCTCCTGCACTTGTCATTTCCAATAGAACTCCTGATACCAGGAAAGATAAAGTGAATACTACAACGGATGAGAACATTGGATCTTTTGTTACTGTGTTAGCAAATTTGTATAAAGCCTTCATTTCCATTTCTCCTTTGGTTTTGGATTGTCTAGAACATTTCCTGCAATTTTGCTCATTTCTAAAAAATCTTTTTTTTCTCCTTCTTGCATTTTTGATAGTAAAAATGAAATAATAATGCTTTTTAAAGTTCCTAGTAATGATTCAAACTGTTGATTAGTAAGTTGATTAGCATCTTGTTGTTCTCCTAATTCATAATAATTTGCAATTGTAGTTATTAATTTATGAGCAAGATCATCATCTGCTAAGTTTGAATCAGGTCTTTCTCTATACCACAAATTTGTTTTTTTAATGGTTGCTTTAATATCATCATCTAACTTAGTCATGTCCATTTCTCCTTTTTCTTTACTTCTTCCAAGTCATACTCTAATGCGTGTTCATAGGCTTCTGCAATTACAGCTAGTGTAACTGCCTTTGCTGTTCCTACTATTGTTTCTGAATTATATCCACCACTGAAAAACAAGTCTAACATTTTTCCAGCTAATTCTTTACTACAATATCCTATATCTGAAAAATCTTTATACTGTTCTTCAATGAATTTCTTATCATAATGTTTTTCTTTACCAGTCATACCATGAAACAATGCTTCGTATTTATTCATACCATCTTTGAATTTTAATTTGTCATTCTCAAAGTCTTGGTTGATCTTTTCTGCTTTATTTTTATCAAGTTTTTCCATTATATGATCAACCCCAATGATTCTAGCAACAGTAAGTAGCTAATTGGAAAATGTTCTGGGAATTTTTCGATGTTTTGTTTCAAAGTCTTTTCCATAAGTGTTGGTTCTTTGAACAATGTATCAGGAAATCCAAGTTCGCCATCTGATTCAAAACCGTTTTTACCATAAAGTTGAATCATAGCTTGCACATCAAATTCAGTTATTTCAAAAACTACTTCACCAAGAAATGATTCTGGAATTTCAGATGGATCTCCCATGATGGTATCTGAATACATTACACCATCTTCTTCTACAAAAATAGTTGGTAGTTTATGATCTAATGAAAAAGCGTGTCCTAGTTCATGTGATATTGTTTCATCTAAGTATGGATCAAGATAATTGATGTAGTATGGTTCATCATATTCACTGTATGTCATTTCACGATAAATGATCCACAAGTCAGCAACAGGTCCAAAAGTATCTGTTATAGCATAACTGTCATAGTTTTCAAAACCATTTGATTCCCATAACTCTTCATTTTCTTCTCGAATAAAGTAAATTATTATTTCACATTCTTCATCTATTTCATCTACCAAGTATTGTTTGTTCAATGGAATTGTTTTGAAATCCATATTCCAACTACCACCTGTATCTTCTAATGCACTTTGCCACTTTGCAACTGACGTTTCTGCAAGTTGCATTAATTGTTCTTCTGAACCTTCGGGCATTAAATGATCTTCAATCTCTAATGCACATACAGTTGGATTTTCTAAAATTATTCCATAGATTTCAAGTTCGTCTAAGTAATAATATCCATTGATGATTGTTGGTTCATAGATGTATTCTTCTGCAAGAATGTTTATTGATCCAACTAGTAATAATGGTAATACAATTAATGGAATTATAATGGTCATCTTCTTAACCAACTCCATTCAGGTCGTTCAGTATATTCTTCTGATTCTAATTCCCTTCTTTGTTTTTTTGTCATGCTTTAATCTCCTTTTTGTTACTTTCAGCTCTTAATTTTTTTACTTCTTTTTCAAGTAATTTTATTTCAGGGTTTGGTTTCCATCTATGGTTTTTATCAAAGTCTTTTAAAGTTAGAAGTCTATTCCATGAATCTCCTAATAGAGTATTAGTTTCATTCAAAGTTAATTTTTCAATATTCATGCTTTAAGCTCCTTTTTTTTTCTCAATGTGATTGAGTAGAAAACAAATACTCCTAAAACTTCAATGCTTTCAACTAGAAATATTGTATGGAAGTGTAACAAAAATCCATTACTCATATCGTTCATTATACCTTGAACTATTGCTACTGCTGGAAAGTCATTAAAGATTGCTACTACATAGTTATCGGCTCCACTTACGACTTGTTCTGGATCTAATGTTGCAATAACTGTTTCTGGTTTTTCAAAGTCTAATGTGTATTTGTCTATAACAATTAGTTTGATTCGTTCCTTTTCATCGTAATATACTGTGTTTGCTTGATCGATTGAGTAGATACTGAACGCAAAATACAAAGTTAACATGGTTAGCCATGCAAAGATAAAGATTCTACGTTTGCCTTTTGTTAACCTGGTAAGTTCATTTTCAAACATTACACCGAACCAGCCAAGTTTCTTTTTCTTTACTAGGATAATCATAGCAACTGAAATTAATGAAATTACTCCAAGTGATCCAAAGGTAGAATCTGAAACAAACTCTACGAAAAGAAGTCTAACTGGTAGTAAGATACCTGTCATAACTGCGGCTACAATAAAGAAATCAGCTTTAAACTTCAAAGTCCGATCTCCTTTTTTACCCTTTTACAATCGTCACATAACAGACGACCATCTGGTTCTACAAAGTTCTTTAACTCTTTTTCAGTTGGGATTACTTCTGCATCTGAACATTGTTCACAGATAAAGCTCATTTAATTACAACCCTCATAAACAATGTCAGCAATTGCTTCTTTTGTATAATTTTTTCTTACGTCAATACAAATTTTATGTCTTGCAAAAGTTTCAGAATAGTTTTCTCCCTCTACAAAAACTTGCATATCTCCAAAACTATTAACCAAATAAACTTCATGTTTTCCAAATTTGGATTCGTACACCTTGATAAATCCTTCATTGTGATCTTTTTGTAATTTCAGAATTTCTTTTACTATAATTTCATTCTTCATTTTTTACTCTCCTTTCTTGATACTGATACAACATTTCCACAAAAACATGCGTGTGTTTTATCTGAACCACAGATAACTTGCATGGCTAAGTCATCCCATTTACAATAAAGTCTATCTCCTTCATAGTAACATCTGTTTGAATCAGTCTGTGCCTTGAATTCTTCTGGGCAATTTATCTTGAATATTGCACCAGAAGCTATTAAGTTTCTATGATCGATAGCATACTGAACTATTTCTAATGTTGCTTTGGTTTCTTTAGGAGTTCTCAATCTTCTTCATCTCCTTCATCTTCATCATCTTCTTCATCTTGATCATCATTTAACAAGTCCAAGCTTGCAAATGTAGGTTCTGGTTGAACATAAGTTACTTTCTTTTTTGGCTTTCTTCCTTTGATTATATCAAAGATTGATCTTTGGAATACGTTTTGTGGGATCTCTTTGTTTCGTTTAATTTCATTTACTTCAATTATCTTTTCATATTTTGGATATGAAATTTGATCTGAATGTCTGTATATCAAGAAGAATAACAAAATCATAGCTCCCAAAGTATTGATCATAGTCATTACTGAACTTTGATTGATGTAGAAGTCATGGGCAAATGTTTCAACTGACATGTTCACGAATTGAGTTATTGCAATTACTACGAGTACAATTGCGATGAATCTAGTCTTTGGAGTTATTACTGGCTTTACTAATGCAAAGGCCATCAAAGCAATTGTAGCCGCTAAGAACCCACCAGCTATTCTAAATGATCCCTGTGAACCAGCATTATCAGAAAAGTTTCCAGTACATGTAACTGCATTTTGTATCAAAGTCAAATAATATTTTGGTTCAAATCCATAGTAATCACAGACTAAACCATGTCCTACTTCATGGATTAAACTGAAAGTTGGTAATAGAATTATCCAAAGTATGATCGTTGTAGTGGTTAATTTGAGGTCCAGTTTCATTAGAAATCCCACTCCTTGATTAGTTTCTTGAATGGTTTTTCATTGTCGATTATTTTTAACAGATAAACTTGCATTTCATATTGTTCATCATCTGTATAACCATCTTCCCAATCTGGATAATGATGATTAGATGGGATTGTATGTTCAAGTTGTTTAACAAAACTATCTGCAAGTTTTCTTGTACTGAAAACAGCTAGATCTTCCCATTGTATATTATCTCCAATTCCTTGACCACGTTTTACTACGTAAATATTAGTCATTTCTTCCAATCCTCTTTGAAGTGAATGAGAAATTCATTCAAGTATTTTGTAAATGCTCTATTGCCTACGGATTTTGATACTCTAAAACTCAAATATGCAAAGAACAAGAATGTTGCCAAGTATGAAACATAAGTTGATCCTTCTTGACCTTCGGTAAGAAGCCCACTACCTAAAATTAGATTCTGTGACTGAACAACCAATCCTAAAACAGTTACATGCCATAAGGCCATCATGCCTATCCATAATCCTGATATAATTCCTATCCTAGTCCATTGTCTGACTAGCCAATTTCTCTTAGAAATAAAGGCACCATCATCAAAGGTTATCCATTCACTATCTTGGTCGTCAATCTTTTCCATACTATATACACCATGTACTAATATTTAACTAGTTGTAGCACTCCTTTGATACGCATTTTCCCTTCTACGTTCATAGAAAATGCCAAATCCTGCCACAAGGCTACCAATACAAACAACTACCAAGTTTGTAACTGGATCTACTGGACTGAAAATGTTCAGTGTGGCTACTCCAAGCCAAATAGCATATCCACCTGGAGTTAAAACACTATACCACTTCAATCCAATTTCTCCATGTCATTAGCATGTAATCTTCGGATTTTCCTGTGTTCATCTTCGATTTTGTTTAGGAATAATGGATTTCCTGTTTTCTTAAATTGTTCTTCAAAGTCCTTTATCTTTTCTTTTGACTCTTTAATCCTGTAATCTAGAACCAATTTTCTTCTCCAAAATATCCATGATTATGAATTTCTTCCCCATAATCCCAATCTTTACCTTTAGGATCATCTTCACTTGGTTTAATTCTAACCTCATGGATATGTAACATTACCATACCCACTTCCAGTTTTGTATCTTCACCATACTCTTTTTCATCAAATCCTCTAAGATCTTGGTAGTAGTTTGATGAAGTATCAACATAACATCTAATGTAGTTTGGGTTTATTTTATCAAAACTTTCTTCAAGTTTCATCACCTTATGTTTAGTTGATATTTGTTTTAGTGCTAGTTTAATTCCTTTAGCCTTTATTCTCTTAATCCAAACTGTTACACAATTATCTGGATCACTATTAAGATCCCCACCTTTAACATCACTATAACATGCCATTTTTTCTAATTCACAATCAAACTTTTTCAACTCCAACACTCCTTTACTAACCATTGAGCATGTGCTTTAGGTGGGAGTAATCCTACTTCTTCTACGTGTTCAGTAATAGAATCCCATAGTTCAGTACAGCTCTTTTCATTAACATCGATCTCATCTAGGCCATCATAATATACAATGACGATTAATCCAAGTGTAAATAAAATTATAGCAAGTGAAATTATTACTGTTTCTCCAGTCGTTGCTTCTATTTTTGGCATTATAAAGATCTCCTAGCTGATTCATCTGCATGCTTATTACATAAAGTCATAGCAATACCACCAAGATCTTTTTGTATTTCCTTAAAGATTCTAGTCTTTCTTACCATTTTTTTACAGTATGGTTCGTGACATTGAATATGAGTTTCAGTTTCTTTCATTCTTGTTGTAGTCAATTTAGTTTCTCCTTTAGTGTTTTGTAATACTGAACGTCTGCACTCATTCTTTCAAGCCAGGAAATTTCAGCTACGACTTGCTCGTTAGTTAGATTAACGACTTTATCGTTTCTAATATTGTCTGCTCTTGTCATTTGTTTCCCCTGATCCTTTGAATAATCAGCTTGTCAATTAGTCTTGCGTTTTTGTATCTACCAAACTTTAGCTCTATTTTTTTCCTATTCCAAAGATGTTTTAGGGATTCTTTATTCAAACTTCTTCTACCTCTTCAATGTCAATGTCATAGCCATCTCCTATACTTTCATCTTCCCATGCTTTTACTTTGTCAACATACTTTTGTTTGTCAGCTTCAAACTTTGCTCTAACATCTGCTTCGTCTTTTCCTTTAACGTCTATAACAGCATAGTATCTTACCAGATCTTCATGTGTTAATGTTACTTTAAATTCTTTTAAACCCATTTTTTACTACCACCAAAGAAATATTCGGGCTTTAAACTAGTTGGATCGGCACATTTTTCTCCACTCTTTCTAATGTATTTTGCTAGCTGTTCCCTGTTTGTTAGTAATGCTCCCCATAACATTTGTACGACTTGAATCTTATGATCATCAGGAAGTTTATCAAACTGTTCCATAATTGTCAGCATATATGGTTCATGTCTTTCGGAACATCTAGTTATCTCCCAGTAAATTTTTTCTTTTAATCCTATTTCTCCAAAATCAGATTCTATCTTTTCTTTAAATTTTTGGTAACTACTCATGTCTAAGTCCTGTAAATTTCATTTACTTTATTGCAATATTCACATGTAATTCCTTGCAAAAGATTAAACGATTTACCACAATGTTCACACAATACTTGCATTAGTATTCCCTCTCAATAAGAAATATTCCAGTCTTTGAAGCTACTTCGTATTCAATTCCAGATTCATCTAATAATTCTCTTAAACTTTCTGGGTTTAGTATTTCATTTTCTGCATTAAGGCCACATAATTTTCCATCAATATCAATAATTATTTTATTGCTAGCTTCATCTTGGTAAAGTCTTTCTATTGTTCTAATTCTCATTACCAGCCACCATCTTTATCTCGATCACTTCTAATTCTTTTCAGTATTTTTAATTTGATAGCTACATCTTCTTCTAAATCATTATCATACAAAGTATTTGCTTTGTCTTTTTGTTGTAAGTCCATTATTTCTTCATCTATCCAATGATCACGCCATTCACATGCACTAGATTCAAATAGTTTAATCTCATTTTTGCTCATTTTTTTATCCATTAATTTCTTAATCTCTTGTTCGTTTCTACTTCTAATTCCTTGTAATTCATAACGGTGTGAATGATCACTTGTATGATCTATTTCATGTTGAAGTCTTTCGTTTTCTTTTTTTAGTTCAGTTACTTTCATCTATAACATCTCCATCTAGATTTCTTCGTTTAGTATTCATACGAAAACCTAACATCATTTCAGTAACATCATCCATTACGGATAAAAAAATAGGTGGTTGGGATTTGGATTTTTTCGTCATGGTTAATCTTCTTCTTCCTCTTCCTCAACAGTTTTCTTAGAACCAAAACCAAAGATGTCTGAATCCTGGTTACTTTCACCAAAGAATCCACCACCATCGCCACCACCAAAACCAAATCCAGAATCAGAATCACTTTGTTCTGCTTCTGAACCTTGTTTCAATTTTGCGATTTCAGTTTCTAAGTCTGGAATCCCATTTCCGATTAGTTCGGAATTTAGAATATCCTCTTTCTTCATGTCTTTTAATTCAGTCATGATCGTAATTTCCCCTCACTAATTGGTGTGACATTAAATTCTTCTCTACATTCACACGAAAGTAATTGTCCTTTACATCTTGGACATCTTTCCATATCACAGCCAAAATGATGTATGTTTCCTTTTTTATTTTCTATTCCACAATCGTGACAATGTTCATTTACGTCAAAGTATTTTGTATTTCTTTTGTATGTTTTTGATGTTAATCTGTTTGCTTCTAAATCAAAAGCCAATAATCCCTGATCACAACTTTTACTTCCTAGCATTTCTTGATCACAATCTTCGCAATTAACCATCTAGTATCTACTCTCCTGTTCTTGTTTTCGCAAAGTGTCTGCAATATCTCTCCAATGATCTTGACAATGTTCACAATCGCAACCTTCGCTAGCTTCATTTTGAACATGAAGTGTTCTACAATCCCATTCAGTACATCTGCAATCGTCAGTACATTCGCCTAAAATTGGGTGATTTAAATCAACACCACAATCTGAACAATAGTCATGTTCTTGCAATCCAAAGGCGTTTTTTACGTTATAGACGAATTTACTTTTTGCTTTGAATATCTCGTAGGATAAATCATAATGTCTTTCGTATTTAGCAATTCTAAGAGTCATTTTTAATCTCCTTTTCTTTTTCTAAGATGGTTACTGTTGCTGTTGCACCAGCTTGTTCATCTTCAAAGTCGTATTCAATGTCTATTCCTAAGTCAATGTCTGACTTACAATGAGGACACTTGATCGTTTCTTCTTTATCGTATTTTCTATCTGTCATACTAACCCCTCATCAAATGATCTTACAATTTCGTTGATAACTTCTTGGTTAAATTTGTCTGAACTTTGCTCTATGTCTTTGAATGTTAAACCATAGGACTCGTAGTTTTCTCTAACATCATTGACTATTTCATCACCATGATTGGCTACATAGTCCTCAAGTTGAGATTCACGAAGTCTAGTTTCACGATCTATTGCTAGGTCTTGTTCACGTTCACTATCTAGTTCTTCTACTAGTTCTTGTTCTTGTTTTTCTGTCATACTCTATATACACCATGTACTAATATATAACCTATCGTAGCAGTTGAATGAACACTAGTCACGATTTCTAACCTTCCTGTTTATTACAAGTCCAATCTTAAAGCATGTTTCAATCGTTATGAATAGCCAAGATGTTAACCATATAGGGAATATTATAAGGAAACACAAAAGACTGAACCAAACAAAGCCAGCAATTGCAATTACTATTTTTAGATCTTCTATTCCATCAAAGTCGTCTAAGAATGGAAAAATATGATTTACCCATACTAACAATAGCAAAGCCATGAATACAACTTCAACTAGTAATCGATGATTTCCTACTAGGAAATTTGATACTTGATCTCTAATGGCCTTCAATCTTTTACACCTTCTTCGTCTGGATAATCCAATAATGGAACAGTATTTTTGTCAGTTTCGCCTCTACTGGCTTTATCTATTGTTCTTTGTAACCTTAGTGACAGCTCTTCTATTGCTTGGATAAGATCTTTTGAGTTTATGTCTTTCAGTATTGATTTCATCATCCATTTACCACCATATTTTAGGTGGAGTTCCAAGTCACCTTTGTAATCTATATCTGTCATACTCATATCAAAACTTCCTGGATTTCTCCCATGCTAGTTCTTTCTTTACACCTTTTAATTCAGTTTGAAGTTCTTTGATCTCATCTTTTCTTTTAGCCAATGCCTTTTTCAGTACACCTATTGTCATGTAAGGATTCATTTCTTAATCTCCTTTGTTAGATAATACCCACTTGGAATTAATGCAATCAATATGATTAATGGAAAAACAAAAAAGCCACTAACTATTAGAAATTGTGCCTCTAATTGAGAAACGTTTTCAAGTTCTAAAGGATTTAAATTCAAATAAAGAACCCTACTCCAACTAATAATAGTTAATCCTACCAAAGTCCAAAAGAAAATTAGCCCTTGTAAATGATTCATATCCACTCTACCTCACCAACTACTTTGTTTTTTGCTACGCCCTTGCCGCAGTGAAATTCCTCATGTCTTTGTTTCCTTACTGAAATTAATTGGTCATCAGACTGAAAACTTTGTCCACATAAATTGCAAGTAGTGATAGCTAGTCCTGGCATTTTTTATTGCTCACACCTGATATGCCAATGCCTTTCTGCAAAGGCTTCGTTAAATCGTCTTAGATCCTCACTTAGAATTAACTCACCTAGCTCTCGGCAATCTAATTCTGGGATTAATTCTTTCTGTTCAAGGTTTAATTTTGAATCTTCTATTGCTTGTGGGATAGCTGAAAAGGCAAATACAGATCCTACTATAATGAATATAGAAACCAAACATATTTCAAACCATCCCCATTGTTGAATAAACAAGTCACTCAAAATTTCTCACCACAAACTTTGCATTGAAATCTGTTATGTGATCCTGTTCTATCATACGTCAAGTCTTTTAATTTACATAAGTGAGTCAATTTTCTTTCTTCTCCATAAAGTAATTGAATAGGTGAGGACCTGATTTTTTTGTCTTTAAACATTCTTTGAACAACCAATCTTTAGGAATCTCAACTCCTGCATACTCGTCACCAAGTCTGTATCTATCGTTGCTACTAGGCAATCTGTAACCTTTTTTGATGTATTTTTTCTGTTGTTTTTCTAGTCTTTTGCCACTAATTACCAAAGTCGGATCAACTACTATACCATCTTTTACTAGCCATGAATGTTCTAATGGAATTGGAATATCCAAACTCCAAACATAACCTTCAAAGTATTTCATGTCAGGATCTAAGCCTCTAAAACAGTTGATGAAGCATTGTTTAATTTCAGCATAGGTTCTAACTGAAACTTTTTCTGATAATTCTTTGTCAACTTGACGGAAAATTTCTGCTTCCTGTCTGAACCAGAACTTGTATTGCTTTGCCAAACTAGTATCGTTCTTCATTACTTTGAGTTCAGCATTGATCTGTTCCATGATCATTGATGATATATCGTTGAGTTGATTTCCTGGATTGTAATCTTTAGTCATTTCTTTCTCCTTGAATTATATCTCGAATGAATTGTGTTAACACAAGTTTTCGTTCATTCAGAAGTTTTCGTTTGTTTTTAGGATCTACTTCTAGGAAACTTAGTATCTTTTCAGTAATCATTTCAGATGAATCATATCGATTGTAAATTAATTCAGTCAATTTTTTCTCCTGACGTTTCTAGTATTGCAATTATTTCTTCTATTGTTCTTTTAGTTCCTGCTTCTCCATCTCTAAATTCTAAACATACTTTTAGAATATCATCTATTACTATATCTTCTACATCTTCAAAGTTCCTTTTTTTGTTTCCTATTTGATAACTCATTTTCCTTTCTCCTTTTTTGCAAGTCCTATCAACCATAGAAACTCTAATCCAAACCATTTGAGTACTGAATTTTTTGGCTTTGTTTCTTTTGGATCTTCTTCGTTTGTTCCACCAAAGCCACCGAAGCTTCTTTCAATGCCACCAAGAGAACTGAATATTGCGAACATGGCAAAAAATAATGCAATCGGAAGTACACCAATTATGATCCAGAAGTTATCTTTTTCTTCTTCGACTTTAGTGATAGGTTCAGTTTGTTCAATTTGATTAAGTTGTGAAACTGAATCTGAAACTGAACCATAAATTGTTAATCCAATTAACAAAGCAATTGCCACACCGATAAATGCCATGATAAAAGCTAGTGACATCAAAGTTTCTCCTTCTTTATTACCTTCCATTCAATCGCATAATTTGGTGATTGATACCACCAACTAGCAACGCCATCTTCGTCAGCTTT
>Ga0114923_10002089_pt1 | contig 13619 bp, 13 predicted proteins | sample SumtaG_FD_89578 | JGI IMG/M metagenome (GOLD analysis project Ga0114923, IMG submission 89578) | Deep subsurface microbial communities from Indian Ocean to uncover new lineages of life (NeLLi) - Sumatra_00157 metaG | ecosystem: Environmental > Aquatic > Marine > Oceanic > Sediment | place: near... | reverse complement strand
ATTTTTGAATATAATAAAAGAAAAACAACAGGAAGCAAAAAAAATAATAAATAAAGCTTCTATTGAGGCCGAAAAGATCAAACAAGGCTTGGTATTGAAATCTAAAACCGCAAATGAAGAAGCTTTTCTTACCGAAATCGCCCAAGCGGAAAAAAGAGCTGACGAATTGCACAAGAACAGCAGTTTGGGTATCGAACAAGAAATAAAACAGATCCTCGATAATGTAGAGGTAGAAGCAAAAGAAATTGAAAAAAAGGCAAAGATAAATTACGAGAAAGCAGTAAATGAAGTTATAAACATGATAATTAACAAGAGTGAGAAAAATGACATCGGTTGATGCGTTAATTGAAGTTTTATTGCTCGATGCACATGAAACCGCAGAAAATATCATCCAAGATGCAAAAGAAACGGTTCAAGATACCCTAGAAGAGCAACGAAAAAAAGGTAGAGAAAGAGCTAGAGAGAGTGTAATTTCGATAGATAGAAAAGCACAAGATGAATTCACGATAATAAAATTACGCGAGATTGCATCTACCGAAAGTAAAGCAAAGAAATTGATTCTTGAGAAAAAACACGCAATGATCGAAGACGTTCTAAACCAAGTTAAGAACGAACTACTCACATTGACAAAAACAGATAAATATCTTCATATCCTCGAAAACCTTATTGTGGAGGGAAGTATTATCGCTGGTATAGTAGATTTAGAAGCGCTTTTAAATGAAAGGGATTCAACTCTACCTTTGGATTTCGATAAGATTGCAGAGAAAATTTATAAAAAAACGGGTAGAAAGACTCCAATAACAAAATCTACAAAAAAAATAGACGTAATTGGTGGTGTGATAATCCAAACAACTGATGAGGATAAATCTAAAGAGAACGATGAAAATAATTCCTCACTAAAATTAGTCATGAATAATACATTTGAAGGATTAATGCACACTTCTGAAAGTGAAATCCGATTTAGAATTGCACAGATATTATTTACATGATTAACCTATTCCAAATTCTCTTTAAAAAAAAAGGTATCTTTATGAATATAGCGTTAATTGCTGATGTTGGTACGGTAAATTTCTTCAAGTTAGGCGGACTGGAGCATACGTTTGAGGCTAACACTCCCGAAAAGGCGGAAATGTATTTGCGAGAACTCATTGAAAAACCAGAGTTTACAATTTTAATCACTACAGATTATATAGCAAACAAAAACCGGGCACTCATTAATGAAATCATAGAGGAACACGAGTTTCCTATAATTATTTCAATCCCCTCTCTTGGAGACACCTCTCAACCTATTACAGATACCATAACTGAGCTAATTAAAAGAAAAATAGGTATTCAACTCAAATCAGATTAAAAAAGTGAATCATCAAATGACAGAAATAACAACAGGTACTTTATCTCGTATTGCCGGCTCATTTGTTACGGCTAAGGACATGCCTAATGCAAAAATGTTTGAGCTTGTTAAGATAGGGGAAGCTGGTATCATTGGAGAAATAATCCGTATTGCGGGCAATTCGAGCATGATCCAAGCTTATGAAGAAACTGAAGGAATAAAGCTTGGCGAAAAGATTATAGGGACGGGACAACGCTTATCCGTTGAACTTGGTCCCGGGCTTATGGGACAAATTATCGATGGACTTCAACGACCTCTCCCATTGATTGCAGAAAAAATTGGGCCATTAATTGAGAAGGGTATTGAGATTCCTGTACTCGATCGTAAAAAAAAATGGCTATTTAATCCCATAATTTCGAAAGGTACAAAGGTTATTGGTGGTGATATCCTTGGTGTGGTGCAAGAAACACCCTCTATTGAAAATAGGATCATGGTTCCACCAGAAATCGTTGGGATTGTAGAGAGTATTTGTTCTGAAGGTAATTACACTATTACTGAACCAATTGCAGAGATCAGGACTTCTTCTGGAATTAAGGAGGTATTTTTGATGCAAACGTGGCCTGTTCGACAAGCGCGTCCATACAAGAAAATGCTCGCTATAGACACACCACTTATAACTGGTCAACGAATCATTGATTCTTTCTTCCCAGTTGCTAAGGGTGGGATCACGGCGGTGACTGGAGGATTTGGAACAGGAAAGACGGTCCTGTTACAAACAATTGCAGTGTGGATCGATGCAGATATCATTGTGTATATCGGTTGCGGCGAGCGTGGGAACGAGATGGCTGATGTGCTGGAAAGATTCTCACATCTCCGGAAAACTGAGTCAGATCATCCACTCTTGAGCAGGTCTGTCCTGATAGCAAACACATCCAATATGCCAATCCTTGCAAGAGAAGCAAGCATCTATAGTGGCATTACGATCGCAGAATATTATAGAGACATGGGTTATAACGTTGCTATAATGGCTGATTCGACATCACGATGGGCTGAAGCGCTCCGCGAAATCTCCGGGCGATTAGAAGAGATGCCAGGTGAAGAAGGATATCCCGCTTATCTTGCATCACGTTTAGCTGAATATTATTCACGTGCGGGAAGTATTAAAACACTTGGTGCAGATGATAGGGATGGCTCGATTACAGTGTTATCCGCAATATCTCCACCGGGGGGTGATTTTTCCGAACCAGTAACAAGAAACACTCTTCGGTTAGCCAAGGTATTTTGGGCCCTTGATTTCAATCTTGCTCATCGCAGGCATTATCCAGCAATTAATTGGTTTATGAGTTATTGTGAATACATGTCTTTCCTCGAAGACTGGTTCTTACATGTTGATAGAGATTGGCAAAGATTATGCGGAGAAGCGAGAGCATTGTTGAGAGAAGAGGAGGAACTTAAAGAAATTGTGGCACTTATTGGAGCAGACATTTTAGGCGATAAACAACGAGGTGTTTTTGAACTAGCAAAGATGTTAAAGGAATATTTCTTGTTGCAGAGTGCTTATCATCCCGTTGATGTGTATTGTCCCATTCAAAAAACATATAAAATGCTTAGAACGTTACTTAAGTTTAACGAAAAAATTACTACCGCGATCGATTTAGGAGTACCATTACAAAGAATTTTGGCACTTCCTGTTAAAGTGGGGATAAGTCGGATGAAAAACATCCCGACGAACGAATTTGATATCGTTAATGCAAAGCTTTCAGATGATATGGATGATCAATTCGAAGCACTTATTCAAGAAGTTATGAAGGAGAAGGATAATGACTAAATCCGATAAGAATTTAACCTTCTTTACTGTCAACGAAATCGAGGGTTCATTACTCAGGTGTGAATCTGTTGTTGGTATCGGTTACGGTGAACTCGTAAAGATTATTACTCCAGAGGGTGAGGAAAAAACTGGTCAGATCATTGACGTTAATGATAAGGTCACGGTCATCCAAATGTTCGAGGACACATCAGGATTAAATATCAAATCTATTGGAATTCGTTTTACTGGTGAAACTATAAAATTACCCGTTTCTCTAGATATGTTTGGTCGGATTTTTTCAGGAGTCGGGAAACCAATAGACAATGGTCCAGAAATAATTCCAGAGGATTATCTGAAAGTGTATGCGCCGACGATAAATCCATATTCTCGTTCACATCCCACCAAGATGATCCAAACAGGGATTTCAGTAATCGATGGTTTAAACACTTTATTATTAGGACAAAAACTCCCTCTTCTTTCTGGGTCAGGGATGCCACACAAGCGACTTGCATCCCAGATCATTAGCCAAGCAAAAGTTCCAGATTCGGATGAGCAATTCACAATTGTATTCGCCGCGATGGGTATAACTTCCGATGAAATGGTGTTATTCAGGGATGACTTTTTGAAAATGGGTGCACTTGGTAGGGTGATTATGTTTATCAATATCGCTGACGACCCAGCTATCGAAAGACTCCTCACACCACGATTTGCATTAACTACTGCCGAGTATCTTGCATTCCAGCACGATCATCATGTACTTGTCATCATGGTTGACATGACAGATTATTGTGAAGCATTGCGTGAAATATCTGCTTCTCGTTTAGAGATTCCAGGACGGAGAGGTTATCCTGGTTACATGTATACGGACTTGGCTATGTTGTATGAGAGAGCCGGTATAATTCGAGGAAAGAAAGGATCTATAACTATGATCCCGATTTTAACAATGCCTGATGATGATGTAACCCACCCGATTGCCGACTTGACAAATTACATTACAGAGGGTCAGATCATATTGGATCGAAATATGTTTAAAAGAGGAATCTATCCTCCAATTGATCCATTAAATTGTTTATCCCGGTTGATGGATAAAGGTATTGGTTTGAATAAAACAAGGGAAGATCACAAACAATTATCAGACCAGCTTTATTACGCCTATGCTGAAGGAAAAACTGTCCAAGAAACTGCCATGGTCTCAGGAGAAAAGGCGTTGACAAGCACGGACAAATTGTATCTTACTTTTGTAGACCGATTCGAGAAAGAATTCATCAATCAAGGATATTATGAAAATCGTGACATTGAAACAACTCTGGACATTGGTTGGAATCTCCTCTCAATACTACCCGAGTCGGAACTCGCCAGAGTTGATCCAGATATCCTGAAGAATTACTATAAAAATTACCAAGAATAAAGTGATTTATTCATGTCTGCTGATAGATTAGAAGTACACCCAACACGACGGGAATTATTAGTGTTGAAACGTCGAAAAACATTAGCTGATGGAATAGCGGACATTTTGCAAAAGGATTTAGAGGCATTAATCATCTCTGTTGTTGATCACAGGGAAAAAGCATCCATCTTGCGAAAGGAGTTATATGACGTCTTGACAAGATCCTATAACCAATTCATCGAAGCTGAGATGGTCAGTGGTAGTTTAAAAGTAAAAGAGTTAGCACTAACGACCACCTCACTAGACTTTAATGTAGAAATAACAAAAGCAACAGGTATCCTTGGGATTCAATTTCCTTCTCTAAAACTCCTAAAGAAAGAGGAAAATGAATTCAAAAACCGTTTAAGCTTATCTGATGCCCCAATACAATTGGAGAGGGCCGCTTCAAGAATCAAGGCCGTTATAAATGCCGTTATTGAACTTGCAAGCATTACTGCTGCGATTAGAGAACTTCTCGAAGTAGTCTCGCTTAAAAGAAGACAAATTAATCGAATTCGATTCAAGATCGTCCCGCAGTTAGATAAGACGATTGAATATATCGAATATATATTAGAAGAAATTGAACAACAAGACGCCATTCGAGTCAGAGTTCTTCAAAGAAAACGAAAAGAAAGAGCTGAGAAATCTTATGAAACCGACTAAATATAACACTATAATGCCCCGGATTGCACTTGAAAGTCTTAAACTTATCGATTTAAATGAGATAGTTCGATTAATTGGTAATAACCTTGATGATATTTTTAACTTCTTGGCAAATACTACATACAGGGAAGAAATTATCAGCACATGTGGAGATTTAATCGAACCTGGTCTCCTCGAAGAAGCTCTCTTCCAGAATTATGCAAAAATGTATAAAAAACTATTGAATAATTCTTCAAAATATATCAAAAACTTGCTCAAATCTGTTTTACATAAGTTCGATGCATTGAATCTTAAGACAATGTTTAGAATGGTACAAGCAGGAATGAATGCTGAAGATATACTACAACACATTATTCCTTTAGGAATGTATGATAGGAAGAAGTGCCAGGTTATACTTACCGAAGCTAGATCAATTAACGATATCGTAGATTCTCTACAGAAACAGGATTTTGGCTTTTTTTTGAAAGAATTTATCCAGTCTCAATGGTTATTAAGTGATTTATCACCACTGGAAGCAGTATTGAATAAGGAAGTATTCAAGGGTATTTTAAAAGAAATCAAAAATCTCAATAGACAAGATAAGAAAATTGCCACAAATATCCTGGGAATCGAAATAGACGCTTTAAATGTTAAAACCACTCTAAAATACAAAGAATTGATAACTAATTATAAAACTTTAAAGGAGAATTTGATGCCTGTAGTGGAGATCGATGAAGAAGTTTTAGAATCTGCTATCAGGGAACCAAATATAAAATCCACGCTTCAATGCTTTTTGAGTTCTGTTGAAAAAAAACACCCCGTATATCAAGCAATTTTCACAAAACTCGTAGAAGAATCCGATTCTCCGATATCTCGCTTGGAATTTATTCTGGAGAAAGCCCCACTCGCAATGAGCTTTTTCGAGTTGAAGAAAAACATGCGATATTACAACATTGGGTATATCTTAGCATTTCTAAATATAAAATGGGTAGAAATAAAGAACTTGATATGTATTATCAATGCAATAGCGAGAAACGTCGATGCGAATCAAATCCACGATTTACTTATATTACCGGAAAATTATTAATTTTAATCAAATAACTCTTTTGATAATCTGTGTTGAATTAATTTTCTATTTGAAGATGGATTTAATTAGAATTAACATAGAAGTTTCCCGATACTTTAAAACATTGGACTTTTCGAGCTAGAAATTCTATGAAGGAAGTATAGGTATAAAAAAAGAAATTAATGTAGAAATAGAAAAAAATATTCTTTTATTCTAAGTAAATTTTACCCGTTAAGCATGAACGCTATCAATAGACCATAGATTGCTAATGCCTCTGATAACACTAACCCCAGTATATTAGTTGTGAAACTTTGGGGCTTTCAGCTGCTGCAGTCATCATCGCAGGGCCGCAATACGCTATACCAATACTGGCTATAACAGCGGTACTACTCATTGTAACTGAGGCCGTTAATGTTTGTATAGCTGCATATTCAGCATCTGCTGCCTCCATTAGGGCGATAGCGGGAACACGAGCAATGATCATGAATGCGATAAGCAATCCATATATAGCCAGAGCTTCACCTAAAATTATCGTGATCAACAACTTGCTACCCAATTCTGGTTTTTCTGCTGTCACTGAGGCAAGCGCTGGGGCACAGGTTTTTATTGAATATAACGCCGCTGCGGCACATACAATAATACAAAGAGCTGCTGCGATAATTACTAATAGTTTTGGATCCATAATACAATCATCTCTGTTTTTTAATTTTTTTAATTAATTTTTATAGGTTCAAATAGAATTCCTTTTGCGGAATAAAATTTAGGAAGAAATTCAATCCAATGAAGTCTTAAAACATGAACCAAGACGAGAAGGCCCTCAATAGCTATAGCTAAGATCGCACCAACTGCGATTAACGGGATAGAGCTTAGAGGAAAAATACCGTGCTCAACTCCGGCTAAATCAAGGAACATAGTGCTTAACGCCGTATGGGTCAAAAATAAGGCTGCAAGTCGACAAAATGATAAAGTGTGACCTAATGTCTCGATAAACACTTCGATGCTATGGTTTACACCCTCCATTAAGCTTTCAGCAACTGATATGACGATTAACATGATAATCAAGGGTGCTATAACGAGTAAAAGAAACATTATTAGACCTTCACCAAACCAAGAGGTAATTTGTGAAATACCACCCCAAATAACCCACATTAAGAATCCACCAAGGATAAACCAGATCCAACAAAAGGTGGCGAATGCATGTGCTTTCTCTCCTCTTCTTAGGTGGTTTATTACACCCAAAACTAATCCGAATGTAATATAGGATACACCAATTAAAATGGAGAACCTTAACAGTGTAAGTGGTTCATGCATGGGATCGAACCCACCAAACTTGAAGGGTCCGATTTCAAACAACAATATGGGATGAATAACTCCAGATGGTCCCCAAAATTCACCAAACAAGAATCCGAAGCCAATTGCTGAAATTCCACAAAGTGTTATTATTCCAGAAGCATACAATAAGTAACCAAAAATTTCCCCCACTTTATCCATGTCAGTCCTGCTTCTCTTGATTAGGAGTAAAATGCCCCCGATAAAGAGAATTAAACCTTGACCAACATCAGCAAACATGATACCAAAAAGGAATGGAAATGTAAATGCCATTAAATAAGTCGGATTAATTTCTCTCTTGCGTGGGTATCCAAGTGAAAATGTTAAGCCTTGAAATCCTTCAAACAACAATGAAGGTTCCTTGATAGCGGTGGGTACATTATCTTCAGATTTCTGTTTTTCCTGTTCGATAACGCAAATACCATTCGTGATTTCTTTTATCCCCTCTTTTATTTTAGGAAGCTGCTTTTGCAAAATCCATGCTTCAAAATAAACGATAGTATCGCAAAAGGCCATATCATTTTCTACTTCAAGGAGGATATCTACTTCCAGCGTCATTCCATGAAGTGTCAAGAGATTCGAACGTATCTTATCTACTTCAGTTAGGTTACGCCCAACTTCGGAAAAATTTTCTTCAGAATATTTCTCTTCGACAGCAGGCTTATTTTTTGTAATCGATTTTTTAGGTGATTCTTTCCACTCTTGGAGTTTTTGATCTGTTTTTTTTTTCACTACCGAAGTTAAATCGAGCAATTCGATAATAGGTTTTGATTGTTCCTCAATTTCCGTTAGCTTCCTCTCCATTTTAGTAAGAATTTCTTTAATCGTGTTTCCAGGTAGGAGCACCACTTCATCAATTCTATCATCGGGATTTAAATTCAATTCTTCAAATTTCCTTTTAATTCGTGTTTGGATATCTGAATTCATTAGTGATTCATCCTTAGGAATCGAACAAGCCTGCAATAACTCGTTAAAAGGCCCCTCTTCACAATCAACCTTGATATATTGAACAACTCCAGTCTTGCTAAGGAAGAGATGGACTGGCTCTTGATGCTTTTCGAGTAATATAACCTTGAGTTTTCGTATATCTGGCATCAATATTCACCAGTAATTATCAAATTCTGATCTGTATAGTAAAATATTTCTTCTTGATTAGATGTGGAAATTCTTCCTTCCTTATAAGATATTTTATTTAAGGGTTATGTCATAATGATATTTCGGATTGGAGTTTACAAATCTTTGTTTATTAAAAGATGTGTCATAAAAAATTGTGTTTAAGCTTTAGCTAATAAGGCATTTCTTTAACATAGTGAATCTATAAAGGCATCACAAAAGATTTTGAAAGGATTTCAAATCTATTTGAGTTGAATTTAGGCTAAAAACTGATTTTGATAACTCCTCGAGATCAGGAAATTCAAATAGGATATTACTTTCAAAAATTCGTCTTAAGAGTTCAATATATTATTTCTTTTCGTATTGATACTTCTTTGGATCGTAATGATGGAAAACTACTAGCATTACATGAACCCTGATCGAGGTGGTCCCTACGAGAGTACATATTATACTGATTTTCCTTCAGTTGTGGTAGATGGTACCGGGAACATGCATGTGGTGTGGGATGATTATAAGGATTACAGTAATTCGGGAACGGATTGGGACATATTTACATGTGATGGAACGTCACTAGCAGTAAATGGGTCACGATCGAGGTGGTCTCCAACGAGATTTGACTTTGTATCGTTAAATCTCCCAACTGTTCTGTAATATCCAATGTTTGCTTATATTGGTTGAGAACTCCATTTGAATCTTCTCGATTATATAATTTTATTCCAATATAGGGTAAGATTTGATCTTTTTTTTTTAGATCGCTCAATTGCTCAAAAATGGAAAGGGCATGATTGTAATGGTTAGTAGCACCGCCTAGATCCCCTTGTTTGGTCAAGATCAATCCAATGTTGGGTAATATCCCACTTTGCATCTCCAAATCGTCTAATTGTTCTGCTATATCCAGAGCATGCTTATAATGGTCGAGGGTTCCATCTAGATCCCCTCGATCAGACAAAATTATTCCAATGAGGGATAAGTCTTGACTTTGTAGCCTCAAATCACCCAATTGTTCTGCAATATCGAAAGAGTGCTTGTAATGGTCTAATGCTCCATCTAGATCCCCCTGAGCGTATGAAATCATTCCGATGTTAGTTAAAATTTCACCCTTCTCCCGTAATATACCCAACTGTTCTGAGATGTTTAAAGCGCGCTGATAATACTCAAAAGATTCACTATAGTTCCCAATATAATACAACCAAAGAGCACTCTTGGTAAAAAAAGATCCAGCTCCCTTTCTGTCACCATCCTTAAGAAGTATTTGAGCTAATTTTAGGTAGCATTTGGATGCTTTTTTATATTGATTTAATTTTTCAAATTCCTCGGTTTGTGTATATAATGTTAGAAATGATGTCAATTTTTCAAAATCTAAATCTTTTGAAGTTTTAGTTTGCTCTGGGACTTCGATTACTTTCTCGATCTTTCTACTTTTTAAAATTGCATCGAACATGCTCCAATCTATATTAATTTCCTCTCCCATTCTTTTTCACAATATTCAATTATTATATAAATAAAGAGTTCTTTTGCTAAATTTCAAACCTACATACTTATTAAACTAACTAGACTTCTCAATTATGGGATCTCGTGTGTTATTTTATTAATCCAATAATGTGTACTAGTATTCGTTTTTCCCAATCTATATATGATCAAATTCGATTCATCAAGTTCTCTATAAACAATCAAATTCGATCATCCCAATCTGTGTGTGATCAAATCCGATCATCTAATTCTATATATATAATCAAATCAGATCATTTTATCCAAATATATATGTCACATAGTCATATATAAAGCTATCCATTATTAATCCAAAATTATCCATAAAAAATCCAAAAAAAGTAAACTTATTATTCTAAAATTTAAAGTAGATATATAATGAGCAGTGAAAAACATGAATTTCATATTTCTCTAGAAAGTGATGTTTTCTCTAAATTGGAATCTATTAAAGAATATCACGGAATAAAGAATATCACAGAAATCATTAGATTCTTAATAACTAAAGAACATAGGAAAATCAAAAATCCCGAATAACTACAATAATAATAATAATAATAATATTTATATTTTAAGATTTTATTATTTTGAGCAAATCTGTAAGAATTTCTCCTGCACTATCTTTTAGAAAATTTTAAAGAAACTTGGTAGAAATTATATACTTAATGGGCCTAAAAAAGAAGAAAAAAGTTAGGTTTCAAGCTTTTTGAAAACTTACTTCTCATTGTTTTAGTTCAATAAAAGATGGAAGATAATTTAATATGACATTTCTTGTATTTACAACTATGCTTAAGAGCCAAGAGGTTCCAACCTTTTTGATTTCTTCACTCAGATTTTGTATCTCACTGATGAAATCCTTATTTGTCGCATCTATATTGTTTAAAAATTCATCCTTCATCTTCTCATCACCAGAATATGATAGACATTCATAAAAACCCTTCTCTATTTCTTGTATATTCTCAAATAATTCACTCTTTTGAGTTATCAAATCCTCTGAAACCTTAATATCCTTAATCGATTTATATAATTCAATGGATTTTTCCATCTTATTAGCAAGTTGTTTGAATCTTTTAATTCTCTCATTAAAAATAATCTCAAGTTTTTCAACAGCACCCTCGTAAAGCAATTTTTCAATATCGCTTCCTTGATAGAACTTCGAACGGACAATTTTGTACCATTGTTTAAGAGCTATTATGTTTGCAATATATTCAATACAATTGATAACTCTTCTTTTAACGCTCCAATAAAGTCCCGGATAAAAATCTTTATCTTTTTTTTGGGGATCTTTACCCATTAAAACCTTATTACCTTGAGGACAATCTCCACGATATATGACTCCGGCCGCTATTACTGTGTTATACCCGATCCGACTTGGACCTACCATTCCACCTTGCCCTCCTAAAAAGATAGGTGGTTGATTGAGCATAACACCATAAGGTACATCTCCAATTAAAGATGTGGTTGCTTTATCTTGATTTGGTGTATAATTAAAATGAATATATGAACTTCCCACCTCACTATGATTTGTTCTGCTTGTCCCTCCTGCCATTAAAATGTCACAAAAATTAACTATACTCCCTAATGTAACAAAAGGAAATAGAATTGTTTGTTTAAGCCCTACTGTATGAGCTCCATTAGCTTCTTCCTCCAGGAGACATCCTTCCCGAACTTCAGCCCCATCACCCATATTTGCAGAATCCAGAAACGTTGATCCTTCAAAATAACCTCCTTTTAAGTCAACTTTTCTCCCTAATTGACAATTTTTAATAGTGACCGGAGATCTACTTCCCAACGTAACTCCTGCCATAATAAGTGTCTTGTTGCCGAAGATTTTACACCCCGTGTGTATCGTAACGTCCTTAGATGATATTAGATTAATATCAACTTCTTCTCCTATCTCAATTGAAGAGGGATTCGGTATTTTGACTCCTTTTTCAATTAATGCATTAACTACTGAGCTATTATTAGGCGCCATATAATTACATCTCGTTTCTGGTTTATATTCCTTTTTTTCTTTAGTAAAAGTAATTTCTAAATACTAATAAAGCTTTTTTTAGTAAATTATATGCTGTAAGTTTTTGAGGATAATCAAAGCAAACTTTTCTTAATTATCCCTTTATTTGGATCATAGTAATAAAGAGTATTTGGTGGGATATCTTCACTTACTATAGTATGTGCCCCGATTTGTGAATTTTCACAAATAATTTTACCTGTCATTATACTTACATTTATTCCGGTTTTAACGTTTGGTCCGATAATAGTACCTAATTTCTTCCGTTTTGAATCAACTAGTTGACCTTTAATTTTAACCTTAACGTTCCCTTCATCAAGTCTTAGATTCGCAATTTTAGTTCCTGCTCCTAGATTTACATTTTCACATAAAATAGAATCTCCAACATAATTAAAATGAGGAACTTTAGAATTGGAAGAAATAATTGAATTCTTGACTTCACTTAACCCCACATGACAGTTAGGTCCTATAGAACTATAAGGTCTTATGTATGCATTAGGTCCAATCATAGTATTTTCCCCAATATAACATGGTCCTTGAATGAAACTCCCTGCTCTAATATTCGAACCTTTTCCAATATACACATTTCCGATGATTTGAACATTTTGTTCAACATTTCCTAATACTTTCCCTTCTAATCGATCCAATAAAAATCTATTTGCATCCAGTAATTGCCAAGGTAAACCAACATCGTTCCAAAAACAATCTTCTATATTATATCCCAGAATTCTGCCATTTGATTGAGAGATTAAAATTTCCATTGAATCCGTAAATTCATATTCATTTCTAATGGATTTTTCTGTTTTTTCTATGGCTTCAAATATCAATGGATCAAAAATATATATTCCTGCATTAATTAAATTACCTAACTTTAATTCTGGAGCAGGTTTTTCGGTAATTTTTTCTACAAAACCATCTGAATTAAGCGATATTATTCCATATTCATGAGGATTTTTTACTTTCTTTAAAGCTATTATTCCTTGCGGTTTAGTTTCATTAAAACTCTCTACGATTTCCTTAAAAACTTTAGGTTCTGTTATTAAATCTCCGTACATCAACAAAAAGGGATTATTCTTAACGAAAGTCTTAGCATAACTAACAGCATGTCCTGTCCCTAACTGCTCCTCTTGAGTTACATATTCAATTTTCACATTATATTTATCTCTTCCATCACCGAAATAATTCTTAAAAATTTCTTCCTTATATCCAACAATTAATAATATTTCATCAATTCCGGCATCTTTCAATCCTAATATTGTGTGTTCCAAAAGGGGCATACCTGCGAGAGGGATCATAGGTTTAGGGCGAGAAGAAGTTATAGGCATTAACCTCTTTCCCTTTCCAGCTGCTAATATAACCGCTTTCATATTAGATATTAGTTGATGATTATATTAAAAAGTACTTAAGAAT
>Ga0114923_10002088_pt1 | contig 13625 bp, 10 predicted proteins | sample SumtaG_FD_89578 | JGI IMG/M metagenome (GOLD analysis project Ga0114923, IMG submission 89578) | Deep subsurface microbial communities from Indian Ocean to uncover new lineages of life (NeLLi) - Sumatra_00157 metaG | ecosystem: Environmental > Aquatic > Marine > Oceanic > Sediment | place: near... | reverse complement strand
CTAAAAGCAAACAACCGCTCCGGTTCCCTCGTCAGTCGAGCCTCGCATCTGACGCACCCTTACAAGCCTTAAAACCTTTTATGCTTCGTTTGGTGATTCTCGGCGTATGTCTCATATACGCCTCCGCCGTCGCTCTTCGAGCGATGGCTTGACAAACCGGTTCCTTCGTCGTTCATTCGTAATGAAAAGCGCTTTTTCCAGACCCTAGACACCAGACTCTAGACCCTGCGGAAGAAGCCGGTTACGGTTTCTTCCGCTTTTTCAAAGCATTAATTCTCAACCTCAACGCATTCACCTTGATGAAGCCGGTGGAGTCGGCCTGGTCGAAAACCGTTTCCTCTTCGAAGGTCGCGAAGTCCGGAACATACAGAGATGTGACTTCCGGGGCCTTTCTGCCCGCGACACTGCATAGACCTTTATACAACTTTATCCTGGCTGTACCGGTCACCCCGTGCTGGGTTTCGTCGATACACTTCCTGAGCCAGTCCATTTCGGGGGAGAACCAGTACCCGTTGTAAATAAGCTCCGAGAATTTTGGTATGAGGGTGTCTCTCAGATGCATGACCTCCCTGTCCATAGTGACCGACTCCACTGCCCTGTGAGCCATGTGCAGGATGGTTCCTCCAGGCGTCTCGTACACGCCTCTTGACTTCATTCCTATGTACCGGTTCTCCACCATATCCATTCGGCCCACCCCGTGGCGTCCTCCAATCTCGTTCACGCGTGTGAGAAGGGCGGCCGGTGACAGGGGTTCTCCATCCACCGCCACAGGCGTTCCACTCTCAAAATCAATGGTGACATATTCGGCTTTATCAGGGGCATCCTCGGCCGCGACCGAAAGTGTGAACATGGATTCTTCCGGCTCCATCCACGGATCCTCCAGAATCCCCCCCTCGTAACTGATGTGAAGCAGGTTGCGGTCGCTGCTGTACGGTTTGTCTTTGGTCACCGGAATGGGGATGTCATGTTTCCGGGCGTATTCGATGAGGGCAGACCTGCTTGAAAGGTCCCACTCTCTCCAGGGTGCGATCACCGTTACACCGGGCATGAGAGTGTGGTAAGCAAGCTCGAACCGGACCTGGTCATTTCCCTTTCCCGTGGCACCGTGGGACACTGCATCGGCTCCCACCCTCTTGGCCACTTCGATCTGGGCTTTGGCGATAATGGGACGGGCGATGCTGGTGCCAAGCAGGTAATAACCTTCGTAAATGGCGTTGCCTCTAAGTGCGGGGAATACGAAATCCCTGACGAACTCCTCCTGAACATCCTCAATGTGCATCTCGCTGGCTCCCGTTTTCAGGGCCTTTTCACGGATGCCGTCCATCTCGTTACCCTGACCCAGGTCGGCGGCGAAGGCGATGACTTCACATTTGTAGACCTCCTTGAGCCAGGTGAGGATGACTGATGTGTCGAGACCTCCCGAATAAGCGAGGACTACCTTGTTTACTGAGGGTTTGGTGCTCATTACGTCTCCTTATGGAGTTTACAGTTTACAGTGATCGCAGGTGACCTGACCGTGAATCGTGAATCGTGAACCGGGATAATGCTGGTAGCCCTATTAAATAAAATTCATGTTTTACGGTTACAGTGCTTGTGAACGATCTGACCGTTCACTGTTCACTGTTCACCGTTCACCGTGGTTACGCCAGTAACCACTCTAATAAAGCCTTCTGCGTATGCAGCCTGTTCTCTGCCTGGTCGAAAATGGCGCTTTGGGGGTGATCCATCAACTCTTCAGTTATCTCCTCGCCCCGGTGTGCAGGAAGGCAATGAAGGATCCTGGCGTCAGGGGCGGCATCGTTAAGCCTGTCGGTGTTCAACTGGTAGGCAGCCAGGTCCTTGCATCGTTTCTCGGATTCTTCCTCCTGCCCCATGCTGGTCCACACATCGGTATACAGGAAATGGGCTCCCCGGCACGCCTCTTCCGGACTCCTCACAAGCTCCACCGATCCGCCCGTTTTACCGGACCGCCTGATACCCTCCGCGAGAAAACGCGGGTCGGGATCATACCCTTCCGGACATGCCAGTTTCAGGTCGATCCCGGACATGGAACACCCGATGATCAAACTGTTGGCCACGTTGTTCCCGTCACCGAGGTAGGCGACCCTGGCGCCCTCCAGAGTGTTACGGTTCTCCTTCATTGTCTGCAGGTCGGCAAGGGCCTGGCATGGATGTGTAAGGTCGGTCAGGGCGTTGATGACCGGGATGGTGGAATATTCGGCCAGTTTCTCGACTGTTTCCTGGGAAAAGGTCCTAACGACAAGGGCGGACAGATACCGGGAGAGGACCATGGCGGTATCGCTTAGAGGTTCCCCTCGGGACAGGTGGACATCCCTGGGGCTGAGGAAGATGGCCTGTCCGCCCAACTGGTAGATCCCCACTTCGAAGGAAACACGGGTCCGGGTGGACGCCTTCTCGAACAGGATGCCCACGCTTTTACCCATGAGTGGATAATCGGTCATACTCGTGCCCGAACTTTTCATCTCAACGGCTCGATCAAGGAGCATCGTCAACTGCTCGGGCTCAAGGTCCAGAAGGGTGATAAAGTTTCTCTTTTTCAAAGGGTTACCCTGTGCTTTCTGCAAAAATCTCGTCCAATGCGGTGAGGATACTGTCCACCTCGACTTCGGTGACATTAAGGGGAGGGGTGAACCGCAGAGTTCTTTCAGCTACAGTAGTCACAAGAAAACCCCTCTTCATCAGAGCCTGCACAAAGGGAGTCGCAGGCTCTGAAAGCTCCATACCCAGAAGGAGACCCAGGCCCCTCACAGCAGTTACCAGGGAGTGTTTTTCACGCAGTTTCTCCAGACCTGCTTTCAATCGATCACCGGCTGAGGCGGCTTTTCGCGGCAGGTCCTCCGCCTCCAGGATGTTGAGGGTGGCCAGTGCGGCAGAGCAGGCAAGGGGGTTTCCGCCGAAGGTGCTCCCATGGGTCCCGGGACCCAAAGAGGCGGCCAGATCGCCGGCAGCCAGAACGGCGCCGATGGGGAATCCATTGGCAAGGCCCTTGGCAAGGGTCATGACATCGGGCTCAATCCCAAAGACCTGGTGGGCGAAGAGCGCGCCGCACCTCCCCATCCCGGTCTGAACCTCGTCCAGCATGAAGAGGACGTCGTGTTCCCGGCAGAGGTTGGCGGCTTCCTGCAGGAAGTTCCTGTCCATGGGGATTACACCCCCTTCGCCCTGGACCGGTTCGATGAACAGTGCGCTTGCTTTTGGGAGGTGGCCCTTGAGGGCTTCGAGGTCCCCCGGTGCTATGTGCACGAAACCCTCAGGGTAGGGTGAGAAGGCCTCTATGTGATGCTTGGGGTCGGTGGCGGTGAGAGCTTTCATCGTTCGGCCGTGGAAGGCTCCGTAAAAACTGATGATCAAGTTTCGTCCGGCGCCATACTTGTCGAAAGACCTCTTTCTGGCCAGTTTGATCGCTGTTTCGGATGCTTCCGCCCCGCTGTTGCAGAAAAAGACTCTGTCCATGGAGGTCAGAGAGGTCAGCCGCTCGGAGAGGATCGCCTGGACATCGCTGTAGTACCAGTTCGATACATGGACGAGGCGGTCAACCTGGTTCACGATGGCTCTGGTCACCCCGGGATGGCAATGTCCCAGGTTACAGGTCGCTATGCCGGCGACGAAATCGATATACTCTTTCCCGTCCGTGTCGCGCAGTCGGGTGCCCCTCCCACTTGTGAAGACGACCGGGAACTGCCGGTAGTTCGGAAAAAGGGAGCCACTCGCCGCGTCGATATATTCCTGGCTGCTCTTGCCGTAAACCCCCCTCATGACACTATCTCCGTTCCAATGCCTGTCTGTGTAAAGATCTCAAGAAGGACGGCATGATCGACCCTGCCGTCCACAATATGGACTTTGGGCACCCCTGCCTCAAGGGAAAAAGTGGCGGCATCGACCTTGGGGATCATGCCTCCGTGAACCACTCCCGTGGTCACCAGCCGGTCGAGAGTCTTCCTGTCAAGGGATGAGACCAGGTCGCCATTCTCGTCGGTGATACCTGGGACATCGGTCATAAGCAGCAGTTTTTCCGCTTTCAGGGCAGCGGCAAGAGCTCCTGCCACGGAGTCAGCGTTGATGTTGTAGGTGTTCCCGTCGGCATCGACGCCCACCGGCGCGATGACCGGGATGAAGTTACCTTCATCCAGACGATGGATGACCTCGGGATGGACAGAGGTTATCCGTCCCACTTTTCCGGGATCTATGATCTCGGGCGGCCCATCCCCCTCCGGGAGTTCCTCGATGAGAAGCTTTTCGGCGAAGAACAGGCCTCCGTCCTTACCGGTAAGTCCCACGGCTTTTCCCCCATGTTTCTGGATAAGAGCCACGATCTCTTTATTCACTTTTCCACCCAGGACCATCTCGACAACGTCCATCGTCTCATCATCCGTAACCCTGTGCCCACGCACGAATCTGGTCTCCATGCCCATTTTGTCAAGGGTTTTCCCGATCTGGGGGCCTCCTCCGTGGACCACGACAGGTTTAATGCCGACGTAACGGAGCAGGATGATGTCCCGGGCGAAATTGGAACGGAGGTTTTCGCCGACCATGGCGCTGCCGCCGTATTTGATCACGATGGTCCTGCCCGCGAACTTTTTGATGTAGGGCAGGGACTCTAACAGGATGTCCGCTTTTTTAATGAGTTCCTTCATTTCGCCACCTTGCTCTTTAACCAGTTAAGCTCTTTCACTTTCTGTCGTACCTCCTTGTTTGCCTCTTCGAGTTCCTTGTTCGTGTCGACGACCTCATCGATACTCTTGATCAGATTTTGATAGAGCCAGGCTTGTTTGATGGCCATGGAGGCCGGGGGAGAGACAGCCTCTAAAATCTCCCTGTCCCAATCGTCGAAAGACAGGTTATCCTCCTTGTTGTAAACCGCGAGCACACCCAGGACCTTGTCGCCGGACAGGAGGGGTGTCGCTGCGATGTTCCTGGGGATGATCCCCGAGGGAAAATCGGCAGTTGTGTCAACACCGCTGTTTTCTCCAATAGTGTTTTTGATGACGGCATGTCCTTTCTGCAGGACGGTAGAGAAAACGCCGCTTCCCACAGGAACCGGGCTATCGGATTTCCTCACCTTGTCCTCCGAGGCGACATGTTCGATGACAATTTTCCTGCCGCCGGGATCGAAGAAGGCAAGTATACCGGATGTGGCCCTAAGCCCGGTCATTACCTTTTTGAGAAGTGCTTTGTAGATCTGCCCCGGGTCTACGGAAGAGACGAGGGTCTCAACGATACCGTTGATGAACTGAAGCTTGAGTTTTTCCCTTTCCATCCTCTTCATCATGAACACGTTGGCGACAGCCATGGACATCTGGTTGGCGAAAGTGTTGAGTATGGCAAGGTCGCCGTGGGTAAACGGTTTTTTGTCATGCTTGTCGTTGGCTGTGATAACGCCGATCACCTTCCTCCCGCAGTGGAGAGGAGTTACGATAAAGGACGAGGACTCGTATTGCCTCGTGAACTCATTGGTCAAGACCTTGGTGTCCTTGGCGGCGTCCTCAACCAGGAACGGTACTCCTTCCCTGACGACCTGCCCGGCGATACCCTGGCTTATGGGCTGCCTGATATTGGGGATCTTGCTCGGCAGGATCCAGTTGGACTTGGCCATGACAAGCTCCTTGCCGTCACGGCTCATGAGCATCAGGGAGACCTTCTTGGCCTCCAGCACCTCGGAGATGAGCTCTATGGACCTGTTTAAGAAGGCACTTTCCTTTAAAACTTCCTCCGGGGGAAGGTCGTCCTCCTCAATGTGCGTAAGTTCACTGGTCTGTTTTTCCAGTAGTTGGAGCCTTGAGACCTGGTGGTCAACGGTTTCCTGCAGGTGTCTTTTTTCCATGAGGTGTCTTATGACGACCAGGACATCCTCGACCCTGACAGGTTTGTTCAGGAACCAGGCCGCACCCCTGCTTAAAGCTCTCTGGGCGGCCTGCCGGTTCTCGTTCTCTATGACCATGAGGACAGGTATCTTCGGCTGAAATTTGCGGATGGCGATTAGAGTGTCGAGCCCGGACAGCCCTGAAAGTTTGTCCGCCAGGAAAATGACACTGACGTCCTTGTGGCTGCGAACTGCTGTGATCCCCTTTTGCCCGTCAACAGCTTCCACAACCTCGTAACCCTCGTTGGCGAGGATTCCTTTTATTTGCTGCCGGCTCGAATCCTCACTGTCGATGATGATCGCCCGGTTCATGATCCTTTTCTCCCTTCATTACAGAATATAACGGCTGAGATCCTCGTCCCCGACAACGTCCGCGAGTTTGCGCTGGACCGTGTCGGAATCAATGACGATGTCCTTTTCGGCAAGGTCGGGAGCCTGGAAAGAAATATCCTCCAGGAGCTTTTCCATGATCGTATGCAGCCTTCGTGCCCCTATGTTCTCGGTCCTGGTATTAACTTCCTCAGCCATGTACGCGATGGCCTCTACGGCATCCGGGGTAAAGGTCAGCTTCAGCCCCTCAGTCTGCAGCAGTTCAATGTACTGCCTGATAAGCGCATTCTCCGGTTCTGTCAGGATGCGGACAAAATCGTCCCGTGTCAGAGGGTCGAGCTCGACACGGATGGGGAATCGGCCCTGCAATTCCGGCAGAAGATCCGATGGTTTGCTCCCGTGGAATGCTCCAGCGGCGATGAAAAGAATGTGGTCTGTTTTTACCATTCCGTGTTTGGTCGTCACGGTGGTTCCCTCTATTATGGGGAGCAGATCTCTCTGCACCCCCTCACGGGAAACATCCGGCCCCTGGGCCGCGTTGCGCCCGCTGATCTTGTCCACCTCATCCAGAAAGACGATCCCGTTCTGTTCCACTCTCGTAACGGCCTCGGTGGTCACATTTTCCATGTCGATGAGTTTGGCCGCCTCCTCCTGTGCCAGGATGGCCAGGGCTTCAGGGATCCGCGCCTTACGCTCCTTTTTCCTCCCGGGGAACAGGTTGCCCATCATGTCTTTCAGGTTTACGTCCATCCCCTCGATCCCCGGGGCGTTGAAGATCTCTATGAACGGCGTGGCCCGCTCCTCCACCTGGATCTCGACTTCTTTTTCGTCCAGATCGCCATTGCGCAGCATTCGGCGCAGCTTTTCCCTGGTCTCCACGCTGGGAGAGGATTCTACGACGGGATCAGGCTCGGGCGGGCGAATCGCACTCCGCGGCAGTAGCAGATCCAGGGTCCTCTCCTCCGCCAGTAGTTCGGCCCTCTCCATGACCGACACCATCTTTTCTTCTTTTAGCATCTTGATGGCCAGTTCCACGAGGTCGCGGACAATGGATTCCACATCGCGGCCCACGTATCCCACCTCCGTGAATTTGGTTGCCTCCACCTTCAGGAAAGGTGATTCGGCCAGGGACGCAAGGCGCCTTGCGATCTCCGTTTTCCCCACGCCAGTGGGCCCCATCATGATGATGTTCTTCGGTGCGATCTCGTCCCTCAGCTCCTCCGGGACCTGCTGGCGCCGCCATCTGTTCCTCAGAGCGATAGCGACACATCGTTTCGCCTGATCCTGACCGATAATGAAACGGTCAAGACTGTCGACGATCTCGCGTGGTGTAAAGTTTTTCTGAGTCATAATAAATTCCGTGATTCGTAATTCGTAATTCGTGATTCGATAACAGTGATCTATGATCCGTTTTAAACCAATAACGAGTCACGAGTCACGAGTTACGGCAGTTATCCCAGTTCCTCTATCGTGATCTCTTCATTTGTGTAAATGCATATGCTGGCCGCTATGGTCAGAGCCTCCTTGACCACTTCAGCCGGCCCCAGGTCTGTGTGGTCGATCAGTGCCCGGGCAGCCGCGCTTGCGTAAGGCCCTCCTGAGCCAATGGCCAGCACCCCACCCTCCGGCTCAAGGACATCCCCTGTCCCGCTGATAAGAAAGAGGCCGTCACGGTCGGCAACAGCCATTAGTGCTTCCAGTCTGCGAAGGACACGGTCCGATCTCCAATCCTTGGCCAGTTCCACCGCGGCCCGGGACAAGTTCCCCTGATGCTGGTCCAGTTTCTTTTCAAACCGTTCAAAAAGGGTGAAGGCATCTGCGGTGGATCCGGCGAACCCCGCAAGCACTTTGCCCTGGTAAAGCGTCCGGACCTTTTTGGCGGTATGTTTGATCACCGTGTCGCCGATGGTGACCTGGCCGTCGCCGCCCATGGCCAGCTTGCCGTTTTGTCTGACCGCCAGCACGGTTGTCCCTTTCATGGCCCTTCTCCCTTTCTCTCCGACCTCGGGTGAGACCTGTCGTAGACCTCCAGAAGCCTGTCGAGAGTGACGTGAGTGTATCGCTGCGTAGTCTGGAGGCTCTCGTGGCCCAGCATTTCCTGGATGGATCGAAGATCGGCGCCGCTGTCTAAAAGGTGTGTAGCGAACGTGTGCCTGATAACATGGGGGCTGATCCTCGTATCCAGGCCGCAGTCCCGTAGTCTTCCCTCCAGTCGCTTCTGGATCCCCCTGACGCTCAGCCGTTCTCCATGACGGTTAAGGAAAATAGGTGCATTTACTCCTGTCGTCGGCCATCTTTCGGAAGCTTTCAGATATTTCTGAAGACGGGCCGAGGCCCTCTCCCCAAGCGGGACGATCCTCGTCTTGCTACCTTTGCCCCGGATCCGGATAAGTTGCCCTTCCTGGTCCCAGTCGCCCGTATTCATACCCGCCAGTTCACTGACCCTGACCCCCGATGAATATAAAAGCTCCCAAATGGCCATATCTCTCAGATCGATGGGACGGTCTCCGGCAGCACTATCCAGAAGCGCCGTTATCTCTTCCAGGCTCAGGAATCTCGGGTTGGTCTTCGGCGCCCTTGGTGTGGGGATCGAGTCGCAGGGATTGGTTTCGAGAATGCCTTCCCTGACCAGATGCCGGCAAAAGGATTTTACAGACGAGATCTTTCTCGCCATCGTGGAGCGTGCGAACCCTTTTCTAAACAGGTGGCCGAGGAAGGATCTTACGGATTCGGAACTGTCGAGTGAGAGCTGCCGCTCATCGAGATGATCCAGATACTCTCCCAGGTCCCGGCTGTAGGCGGACAAAGTGTGCACCGAAGATCCTCTGACCTTCTCCATGAACAGAAGGAAATCCGTCAGCTGTCGCCTGACCGGTCCTGTTGTTACGGCTCCACATTCGGAACTGTCCATCATGGAATATCACCCACCCTCATTCGTTTGCAAACAGAGATGATATTTCTTTTAATGGGTATTGTCCATAGGCGAGGAGGCGGCTGACCAGGTAAGAAGCCAGAAGCCAGAAGCCAGAATCCAGAAGGGAAATCGGTGTTGGGTGACCAGTTATCGACCCATCTCATTTCCTGTCGCTACTATTAAAGCTTTAACGCAAAGGGCCGTGGATAGTGCCGCTTCCCGGCCGCTGTCGCAGGGGCCGGGATTAAATCCTTAGATCCTGTATTTATTTCAGATTTAACAGCGTAAGCCTGCGGACCATACGGCCTGCCAGTGAGCCGCTTCTGCGTAACTTTGCGTTAAGATTTTTGATCTTCTTCTGACTTCTGGATTCTGGCTCCTGAATTCTGCTTTTCCTAGACCCTGCCGTATTCTTCCAGCCACCCTTTCATATCCTGCAATGCCCTCTCGGCCAAAATCTGGCGCTTCACATCCTTCTTAAGCTTCAGGTCCTGTAGAGGCGGCAGCAGACCGAACTGGGCGTTAACGGGGGTAAAGGGAGTACTTTGTGTATCAGTTAGTTTTCCTAGAATGGCTCCTGTCATTGTGGTCACAGGTGGCGGAACCGGCTGCCGGTCTCCCAGAAAAGTGGCAACGTTAAGACCTGTTATGAGGCCGCTGGCCATTGATTCAACATAACCCTCAACGCCGGCGATCTGCCCGCAGAAGAATAGTCTGGGGTCCCTGATGAGCCTCTGAGTCCGGTCCAGAAGGGATGGAGCGTTGATATATGTGTTGCGATGGATGGTCCCCAGCCTCTCGAAACTGGCCTTCCCCAGGCCGGGGATCGTCCTGAATATCCTTTCCTGGTCCGGGAAGAGCAGCCGGGTCTGGAACCCGACCATGCTGTAGGAGGTGGCTGCCCTGTTCTCGGGACGCAGCTGGATCACCGCATGGGGCCGCATGCCGGTTTTCGGGTTGGTCAACCCCACGGGTCTCCAGGATCCGTAGGCCAGTGTCCTGTCCCCGCGAGATGCCAACTCCTCTATGGGCATGCAGGCTTCGAAATAACGTTTATCCTCGAACTCGTGGGGTTTAAGCGGGTCTGCTGACCTCAGGGCCGATACGAGGGTCTGATACTGATCCTTGTCCAGGGGGCAGTTGACGTAGGCCCCCGAACCGGGGTCCTGGTAACGGTCCTGGATGAACACCTCATCCCATGAGATGCTGTCGGCTTCGACGGTGGGGGCGATGGCGTCGTAGAAGAAGAGGGATTCAGTGCCCAGGTTATTCTTGATGGATTCAGCCAGAGGGTCTGAAGTCAGCGGGCCTGACGCGATAACGACAATGCCTTCCCTGGGAATTGTCGTTACCTCTTCCCGGACAACCTCTATAAGGGCCGATCCACTAAGGGTTTCGGTTACCATGTGGGCGAATTCCCGACGGTCTACACACAGGGCTGATCCACCGGGGATCGATGCCTCCTCGGCGATCTCGAGGAGCAGTGATCCGGCGAAACGAAGTTCCTCTTTCAGGAGGCCGCCGGCCCGGTCCGATCTCTGAGACTTGAGAGAGTTGCTGCAGACCAGTTCAGCCAGGTCACCGGTCCGGTGGGCAGCCGATTTGACTCGAGGTCTCATTTCGAAAAGCTGGACAGGGAACCCCCTGCGGGCGATCTGCCAGGCGGCTTCGCAACCGGCCAGGCCGCCTCCGATCACTTTAACCACCTTAACCGGATTCATCTCCCTGTACCTTATGTCCGCACTCTTTGTCGGCACAGATCAGAACGTCCCCTCTTTTGGTGGAGCGTCGTGTCATCATGGGGAAATCGCAGACCGGACATGGGGTATGAACCGGTTCGTCCCAGACGGCGAAATCACATTTAGGATAGGCGGAGCAGCTGAAAAAAGTTTTCCCTTTTCGAGTCCTGCGAACCACCATTTGACCGTCGCATCCCTCTCGGGGGCAGCTAACGCCTATTGTAAGCGGTCTCGTTCCCTTGCAGTCGGGGTAGCGGGAGCACCCCAGGAAAGGCCCTGTGGGTCCTTGCTTTAAATTCATAGGGCTGTCGCATTCGGGGCACTTTTCGGAGCGTTCTTCGCTTTTAGCCAGGTGGAACTTACCGTCAGATGTTCGTTCAAAATCCGAAGTGAAACGGCACTCCGGATAACCGCTGCAGGCAAGAAATTCTCCGGTGCGTCCACTAACTTTAACCATGAGCGGTTGTCCGCAATCCGGACATTGGAGATCAGTTTCGCCCCACGTGAAGTCCTCGTCTTTTTTCTCCACCGATGTAAGTTCCGTGGCGAAGGGGTCGTAGAACGCCTGTAAGACGTCGAGGTAGGTTTTGTCTCCTTCCTCAATGAGATCCAGTTCATCCTCCAGGTGGGCAGTGAACTGGACATCCACCAATCTGGGGAACCGGGAAACAAGATAGTCGTTGACGCCCATGCCCAGGGAGGTTGGGAAAAACTTCTTTTTTTCCTCCATGACGACATATTTTCTTTTCCTGATCGTGTCCAGAATGGCCGCATAGGTGCTTGGCCGTCCTATCCCATTTTCCTCCATGGTTTTGACCAGAGTGGCTTCCGTATACCGCGGCGGAGGTTGGGTGGTTTTCATTTCGGCATCCACCTCGATCAGTTTCAGATCCTGTCCCACTGTCATCGCAGGCAGGCTGACCTCCCCTTCGTTGTTGTCGTCCCGGCCCTCTTCGTAAAGTGCGGTGAAGCCCGGGAAAAGAACCCTCTGTCCGGACACCGACAGGCCGATGGAGCCCGCCGTTATCTGTACCTTAGTTCGTTCGATCAGTGCGTTTTCCATCTGGGATGCCAGGAAACGTTTGTAGATGAGTTCGTAAAGCCGGGCCTGGTCCTTGTCAAGGTAGGAGGAAACTTCCTCGGGTCTCAGGTCCGACAGGCTCGGCCTGACCGCTTCGTGAGCATCCTGTGCCCCCTTCCGGTTGCGATACCGGCGGGGAGAGTCCGGGACATATTCCTTGCCGAAGCGTTGTGCGATCTGTTCCCGTGCCGATTCCACTGCCTGGCCGGATACCCGTACGGAGTCTGTCCGCATGTAGGTAATGAGTCCCATGGCGCCTCTGTCACCCAGGGTGATACCCTCGTAAAGCTGCTGGGCTATCATCATGGTTTTCTTGGCTGTAAATCGCAGCTTTCGGGCTGCTTCCTGCTGCAGGGTACTGGTGATGAATGGGGGGGGTGGAGATTTTTTGCTCTCCTTGACCTCCAGGTTGCTGACGACATGGGTCTCCTGCTCAAGTACGGTCCGGATCCTGTTTGCGGTGGCTTCGTCCGGTATGCGGCCGTTTTTCAGGGAGGTTGCCCCATCGTCCATAGATACGACCCTGGCCTTTAATACGGGGGGCCGGCCGGCCTCCAGAATGGAGTGAACGAGCCAGTAGTCCTCAGGAATAAAGGCCTGGATCTCCCGCTCCCTCTCGCATACGAGTCGGAGGGCAACCGATTGAACACGTCCTGCCGAAAGGCCTCTCTGTATCCTTTTCCACAGTACAGGGCTTAGCTTGTAACCGACAAGCCGGTCAATGGCCCGCCGTGCCTGCTGGGCGTGGAATTTGCGGCCATCCGGTTTTCCGGGTGTCTCCAGAGCCTCCAGTATCCCGCTTTTGGTGATCTCGTGGAAAAGGACCCTGTAGACCCTGTCCTCGGGTAGTTTGAGGTGCTCGGTTATCAGGATGCCGATGGCCTCCCCCTCGCGGTCCGGGTCGGTTGCGAGGAGGACCCGTCCGGCGTCCCTGGCGGCCTTGGATATCTCACTGAGGATCTTTTTCTTGCTGGGGATGACAATGTTTTTTAGGCTGAACTTCTTTTCGGGGTCTACGGCAAGCTCCTTGGTCGGCAGGTCGATGACATGACCGTTGGAGGAGAGAACGTCGTAACCCTTCCCCAGGATCTTTCCGATAGTTTTTGCCTTGGTGGGTGATTCGACGATGATAAGATCTTTGCTCATGAGATATCCTCGCCCCTGAAGAGAGGTTGGCAATGGATTGAAGATTACGGATTGAGAATTGAGGAACACGGTTACCTGAACGCGGTTTTAATCCTCAATTCTCAATTCGCAATTCTCAATTCTCAATTGAATTTAACCAAGCTTCTAAACCAGACTATATGCATACTTGTCAAGAGTTAAGGTAAACCCGAAATCCGAGCAGAAGGGAATTCGGTGGATTTCGGGTGCAGTAACCCCTCTGTAGCACCTTATCCAAATCGCCGATCAGAAGAGCAAATTCGGCATAAGTGGTCAAGGTTTCATTGAGCATTTTAATTTTGGAGGGAAAGATTGATGACTTCGCAAAAAGTCATTGATCTGTAAGGAAAGCGAAAATGATACTTTTCGTTTTTAAGTGGAGCAAAAAGCCACGAATGGACTTTTTGCGACCCTGTCAAGATTGTCTCTTTACATCCAAAACCAGGTACTGGCTTTGGATGTAAAGGGGATTCTCCGACAAACTCCTAGTACCACTGGCGATCGTCGTCGTGGACT
>Ga0114923_10002087_pt1 | contig 13629 bp, 28 predicted proteins | sample SumtaG_FD_89578 | JGI IMG/M metagenome (GOLD analysis project Ga0114923, IMG submission 89578) | Deep subsurface microbial communities from Indian Ocean to uncover new lineages of life (NeLLi) - Sumatra_00157 metaG | ecosystem: Environmental > Aquatic > Marine > Oceanic > Sediment | place: near... | reverse complement strand
TTAACCAATTCATTAGCGATAGGGACTCCACCCTTCGTTATCACTTCTACAACTGTAGTTCCCAATCTTAACGTAGATCAGGTTGATGGGCATGATATGGACCAAGACGTACTTCAGGCTTCTAGTCCTACCTTTGTAGGACTCACATTATCCGGGGCGATTGCTACTCCTACTAATATCTCAATGACGGGCGAATTGGATTTGACAGGTGCTTTAGCCTGTATAGATCTCAACCCCGCAGGAACAGGAACTAAGGACATAATCACTATAGACCCAAGTGCGAATCTAGTAGCGGGGAGCACATGGAGAGGTATAAAGATGGGTTTAGGTAATTTAGACCCTGCGACTGGTGCGGGTTGTACTGTTACTGGAATTGAAATAACTGGGGCGACATTTGCTTCAATTGACCATGATGCTACTATACGAGGATTGTTTTTCTATGGGGCACCTTCCGACAATAGCAGAGCCTTACAACATAATTTGACAGAATTGACTCAAAACAAATCACAGATGGGAATGTATAGTTATGGTGCTTTTGCTATGAGCACCACAGCGACCTATTATGGTATCTATTTAGATTGGGATGGTCTAACTAGGGATGCTAACGCCCCTGTTTTAAGAGGCGTACATGTCCATTTCCCAGCAGACTATACAGACTTTGGAACATCTTATGCTGCATGGTTTTCGGGCGACGGAAAAAGTGTCACGATATGTGATACGACTTATGCTTTAGATGTTTCTGGGGCTATGAACTTTGCCGGAGCAATTACTTCAGTTACAACGATAGGAACGAGTGGGGATATAACCTGTGGTGGTAAATACAAAGGTTCTGGGGTTGACCTAATTTCAGTCCCCGTCACTGCGACCAATGGTATTGTTGAAGCCTCTGCTGGTCACGGTGGGATACTTTTGACTACCAGTGATTACACTAATTTCGCATGTACGATTCCTAAGACTGGGACAGTTACAATTTCATTCATTTTGCATTGGCCTGATAATTTTACTGCAATTGATTACACTTCGACCTATCGGGTTATTACTGTAGGTTCTGAATCAAGCTCATGGGCAGCTACTCGAAGTTTTACTCAAGCAGGACAACCTCATGATGTGGTATATCTTCAAACAGAATGGAGTGGTATAGCAGTTACAGAGGGACAGATATTTATGGCAAGGTGGGAAAATCGAGATGCTAGTGATATAGAAATCCTTGGCTGTCGTCTTACATATACAGCATAAGAGAAAGATATTTCAACGTTCAGGTACTTAAGGAAATAGGTGAAGAAAATGAATAGAAAGAGGAAGGCAATCTTAAGTGTCGTCTTTGCGGTCATCATAGGTATTGGGCTTACCGCAGGTTCTATACCTCCTGTTGTAGATCCTGTTACAGGGGATATGCCAAAGTTAGATCCTTTAATCTATGCCGATGACATAGAATATGTTGTACAGGTCGGTGACTTCTATTACAGTTCTAGTACTCCCGGATTTGCGTTAGCACAAGACGGATCATTCATAATAGTAAATGGAAGCATTGGAGACACAGGAAGGGATAGGGGTTCGTTCAGTATAACAACTGATTACCAATGGCTCGATCAGAATTATACAAATAGGGTCGATCAGTACGCTTACATAGAGTTCGACGTAGGAAATGTAACAACTCCAATAACATATTACGTTAATTATTCAATTGTCATCAACTCAACCAATCCAGAGAAATACTTGTCAACTGAGATTACATTCCTTAGAGAAAGGATAACGGATGGAATTATGCGCTACTGGAAGGTCCCGGGCGAGTACTATTATATAGAGAGAATATATTCAGGTACTTACGAAATAGCATTAACAATAGGATGGAATCCAGACTTCAACAAAGAACTCAATTCAATATTCGATGGCAAGATGTACGCTAGGATATGGTATAACTATAATTTCAGGGATGTAAAATCCGTTACAATAGATCTTCATAGGACTTATATCAATACTACTGTGTCTTCTCTTGAAGTCTTTGAGGGCAATGTTTTAGGATCTTACGATTATTAGATTTCTTACTTCCACTTCCGATAAGCCTTGTAGGCGCTTCTCCAAACAATTGAGTTAACTTTAGATCCTTTCGCTGTGGCAGCATAATAATTGCGCCTAATTGGGCTATCCTTCTTCTTCAAGGTCCTAGTCTTTGTTATCAACCCTGATTTCTTAAGCCACCAAACATTTGTTCTAAAAGATCCATAGCTACATCTGAGGAATCCAGTCTCCTTGACATAGATCTTCCACATATTGTAGGGATAATCCTCCTTCACTTCAAGTAAATGATTCCTAATCCATTCTGCTATACTCATAACATCTCACTATCACTAAAGGGGCTTACCCCATAAATGTTTTACGTAAAAGTTTAACGTAAAACCCCATCTTTTACCTCTATCAAAGCCTTGATAAAAACTATAACGAATGTTAGTATAATGAAATTCTAAAAGAAATTCTTTCCCTCAAAAATACAGTTTACCTATAGCAGGGAAGATAGAAGATCGTTGGTGATGAAAGAAGATGTCACGGGGCCTGAAGCTTAGGTGAATAAAACCTGCGAGTAACAGCCATTGCCCATCTCAATGGAAAGTTCAGACCATCATCAGGTCACTCTGTGACGTATTACCTTAGCGATGGGTCAAAATGCTTCAACTTAGCCCATTCGTGTCTTCAAACATCACCTAGTAAAGGGTGGGGTTGGGTTAATGAACACTATGAATCAATCCGGGGGGACTAAAAAAAGTTTAACCAAACCCCTTGGTGGGTTACAGGATGATGAAGACTCTAGTGATAGATTATGCCTGATACGATAGATGACAGAACTCACCATCCTGTTTTTGTTTCATTTCCTTCGGAAGTACTCCCTTGAATACCAAGCAATCATGAACATTGCAAACAAACAAACGAATATCTCCATTGATGCTTGGGGCATTGATGGGAGGATGTCAAGAATAATATCTCCGCCAATCGCAACTCCGACCTGCTCTCCTAGTGCTGCAACTAGAACTAACAATAGCAAATTGATTTGGGTGAACTTTGGATCTTGTTCTTCCTCAACGATCGCTTCAATATCTTCTGTCACTGGCTCCTCAGCTGTCATTTTAATCTTTCACCACCTTATTAAGGATTGTATATAATGTAATCTTGTCACACTTTGGGCACTTTAACCTCCAAGTATCCAATGATACTCCCTTCTCAATATGACCACAAAACTTACACCTAACATCTTTATCCTTAATTGGAGGAGTATTTATCTGTCGTAGGATACAATTCAAAGAAGCAAAACCATTCATAGTTCCCGCATTCAATTCTGTAACTGTGAAGTCTACAGTTATTGCAGTAGTAGCAGTGGGATCGAAATCAATAGTAGACATCATCTTTACAGTCTCTTCGTAATAGAGAGCATATTGAGCAATATACCATTCTAGAATTAAAGCACCTGTAGGAAGATAGATTCTCCCCACTGCATTTTGATTCCAAGACCCTCTTTGAGTAATAATCTCAAGTTCGTAACCGAGCGGAACAGCATAAGGCATTGCTAACCCTGTACTGATATCAATCATATGTGAAGTACCATTCTGAACCAATGTAGTTGCAACCCATGCGTAAGGAGAAGGTATAGCACTGTGCACGAGAGAGAATGACTTCCATACCTCATTGTCTCTAAGTTCTCTTCGCGACCAAGTGGCTCCTGATTTCCAGTTCTCACCGGAGTAATCAGGGCGATCATGTGTTATTCGATCTGCTGTAGGAACAGTTCCTGATTCCATAACTCTGAAAGTATCTTCGCTCATTGAGTTCTACTCCTTTTAAGTTTATCAATTACTTCTTTGGCTGCCAATTCCGAGTCCGTAGGAACATCAGACCAACGAGTGATAATAACTGAAATCTGATGAGGTTCTTGACCTTGATTCTCCATATCAACCAAAATCACGTCTTCCTTCACCACCCATTCGTCTAAAGTAAATTCCCATTCCGAATCATTCAAGGCTATGAAATTTTGTCCAACTGGACAAACTTGTCTAATTCCACCAGCATGTTTGGAAGAAATCAACATACGCACCAAAACCGCACTCACGCAACCATCAGGGAAGTGCATAAATCCTTTTGTTAACTTCCCGGGCTTTCTGATTCTAAAACCCAACCTAACAGTGGTTCCTTCTTCAATTTCGTATCTAAAATTTATCTGCTCACTTACCAACTAAGTCCCCCCTTATACCTCCGCAGGTGGTATCATGGCTAGAATCCTTTTCCAGAAGTCGATCTCGATTTCTAAGGCTTCCTTTTGTTTCTCAAACCCTTCGAGCTTAGCATTAATCTCTTCATGATCAAAAGTCACTGACATTTATATCTCACCGTCCCAAAATGTAATCGAAGTCGCTAACGATGTTCCCGCAATCAACACTGAAGCAGCAAGATTTTCTCCTCCGCTAAGTGAAATCACCGGGTTTTCGATATCATAAGCTCCTTCTGGGATCTGTCTTCTATCCGCAGCAGCAATATTAATGAGAAACTTGGTTTCATAGGTTACTCCGTCTTCCAATGACTTGAAGATTTCTATAAGCTGTGTTTGGTTAAGATCTCCAGAAAATTCAATTCGGGTGATGTATCTTATGTCACCTTCGGGTACGTTCGCTGTGAAAAATTCTGTAGGCGCTGCTCTGAGGTGACTTGTAATCCACACGTTAAGTACTCTGGTCCGTTGTCTGATATCTTCTTTATCAAGTGGCATTAATATCGACCTCCCATCGATTCTTCAATTCCTTGCGGTTCTATTCTCCAATCCGCTTCTAATTGATCGCCAAAGTCATGACACTGGTCACCAAAGCCAACCGTCAGGAATCTGCATTTCTTTTTGCCCGATGCCATATCGGCGATAAGTTCGGGATGAGTTCCCGGCCTAAATATTTGAATAAAGTATAAGCAAAAATCAATATGTACAACAGGTTGGGTATTTCTGATACCAACTGGTGCAGGAGTAGTTTCTTGATTGTAAAATTCGGCCCCTAGATGCTCAAGTGGGGGAATCACGCATTCCACCGCATCCGTTGGGATCTCAAAAGGACTGTTCTCATAGCTGATATAACCTAGATCATCTCCCTGCGTAGGTCGAACTGGATCTACTGAAGGAAATTTGCCGGGGATATTATCACCTTCAGGAAATCTTAGATAAATTCTGATGTTACTGGGTTTGACCCCAAAACTACCGTGCAAAAACCAAGCAAAGCCTGAGCGGGTGGTTGTATCTAGGTGCAAAATATCTGTCTGCGGGTTTCTGGGGTCACGGAACCAAACTTCGCCCTGAGCTCCACCGGGGGCGAGATCTACGTCGTCACCATCGTTCGTGATTAGGGGCCAAGGTTTATAGAATACAGGGCGTCTTTTGATGACTCTGAACCACACGAAACCTTCTCTAAACTGCAAAGCCCCACGCATGTTATCTTCCATAAACCGTTTCTTCATGGGCACAAGGCCCCTGTCTTCTAAATCCATTTTTCAAAATCCTCTGACTTCTTTGTCAAACATTAATACTGGTCGATTACTTAAATGTGTTTTGTTTACAAAAAAAAGAGAGAGCGCCCTCAAACGAGGGCTAGTTTATTTCTTTGATTCCATTTGAGACTCTATCTTTTCAATACGTTTGATCATATCTTGAAGTTGTAACATCAAACTAACTTGGAGTCCAAGTTCCATCTTCTCAATCTTCTCAATCCTATCTATAGTGTCTACAAGATTCTCAAGCTCACTATTGGTTTTACCATCCAATATTTTTAGAAAATCATCTGACACCGGATCTAATTTCATTAAGATTTTACTCATGTTATCAAATCTAGGAGCATTTTTAGCAAGTGCCTCTCTTATCTTCCTTTTCGTTTCACTCATTCATTTTTCACCTCCTTTGTAAGTTGGTCAACGCAGTAGTCAACACTTCTTTCCCAAGTGTCAACCATTGTTGAGAGTAAAAGACGCAAGGGCGCACGACGCAGACGCAATATCCTGTCTAGTTTCATTTTATCAACTCCAATGTTCTTTGCAAGTCACGAATCCCGATCTCACACCATCGAATCCCTTCATCAATCTCAATGAGTATTTCTTCAAATTCAGGATTGTAAAACAAAGCGCGCCATGTTGGACTCAATTTCAATGCAACTGGTCGTCGTTCGCGTTGTAACTTTTCCAGTCTATCTTCGAGGATCTTGATTTGACGTTTGAGATCTCGCTTTGCAAAACTGTCTGCTAATCGTTTCATTTGAAGGCCTCCACGATTTTGTATGAATTATTGATTTCGGTAAAATTACCCGAATCAATAATATTGTATGAATTATAAATTTCGGTAAAGTTACCGGAATTTATAATTTGAGACATCATTTCTTATTATCCCTCGAATAATCACAAACGAGTCGACTGATTCTCAAAGATTCATGGGCTCTCAGTAGATGGTCTAACCCCCATTTCTTTGCATTCAGGTCAGTGCTTGGAGCATTGTAATAGCTAACGTACACAGCATTCACTGACTCAACGGATTTGCCACTCCACGTGGACATGAACTCGATCTCGTTGACAATTGCTTTATTTATCGATGACGTGGTCATGATGTTGGGACCTCCGAATAGTTAACTATGTTATCTATACTAACTATACTAATCAAAGAGTCAAGTTCAAGTTTAGTGGAATTTACACTATTATCTTCTATTATCTCTACTAATCTTCTCTCTTCTTCTTTATATATAGTATAGTTAGTATAGTTGTTTTGAACCAAAATATTTGAGTCTAACAAAGTCTTCATGGTTCTAACTATACTAATGTAAAAAGGTATCATTAGTATAGTTACATAGTTTTGGAGGACACTTTCTGACCTCTTTCTCAATTTTCTCATAAATTTGGTAACTATACTAATGCTCATTAGTATAGATCTTTTTTCAATCTCGAACATCTTTGTATCTCACCCCTCCACCCTTTTTGTCTTTTTGTGGGACAACGCAAACACGTCCTTGGGTCACCAAGGTCTTAGTGAATTTATCTAAGTCCTCTGAAAGAACGTTTCCAAGCTTCCTGTATAGTTTCATTCTTAGGATGCCATCCACTCCACTTTCTTGTATATAACGATAAACTCTCTCAATGCTGCTCTCTCTAGATGGCATATCAATCTCAACTGTTCCTATTGATTCTATAATGTAAGGAACATTCTTTTCAATTGGAGTCAAATAATTAATTGACTTTTTGTAATCCCTTTCTTCTACCATTAATGTAGTCAAATCAAAAGCCGATAATGTACTAATCTTATTATCAAACCTAGCTATTCTTCGATTTATTGAAAACTTAGCTAAATGTTCCCAGAATGATTGTTTATAGATGGTTGTTAAGTTGGGGCTGTTATCTAGCTCCTTATCTAATTTTTCAGAATAAGAGTTAATAGAATCATAGACATCAGGAAAGAACATCAAATCTAATTTTGATTCTCCTTCATGAGTAAGCCGAGATAGTCGTTTCATAATCTCAAGTAATTTATCTGCATATTTCTCTAGTTTTGGATCTACAAACTTTCTATCGAGGTTCAAAGGAGGACTCCAACGGTCTGATAAATCAGGTTTGTAATCAATGACCATTCTTCGAAGGAGGCCTTGACGAATCATATGTTCGGTGATGCATTGTTTAGGTTCTTGCATTCCTGAGAACATAGTCACATACAAATTAGGAGGAATCAATCTCATCCTTGGAGCTCCTCCACCACCACTCAATAGGATTGAGCCGGGTTCCCCATAGTACATTTTACTGAATAAAGCCTCTACTCCAAGGTTATATTTCAAAGCCATCTTTTGAAAGACCGCAGACATCTCAGTCGAACATAGCCTGAGTTCTTTGAAGGGCATGTTTGTAATTCTATCAGCTATCCCCGGTGCGGTTCCTTCTTCAATTTGAGTGAGTTGAACAGCCTTCCATTGATATTCTTTATCTTTTTGTGCTTTTGCGGAATTGTCAAGATCATCATAAGCTTTCTGCTTCTTCTCGCTTCTGAAAATCTCTTTGAGCCCAATATGTTGATGATAACCATACAAAGCTCTATGAATCACTTTATCGGCCATAGATTGTATGCTGGATCTTCTAGCTCTGCCCGGAATGGAGCTTATTACGTTCCAAGTGTTTGGTCTCTTAGAGGGCATAATTGAACATTCAACAAATCTTCCAAGTAAGGTTGATGTGATAAAGATGCCAGCACCCTCAATGAAGCTCTTAGGAGTATCAATATAAGGTTCGACAATCCCACACCATTCATCAATGAGATCACTCATCTTCGTTGTCCTCCTCTAAGACAACAGTGAAGTATCCGCGCCATTTTCCCATATTGGGTGGGCGTGTATTTTCATTTATGCCCGTGTTGATAACAACATCATAGTGCTTTCGTAAAATTTCGCCGATCTCTTCACAACGCCTATAAGAGTCTGCTAGGATGGTAATCTTGAAACTTTCTTTCACAACGTTTCCTCATTTTCTTCATTTTCATTGATTGTTCGAACAAACGAACGAATAACACTAGAACAAATATCTTTATAAGTTATTTGTAAACTTAATACGTAGAGGAATAAAAAAATGACAAATGAAAAGAACAACGATTGTATTGGTATTGCTTCATTTGATAATATACTACTCAAGAAGATTCATGCTTTGGGAGGGAAAGGTGCTAGGGGGTTAGCACTCACTCTCTCACAACCACAAAATCGTGATGGATTGACCATTGATGAGATCTCTGAGATTATGGGATGCAAGGCAGGAAGCCTAAAACAAAAGTTCTTTCCTCAACTTCAAGAGATTGGATTGTTAAAGACCCGACGAAGAGGAGTCAGGAATGGTCTTAGGAGATCAATCTATAGTCTAAGTATCGCCCACGATCCAAGCGATGTAAGGAGATAGAAAAATGAGATTTTGGAAACGACAGAAAGAGAATCACGGAATCACTGATAAGACAGTCAATAAGGTCTTAGATCTTGTTGAGAAGCTACTCTATAAACCCCCTGAATGGATACTTGCAAAGAAAGCTGAAGTTCGAGAACGAATGGGGGCTAGTGGCGTTGCAGATATGGTAGCAAAAGAAAGACCTGATATGGTTAAGGATCATAAACATCAAAGCCCCAAAAAGAGTGACTCAGCAGTGGTTGGTGAGTTCTATAACGTTCAGAATAGAAATGGGAGGCATTATAGATGAAGACAGAAGAAGTCAGTGAAGTATTTTATGGGCAAAGGATCTGGTATCCGGGCATGATTATTGAAAAGATTAGATCTAGACTACAAGGTTTTCGTGGTCAGGCCGGTGGAGTGAAATCTACCAATACCGAGGAAATTTCGTGGACTGATTGGCAGGGAAAAAATAGAGTGATGAAAGTCAAGCGGGAGATAACATAATTGTCAGGGCGAAGTAAGATTGATGAGATGAAGGACTCACGACCTTATGCTTTAGATTTGGCTACCTTTGCCACTCAGAATGATATAGCTGGAATGCTACATAAGTTGGTAAAACAAATCCCCAATGGTGATCATTATAACAGAACCTATACTGTCACCACTGAGACCACCATCATCAACAGGAAGACTGAGTCCAGCTTGCCGTGGATCTCAGTGGAGATAAGGAACTTCGGTAAGGGGTTGTTATTCATTGAGGTCAATCGAGATAACATAACCACCAGTCCCATAGATTTGGCACCAACAGAGTCTATTAAGCTCCTTCAAATCCGCACTCTCTATATGTGGTCCGATAGTGAATGTACAGCAAAGCTTTATGGATTGAAATAAAATGAATACAAATAGACTAATGAGTACAAACAGACCTCTTTTAGATCTCCTAAGAAAGATCTTAAGGCCGAGATTGAATTCCTGTCCTAAGTGTGGGGAAAGAGCTTATCCCATCCTAGAGTTCATTCGGCATATGGAAGCTAAGAAACAGAAGAGTCAAACCCGAGAGGAGTTGGAGATGCTGAGTCGTGTCCTTGGGGTCGATGAGTTTAACAGATTACTAGGGGATAAACAGTAGGAGATACAGTTTAATCATGAATAGTTTAACAAAAGATACAAGTACATTGACGATTAAAACATGTTGGAGTCAATTCAAATGACAGGAGATATAGAAACATTGGAAGAAGATATGGAAGAGTTTGAAGAAGAAATAGTGGATGACGATATAACTTTGGATAACTCGGAACAACTCTACGATAAAGATATAGAGACTAATGTGGACTCTGAGGAAGAACAGTACTCTAAGGCATCTAATAATAGTACTAATAATGTAGATAAAGATGCTGAGTACTCCGAAGAAGATGTATATAGTTGTATGGAATGTGATTACTCTGGTACATCTTTCATTGGATTAGTGGGTCATTATAGGTCTCATGGGAAGAGACTCACACAGGAGTGCTATGATGCTGGAGACCCACCCCCCCTCCTAACCAAGAAAAAGCCTAAAAAGAAGAAGAAATCTCCTGAGGAAGACGATGAGGATGATGATTACAATGCACCGAACTATCTTGTGAACTTGGAAGATGCAATAAAAGAGCATAATATGAAAAAGGACCGTCGAAAAGAGTTCCTCAGTTTGATGAGATCCAGAGATCCAATGGTTGTTGATGACCTGATTTATTGTGCAAAGCAAGTAGGCTGGATAAATACTCGTCAATTCAAGACATTTTTGGAATCATGGGCTCGTGAACATGATGTATATTTGTCACCGAAGATTCGTAAGGCCTATGATATTGAACAAATTGGTCAGGGCGGAGATGATGGAAATGAGGGATCTTTTGATAGTACTTTAGATAAAGCAATTGAGCGAGAACAGAAGATGAAGTTCTTGGATAATTTACAAAGGGCTAGAACTAGAAATGACGATGACGATGACGACGATGATTCTGATGAAGTTGCTGACGTTAAAGAGGAATTGCATGAGACCCAACGTGACCTCGATAAGATGACTACTAAGATGGAGAAGCTTGAACAAAAGATGGAATGGCAGGAGATGATCAAACCTTTGGAGGAAAGAGTCAGGATTGCAGAAGAAAGGGCTGATAAAGAATTAACTCCTGAACAAGAAGCTTATTCTGTTGTCACGGACAAAATAAAGAAATCAAAGTTTGGCGATGGTGAATTAAGTGATGTGCTCAAAAAAGGAATCAAAGTCCTTGCTGAAGATCTAATAACGGATGATGATGGAGCAGTCACTATTGAAGGTAGAAGAATAAGGATCTTGAACAAAGATAAGGGTGAGATGTTGGTTTGGGATGAAGACAAAAATGATTGGAATTATGTTAAGGGAATGACACCGATGCCTCCACGTAGAGAGAGGACGGGGTCTGATGATTCTTCTGAAGATTCTGCTGAGCCGGATACAAGACCAGAGCCAAAAATAAGACCAGAATCAAAGCCAAATACAGGATTAGAAGGTGTCACTGGAGTTGCAGCATTGGTTGCAGTGGAACGGCCTGATTTGATTTATGGTTCAGATGTAGTTTATGGTTCAGATGAATATTTCAAGATAGTAGAGAGCAAAAAACGTAGAGAAGCACATAATGAATCAAAGGATGCAGATGATAAACCCGAAGAGATTACTGATGAAGAAGTCGATCCAGATAATGTAGGAGTTACATGTCTTTGACCGAGAAAGTAAACAAAGGCCTTATAAACAAAGAAGAGCTAATAACGGTAGCACTAACTGAGAAGATTCGAAAGAGAGAAGAAGGTCCAATTGTGAAAACTGGAAAGAAGATAGTGAAGCATAACTTGGAAGAGCTAGTAGATTGGATCTTGGAGGATGAACTCAATGAGTAAGAAATTTGAGGCCATAGCCGGGAAGATTGAAAAGATGCAGGAACTCGGCAGGAAGATTAGACGAGCACCTGACGTGACAATAAAAGATCGGATTAATTTTGAACGAGAGAGATTTGCTAGAATGGGGACTGATGGGAATCAAGGTGGTAGATTGTTTAGTGGTCAACTTCTTGGCGGACTCAGAACTCGAATTCAGGGGCTAGGTAAAAATCTAGGTAATAATCTTCAATCCCAAGAAACAGTTGCTGATGAAAGGCCCTTAACCGATAAGGAAGAAAGGGAAGACCGAGAAAGAAGAGGAAGATATAATAAAGGCGAAAACCAACACAGTTCAGTGGTTTCAACAGATTAAAGTGAAAAAATTATGACAATATTAGAAAACTTATTTGGAAACAGAAGTGAACCCCAACGAAGGAGTTCAAAAACTCTTCCTACAGGGAAGAACATAGTCCACCCGTGGAAAAAATCAGGTTGGAAAAGTGACGCTGAAATCGCGAATTTACCATCAGTGATTGGTGGGATCCTCACGACAGGGCCTGTAAAATCTTCACAATTTGGTCAAGGAATGTTTGGTCAAGGAAAGATTGGTCAGAACATCAAGAGAATTAGAAGTAATTTGTTTGGGCAAGGCTTTGATGGAACTGCGATAGGATCTAAAAGATCAAGAGCTATACCCACAAAATCTAAGGCTTCAAGATTATCAATACCCATCACAGATCATGAGGCATTGCGCCAAGATGGTCACATAATTTCACTCGACGCACGTGAAAAAGTTCGTGGACTTCATCCTGAAAGAACTATTGGTGATGGTAGTCTCCTCAGCGTTGCTGTGAGAAACTTTCGTGGGAGACTTGGTAGATAAATGACTGAACGTGATCATCTAGTTACTGTGCAAAAAGACGGCGATACTATGGTTCAGTGGATCGTAGAAGCGATAGTTGGAACTTTAACTTGGGTTTCAACAACTTGCCCTGTGCTAACCAGCATAGACAAAATTATAGAATTTCATGTTATTTCTTCAGACCCCAAGACCACGGTAACTTTTGAACCTCAAATGATCCAAATTTCAGGTAAGACGGTCGGCTTCACGATTGGCTGCTCCGACGCTGCCGGAAGTTCTCTCGCGATAAATATAGCAGCGGTGGGATTCTGAAAATTTACTATAGTTAAGATAATGCTAAAATGGTGGTGAATAAAAAATGGTAATGGTAGTAATGAAAGTTATTCGAAAAGCAACAAAGGGTCAAGGAGAAGTACGCACTAAGGTGAAATCATTGATCAATGATGGGCCAATTCGTAAAAAATTTAGGGCTCTCACTGGCATGCAGAAAATCAAGAAACCTACCCCTTTGAAAGTCACTAAGACCAAGAAAAAGGCTAAAAAGAAAAAGAGGAAGAAAAAGTAGATGACAAGAGTTGCTTTACTTCTTCCAATTCTGGTGCTTCCATTTTCTGGGGCAGGCCTCCGTGCTGTGGCTGCGTGGAACATTGTAAGGATGGTACGCAAAAAGGTGAGTGAAAAATGAATCAGGGAATAATACAAAAAACACTTCAAGAACGAAAAACTCTTCGACAAAGAGTTAATGGGTTCTTCGGACAAGCTACATCTGGCAATGTATCAGTCACAGTTGAGGCTGCGCCTGTAGAACGTGTGTTAACTCTTAGTGCAGACAAGACTACTGTAAAAGCAGGATACCCAGTTACATTCACGGGCGGTTATACTGTCGCGGGATACGCAGCAGGAGGCGATGTAACATTATTCAAAGATGGAGTGAGTACAGGATTAACGGTTCATACAGGTGA
>Ga0114923_10002086_pt1 | contig 13629 bp, 18 predicted proteins | sample SumtaG_FD_89578 | JGI IMG/M metagenome (GOLD analysis project Ga0114923, IMG submission 89578) | Deep subsurface microbial communities from Indian Ocean to uncover new lineages of life (NeLLi) - Sumatra_00157 metaG | ecosystem: Environmental > Aquatic > Marine > Oceanic > Sediment | place: near... | reverse complement strand
TTTTGTTACACTTGCTTATGTTCGTACGGCTATTTCTTACTTCTAAAATCACTTTCTTTAAGCCCGCTTTGAAGTAAAATAGACTGAAATGTTCCATACGGTATTTCTTTCTCGCTCATTTTTAAGATAACCGTATGCGTTAAACTACTAGTTTTCCGATACTTAGCATGAGAACCTCTTTGTGAAACAAAAAAGAAATCCTTACTTTTAGGGATCTTTATAACTAATCTTAGTTTAATTGGCCGAGGCATATTTAAAAGTAGAGGGGACTAAATCAGGACGTTCCACCTTGGTTATCTCTGAAATGGGCATATCTTCAAAATATAAAATCATAGCTTCTTTGAGAGCCTCAAGAGCTTCTTTTTTAGTTCCACCAAAACTAGAAACTCCAGTATTAAGATTCCATGACACATAATACTTACCTTCCTTCCAAACCACATTTTTTAAGTTGATTTTGCGCATAAATTAAACAATTATTACTTATTATTATGACGTAATAAGGAGCATTTTGTTACACTATTTAGCTCGTTTGAATCTTATCTTTTAAAGAATAAAGGGCTCTATGTATTAAAACTCTTGTTGCTGACTCTGTTCTTCCTGATAATTCAGCTACTTTTTCAATAGGAAGATCTTCTAAATAATACCAAATAATAACATCTTGATAGTCTTGGCTTAAATCAGCCAGGGCTATTTTAATACTTCTCATATCTGATTTATCTATAGATTTTTGCTCTATATCTTGAGTATGATCAATAATAGGAATTTCTTCTACTGGAACAGTTAAAATCTGATCTTTTGCTCTATAATAATCAACGATTAAATTTTTAGCTATTCTATATAAAAAGGCACTTACGTTCTTTATTTCCCTTTTTTCATCCTTAAAAACAGCCCAAGCTTTAGAAAAAGCCTCAGAAGTTATATCTTCTGCTTTTTCTTTAGAATTAACCTTTAAGAAAACAAATCTATAGATACTATTAATCTGGCGATCGTAAATTTTACTGAATTCTTTTCTACGTTCTGACATTTGTTTTTTTGTTGTTTTTAATCGTTTAATTGATTTTTAATGGGAAATCCTTGATTTGTCACACCTTTTTTATTTTTGTCCTATCTATTTTTATTATTGTCCTATCATTGTCCTAATACATTTATGCTTGTCCTATCATTGTCCTAACCTCAAACATTGCTCACCTCATAAAAAGTACTGTTTCTTTCTCCCTTTCTATTAATTAAAGCACAATCTAGCAATCCATTTAAGTCCCTTCTTAACGTTCTTTTACTTATATCTGGAAAATAATCTTTAATGTCACTTACTTGAGCTTTATCTTTTTCTTCTATAATTCTTAATATTTTCTCTTGCCTACTTGTTAAAACTGTTTCTTTTTTCTTAACTATCTTTTTACTAGGGTTCCCTGGAATAGGAACATGTACTGGAGCAGGAACATTTACAGGAGCATTTACAATAACTTCTGCTTTTTCTCGTTTTTCTTCACCACCATTAACACCCAAAAAGCCTTCTTTTATTGAACTATATTCTCTTTGAAGGCCCAATATATCAGAAGGTCTAACCCAGTTCTGAGCTCTTGCAATATCGAAATAACCATCAAGAACTTCTATTCTGTAATTAGAATCTTCTATAATTCTAACCTCTTCTTGAAGATCTTTCTCTTTAGACAAGTTAACAAAATTAGCTAACACCTCATTACTTAATTGCCTCATCTTATATCTCAAAGGTTCTTTTTTAGGAAAAAGCAACGTAATGCGATATAGCTCGTTTGTTACTTGCAATAAATAATTTTTATTCAAACTAATTTTATCCATAAAACAAAAAGATGTCTTAAACATTTATATTTAAGATATTTGATAAATTCTAACAGAAATAAATAAATAGGTCAAAGTTTTACACATCTAGAAAAAATGATTAAAAAAGTTATAATTAATAATTAAAAAAAATAACAAAAATATGAATAAAATACTAGTCTCTACCCTCGCAATATTGGTCATTATCAGCTCTTATTTCTTATATAAACAAGTAACAAATAATATGGAAAAAGAAGTAACAATAGAGATATTAACAGAAGGAACAGGTGAACCAGCAAAAGCAAAAGATAAAATAACAGTTCATTATACTGGATGGTTAGAAGACGGAACTAAGTTCGATTCTAGTGTAGATAGAGGTCCAGCGTTCATATTCACACTAGGAATAGGACAAGTAATTCAAGGATGGGACGAAGGAATATTAGGGGCAAAAGTAGGAGAGAAAAGAAAATTAACTATTCCGTCAGCTCTTGCCTATGGAGAAACTGGAATGGGATCAATCATTCCCCCTAATTCAATACTAATATTTGAGGTTGAAATTATTAACATTCAATAAAAGAAACACTCCTTCGGAGTGTTATTGGAAAACACTAGTTATCTTCTAGTGACAACTATCTGCCCCACCATTGAAAGAGAATCAAACATTAAAGTGGGAAACTTAAAGATTAAACTACCAAGTTCTCCTTTAGTGACCCTAACATCAATGCAGACGTAGTCGATTTCATTATTTAGTAAAGCTGTTAAGTTTTCTTCGTAAACCTTTAATTTGTACTTTTTCATTAATTCTTTTTCACCTCCTAGCTGAAAAGAGCTATCTTCATTTTATCTTTTTTTCTTTATGAAAAGAAGGAGTTTTCCACACCCTACGATTAAGAATGATGTTTCCTTGAAACTGAGATAATTAACATTCAATAAAAGAACATTCCTTTTTCGGGAATATTTTAAGGAACACTAAGATTGTTTTTTCCTAGTGACAACAACTCGATCTATCAGCAATGACCTATCAAAAAATAATGAAGGATATTCGGTTACCAAATCATCAAGTTTCTCCGCTACAGCGGAAAGCTCAAAACTAATGTCGTTGATTTCTTCATTTTCTACAGATGTTAAAATCTTCTTACAGACTTTTAAACTCATTTTATTAATCTTTTTTACCTCCTTTAAAGAACTGTTTGAACTATACTTCTTTTTCTTTTAAATAGCAAAAGTTTTCCACACCCTATGATTAAGGACAATATTCTTATAAAATAATAGAATGATAAAAAACAAACGAACAATAATTGTTTCTGTTTTATTGATCTTTTTTTCTATTATATGTTTTTACTGTTGGGAAGATCAACAATCAATTAAAGCTTTAAATGAAGGCCTTCCAGAGGGAGTAAGAATTGAAAAGGGATTGATTGGAAACTATAAGATTATTAACGAAATCAATAACTACACTTTTGAAGCTCCAAGTATTTGGAAAGGAATAGAGGAAATAAAATACCTTGCAGAAAAAGAAAACAATGGACACAAATTCACAAGTATTAATATTAGAGGGAAAACTCCTGAAAACGGAGTTATTGCTGTTGTTAGATTTGAGAGCAAGCCAGATATAGACTTAATAACTCAGGCAGATTCATTTTTTAGAGCTTTCAAACTAGAGGGTAGTTTTACTGAAAGTAAAGTTGAGAACATAAACACTGTTATTAGCAAAAATAATCCTGGTCTAATGGGAATAGACGCTTCTTTCTTCCAAAAAGACAATTACACTTACCTTATTACTTGCGGTTCTGAAGATTTTATAGAAGAAGTTATTCTTAATGGAACATGGTAAAATATGCTTCGAGTCCCGTTAACCACTCACGCTTTTTTAAATTAACTATCCGAGATTTTGTCTCGGATCTTTGGTATAATGAGATAATATGAATAAGAAATTAGGAAAACTTAAAAAAATCAATGACTTGAGGGAGATATGGGAGCATGAGGCGAAAGATTTTACTGGGTGGTTAGCTCTTAGCAACAATCTCTTATTATTAAGCGATGAGATTGGAATTGATATTAAGTTGATACAAACAGAAGCACCTACCGGGAAATTTAATGTAGACATTCTAGCGGAAGAAGAGAATACTGGGAAAAAAATTGTGATTGAGAATCAACTAGAGTTTACTGATCATGATCATCTTGGTAAGTTACTTACTTATGCTTCTGGGCATGATGCAGAAATAATTATTTGGATTGTAAAAAATGTAAGAGATGAGCATAAGCAGGCGATAGATTGGCTAAATGAACATACAGATGAAAAGATTAATTTGTTTGTTATAAAAATAGAATTGTGGCAAATAGATGAATCCTCGGTTGCACCAAAATTTCAGGTTGTTTCGGAGCCAAATGACTGGGCTAAAACAATAAAAAGATCAAATGGACAATCGGCTATAACAGAAACTAAACTTCAACAATTAGAGTTTTGGAACAAATTTAAAGAATATGCTCAATTTAAATCAACAAAGCTAAGATTGAGAAAGGCACACCCTCAACACTGGTATGATATTAGAATAGGAAACGCAGATGCTCACATAAGCCTCACTGTAAACACACAGCAAGACTTATTGGGTTGTGAATTATATGTTCCTAATTCAAAAGAACTATTTAATGGATTAGAAAAAAATAAAGACGATATCGAGAAAGAGCTTAATGAAAAGCTTGAATGGATGGGACTTCCTGAAAAAAAAGCCAGTAGAATAAAAATTACGACTTCTGCTATTCTTGACAATATTGACGATTGGCAACAACACTTTGAGTGGTTGGTTATGAAGGCAGAACACTTTCAAAAGATATTTTTGAAATATATCGGGAAATTAAGATAAGAATAATAAAACAATCTTTTTAAATTAACTATCCGAGATTTTGTCTCGGATTTTTGATATAATTGATTTATTAACAAAAATGAAAAGAAAAAAATGCTAACTGTTTATCAGGTTGTTATGAAAATAAGCGAACTAGCTTTGTTTTTAGAGAAGCTAGAAAAAGATTTTAAAGAACAAAAAAACAAGGTTCTCCTCATAAGAAGTCTTCGGAGTCTTCTTGCATATTCTGCAATTGTCCTAAAAAATTTTACAACATCAGAAAAAATAAATTATAAGATTCCTTTAGACTATTCAAAATACAAGGGCAAGGCAATAAATATTGAGATAGGAAAAGAGTTTGTAGATATAATATTAAGAAAAACATTAATGACTATGGCTTGGTCTTTTTTTGAATATTTCTTTCAAGCAGAAACTAATACTAATAAGTTTGGCAAGAAACTTTTAGTAAAATATTTTGATGAAGAAAATAAAATTCCATTAGTAATTAATTATTTCCGTGGAGTTAGAAATTCCATACATAGTAATGGGACTTATTATGGAGAAGAGTTGAGTTGTGAAATAAGCGGTAATAATTACGAAATTAAGGATGGTCAGGAGGTCTTTTATTATTATCCTTTCATTTTCAGTATTATTAAAGAAAGCTTAAATTCATTGGAAAGATAAGTTTAACAATTCTATTTCTTCTTTAATTTTACACCAATCAATAGTTCTAAACGCGTCCCGTAGCCCACCCACGCTTTTTTTGAATTAATTATCCGAGATTTTTACAATGAAACGATCTATAGGCGGAACTTATCACTCTGTTTCTTCAAAGCACCTCCAATCTTATGTTGACGAGTTTTCCTACTATTACAATCAGAGGTTCGCCCACTCTTCTGTTTTTCAGAACTTGCTTTGTCGGTTGTGCGGACAGCACGGTTTAGGAGGTTATAAAATGCCTGTTTTTGAGGGGGTTCGTGTTTCATGATTTAAGGTCTTGGTTTGTCTAATTCTTCAATTTTAAACCCTAATTCAAGGAAAATAAGATTTCTCAAATAAATTCCACCAACCAGAAGAACATCGTCTATGCTCGCACCAGAATTAAATGCCCCTGTTTTTAATTTTGCAATGATATCGGGGCAATGATCAGACAAGTTCGCCATAACAGATAAGATTGTTTCTTCTGTGTCATACGGATTAGTAACACCTTCCTCTCTTATAATTTTAAGAAGGATTTCTCTTTTATCATCAACAATTTCTTTTATATTGCTTTTTTTAAGTATTAACTCCCCACGCTCATTGAGTTGGCGAGGAGAATGGGCAGGAGCAACCCTATCTTGCCACAAGTCGCTTACTCTTGATTCTATAACAGCAAAATTTTTCCTAATTGGTTCTAAATCATCTAAAACTTGTAATTTCCGGCCAATATAAATTAAACCGATAATAATTGTTGGTATCCCGACACTAACTATAATGGCATTTATTATATTAAAAAGGTCCATATTTTTAAAAATTATTTATTATTTTCTGTGTTAGCAAATTTTTTTATTCTATCTTCGAACTCAGTGATTGGAAAAAGATTGCTCGGTTTTTTAGTTAACTTATAAGAAGCATTTGCACCTTTTTCCATAGAAACCAAATTTCCAGCTTTACCGGTTACGATATCTGCTTTAGACCATAGTCCAAAATACAATTCTTTTGGCGTTACGCCAAGACACAAAACAGCATCGTAGAGTCTATGGTAACGTATATGGTTAAACTGAAAATTCCCGTTCGTGTCTTCAGTGGCGGTTTTAAGCTCAAATTTAACTTCGTAAATTTCAATATCCCAAGGATTCTGAGTCTTTCTTGTATCGTCTTTCTTTAACGGAAAACTGCACTGAATTGAAAGAGCGTTGCAAAGAGTCTCAATAAAATCTTGTCCAACATTTCCAACCTTTGTATTGGAAACAGTTTTAATCCCAATAAAATCTCCTTCTTTCCATTTGGGATTGTCAACATTTTTTGCTAAAGCGTCTATGAATAGTTGTTTGTAATCAGGAGTAGGCATATTTATAAGTTATCAAGCAGTGCTTGTTTAATATGATACATAGAAATATGCCTACAATTATGCGCTGCAAGATTGCTATACTTATCCCAATTTATATTCTTTAAGATTTTTCTAATTTTTCTTTTTGTTTTCTTGATTATAATACCATAACCGCAACCATATTTTACTTTTGAAAAATCATTGACTAATTTTGGATGTTTTCCAAAATATGTTCTTTGTAGAAAAAGATTACAATTACCAATCTTATTCATTCCACATAATCTTTCTTTACGCAAATCAACCGTAAATAAATCTATAAAAGAATCGCACGCACTTAAGTCTGGTAATGCGGGAGCATCACCTTTCTTCCAAATTTGCCAAAGAGTATTTACTTTAGTTCTTTTTCCGTTAGGTAATACAAACAAATCTTTTGGAAGTTGCTCTGAATGAATCAATCTCATCCCTGTTACCCTATTTTTAGGGCTACCTTTCCCATCACTTTGAAACGACATTGGTAAAATAAATCCCACATAATCACAAAATTCTGATGCACGATTTATAAAAGCTAATGCCAGCCATCCTCTATACCCAAACGGAGGATTACCAATCGCTATACAAGGTTCATCTCCTATATTTGGAACCCAAGTTAAAAAGTCTTGTTGAATATATTCTTCATTATATTTCTCAATATCTACACCAATACGGTTCTTCTTTGGTAAAAGATTATAAAAAGAACCGGTGCCTGCACTTGGCTCAATAATTTTGTAATTATTTAAAACTACTTTCTCTTTTTTAAGAAATTCTTGTAATGAGTTCCAGCAATAGTCAGCTATTTCAGGTAAAGTATTAAATTGGTCTAATCCAATCTCTCTACCACGAACCCAATTAGGGATGCGGTCTGTATTCTTCCAAGCCTTATCTCTAATTGTAGTTGCATTCATATTTACTTAAATTATATCCTGAAATCATAAATCAGGAAAGATGTTAATAACTTTTTCCTATTTTTATAAATCTTTTTTAAAGGTTTTTTGGAAAGTCAAGTTTTCCAAGTACCTCATTTCAACCTTTACTTGTCGCTGTGAAATACTTGACTAATTTTTACTATTAAAAAAACAGAAGAAGATCTAAATCCTCTTCTGTTCATAACCTCTAATGTGTTATTTATCACTTCGTGATACAATAATGAAGTAGAGGTTTTCATCTAATCTTAGCATTTTCTACCAAGTCTAGATGGTTTCGATCGTGTATAAGTTTTAACTCGGACAGCCTTTTTTGGTCCGGGTTTTTTGCCTATACGACGAGGAGCACATTTTGTCTTTGCCATTGATCCTTTATTTAAATTTAAAGTGATTCGGCTAAAGTCACCGACAGCTAATCACCGTCTGCTGTATCCGGTTTTTGCTCTCTAGGTGTAGCACTCCATCACTATTTTATTTTATCTGTTTCGAAGAGTCAAGAATAAAATTTTTATAGTTTTTTTCTAAACTATATCAATACAAAAAGGTTTAGTTTAATCTTGAATAAATATAGTTTTTTCATTTATTAATGTCTCAAAAAACTCTCCCTTCTCTCCTTGTGAAGGCTGTTTCTTTGAATCCGACATATTTCTATATTAAATCTAAATCTTTCAATTCTTGTAATATCCCCTTGCTTACTTCTGTTTTTTCACGCACCTCAAGATAGGCTACATCCCATGTGATTGGCCTTTTTTTATCTCCTAGAAGTAAAATAATTTCATCTCGCATGCTAAGTGGAACGTTAGCATAAACCTTTAAAAACTGTTCTCTTAAACCTTTTTTCATATTATTAAAATTAATAACATTTTCTCTACTTTAACTATATATGTTTTTAAGTATAAAAACAATTTATAGAAAACAACATATAAAAAATGGGAATCAGGAGGCTTCTGATTCCCTAGCGTGTTTCTTACAATGAAAGGCTCAAAAAGAATACTGCCTCTTTCATATATTCTATTTGAGGTTTGACGGACAAACAGAACCCGCACCTTTATTGTAAAGATTTCGCCTATACTTTTATTTTAAGACTATCCTTACTTTTTATCAAGAGTATAACAAGAACATTAAATAAACACTCGTTCCTATTATAATGCTACTTATAAAAAAATCTATTAAAATAAAGCTTCCTTTTTCTTGATGTATGCTCATACTAAAATCCCGTAAAAGTTCTTATTTTACCAATGGGAAGAGTCACTACCCTTCCTTCTAAATTAAGAAAATTAAGACCTAAAAACTTACCTTCAATGTTAAGTAATGGACTGCCTAATAAAGACTGACTATCAAACATGTTGGTTTCAATTAAGTCCTCACTTAAAAATCTTATACTGCCTTCATTAACCACTTTATTAATATCTCCATTATCAAAAGTAACACCTAAAAGAAAGATTCTTTCTCCCAGTTTAATTTTGTCTGCTTCAATAAAACTTAGTGTGTTTAAATTATTTTTATCTATTTTAATAAGGGCTAAGTTCCCTACTAAATCTCTTTTTAAAACTTGAGCAGAAACCAAAAAACCATCAACGTAAACGCTAAAATCAGAACCTAGAGGTACTAATTCCGCTAAAGTAACAGCCAAACCATCAGAAGTAATAATTAAACCAGAACCTTCTAAAACATTGTTATATTTAGTAATTGTTCTTATTCCAATAACAGATTTTTCTACTTGCTCAATGGCTCTTTCCAAAGCTGTATTTTCTTGAATAAAAATCTCACTTCTTTCTGTTACATAAACCGGCGCCTCACTTTGCTTATATTGCGCAAAAAAAGAATTCTGCAACAACAAAGGCCAAATAACCTGTTGAGCAAAAAGCCCTCCAAAAATACTGATAACAAAAACTTTTAAAATTTCTGAAATTCTTTTTTTCATTTCTTTCTTTTTAAACTTTTAAAATAAATTTCTCCATCTTTTAAATCAACCGTGACAGGAGTTTTTGGCTTAATTTCTCCAGAAATAATTTTAATAGCCAAAGGGTCTAAAATCTTTTTCTGAATTACTCTTTTCAAAGGTCTTGCTCCTAGATTTTGATCAAATCCTTTTTTAGCAATAAATTCTTTGGCTTTCTTTGTTACCTTCATTTTAATATTTTTAGCCAAAAGTCTTTTTATCACTTTTTTAATTTCTAAACCTACTATCTTTTCAATGTCCCCTTTGCTCAGATAATTAAAAATAATAATATCGTCAACTCTATTAATAAACTCTGGTTTAAATCCTTGTTTTAGGGCAGATGTTATCTTTTCTTTCAAATCTTCCCTTTTTCCTTTCTTTTCTGCTTCTCCAGCAAAACCTAAAGAAGATTCTCTAGCAATAATATCTGACCCTATATTCGAAGTCATGATCAAGATAGCATTTTTAAATGAAGCAACTCTTCCTTTTGAATCGGTCAATCTACCATCTTCTAAGATTTGAAGCAAGATATTAAAAACATCTGGATGAGCTTTTTCTATTTCATCTAGCAAAATAATGGAATAAGGTCTTCTTCTAATCTTATCTGTTAATTGTCCACCTTCGTCATGACCAACATATCCTGGAGGAGATCCTATTAACTTTGAAACATTATGTTTTTCCATGTATTCAGACATATCAAATCTAATCATTGCGTCTTCATCATTAAACAAAAATTCCGCCAAAGCTTTTGCTGTTTCTGTTTTTCCCACACCAGTAGGTCCTAGGAACATAAAAGAGCCTAATGGTCTACTTTCTTCGGAAAGACCTGCTCTGGCTCTACGTACAGCGTTAGAGATGGCAGTTAAAGCCTTGTCTTGGCCAATAATTCTTTTACGAAGAATGCTTTCCATCTTTTCCAATTTTTCTACCTCTCCTTCCAATAATTTAGTCACTGGTATTCCTGTCCATTGAGAAACAACTCTTGCTATATCTTCATCGTAAATTTCTCCCTTCAAAATAGAACTTTTCTTTTGAATTCTAACTAATCTATTCTCAGACTTCTTTAATTCTTTATTAAGATTTGGAATCTTTCCATATTTTATTTTAGCAACCTTTTCTAAATCAGCTTTATTAATAGCCTTTTCTGCCTCAAAACGAGCATCCTCAATTTCTCTCTTAATATCTTTTATTTTCGTAATAACTTCCTTTTCCGTTTGCCATTTGGTTCTAACTGTTTTCTCATCTTCTTTTAAGTTTGCAAGATTTTTCGAAATCTCTCTTCTCCTGCTACCCATTCCCTTTTCTTTTTTAATAGCCTCTTGCTCAATTTCTAGCTTTTTAATCTCTTCTCCTAATTTTTCTAGTTCAGGTGGTTCAGATTCAAGTTCCAACCTCAAAGCACTCATAGATTCATCCATTAAATCAACAGCTTTATCAGGAAGAAATCGATTACTAATATAGCGACTAGCTAATTGGGCACAAGTAACTAATACTGAATCTTTTATTTTTACCCCATGATGTAGTTCATACTTCTCCTTAATTCCTCTTAATATCAAAATTGTATCTTCAACTGAAGGTTCAGAGACATAAACAGGCTGAAATCTTCTTTCCAAGGCCTGATCTCTTTCAATATATTTTTGATACTCTTTTAAAGTAGTGGCTCCTATAGCTTTTAATTCTCCTTTAGATAAAGCGGGTTTTAATAAATTAGAAGCATCAATTGATCCTTCGGCAGCACCTGCTCCTATTAAAGTGTGAAGTTCATCTATAAAGAGTAAATAACGACCACTAGCTCTTTCTATCTCTTTCAATAAGGCCTTAATTCTATTTTCAAACTCTCCCCTATATCTTGTTCCAGCAACCAAGGCACCCAAATCTAAAGAAATTAATTCTTTATCTTTTAAGCTTTCAGGAACTTGCCCAGAAATTATTTTTTGAGCCAATCCCTCAACAATGGCTGTTTTTCCAACTCCCGCTTCTCCAATTAAAACAGGATTGTTTTTAGTTCTTCTAGAAAGAATTTGCATTAATCTCCTTATCTCTTTCTCTCTTCCAATTACTGGATCCAGTTTTCCTTTTCTTGCCATCGAAGTTAAATTAAGAGCATATCTTTCAACGACTTGATATTTACTCTCAGGTTTACGGTCAGTTATTTTTTGACTTCCTCTTATCTTGGCCAATTCTTGCAAAAATATATCATAGTTTAATTTTCCAATATCAAGAGAGCTTGATTCTTCCTGAGATTTTAAAAAAGTAGCATTATCTAGTATTTGTTTAGCCTTTGTATCAATCTTCAAAAGGGCTAGGAACAAATGTTCAACAGAAATATAGCGGTCTTTCATCTTTTCAGCATTTTCTTGAGCTGCATTCAAAACTTTCGCCATATCTTGAGTTAAATAAAATTGACCAATTGTATCACTAGGAGTAGTCGCCAAAAAAATACTATCCAAGGATGTTTTTGTTTTCTTTTTCAAGTTCTCTATATCAACCCCTATTCTCTCGAGTAAAGTTAAAATAATGCCCTCTCCTTGAGATAACAGTGAAAAAAGTAAATGCAAAGCATCAATCTGCTGTTGACTTCTATCACTGCTTAATTCTTGGGCTTTTATAATAGCTTCCTGAGCTTTGTAGGTAAACTGTTTTCCGTTCATTAGATACCTCTTTTGTCTAGAATAACATTAATATTAATTTCTTCTGCACCTCTCAAAATCTTAAGAGAAACCTCTTCTCCAGGAGAATGCTTAATAATTTCTTCTCCTAAATTATTATCAGAAGTAATTTTTTGACCACCTAATTCTAATATAATATCTCCCTCTATTATCCCTGCTTTATCAGCAGCAGAATCTGGCATAATAGCAAACCCTCCATCTTCACCTCCAATCACTAGCGCACCATAATCAACTGGCAAATCTTCTTGTTCTTGAACAAAATTATTAATTGTAACATATCTAACTCCTAAAAACGGATAAAATATTTCTCCCGTATCTTCTATTTGCCCAATGTCTCTTTTTGCTCTATTGATAGGAACAGCAAAAGCAATATTTTGACCACCAATATCAATGGCAGTATTAATACCAATTACCTCTCCTTTTAAATTTAAAAGGGGTCCTCCTGAATTACCCTTATTAATAGCTGTGTCTGACTGAATAACATCCTTAAGAATTTCATAAAAACCACTGCCTGAAGCTTCAATCGTTCTTCCTAGTCCCGAAACAATACCAACAGAAACAGTATTTTGATATTCCCCCAAGGCATTACCTATGGCTATAACTGTTTGGCCTACTTTTATATTGTCCGAATTGCCCAATTTAACTTTTGGAAAAGTTCTCACTTCTCCTTCTTGTTCTATTTGTAAAAATGCTATGTCTTGAATTGGATCTTTAGCTAAAACACTAGCAGAATATTCTAATCCATCTAAAGTTAAAATTGTGTAATAAGCATCTTCATCTAAAACAACGTGCTTATTGGTTAAAACAACACCATCCTCAGAAATAATAAAACCTGTTCCCTCTCCAACTTCTTGCTCTTCTGTTCCATCTTGATGATACGAAGGGAAAAATCCCCAAGAATTATCTTGAACATAAACAGGAACATCTTTTGTTATAATTATACTAACTACAGCTGGAGAAGTTTCTTCTACAATTTGAATAATTAATTCTTCTTGAGTAAGGGGTGCAGAACAATAATTTTGAGGACTGTTTACAGCCAACTGCGCCAAGGTATTTTCTATTTGAGTATAAAAAACATCACTAGCTAAAATTCCTACCAAAAAACTGACAGTAACAGAAACCGTTAAAATTCCAAAAATCTTATTTTTGTATAATTGAAATTTATTTTTTTTCTTAGATCTGGATAGTTTAAATTGAGGCAAACTATAATTAACCATATTTCTTAAAATTATTGTTTTTGATAAATTCCTTCACTCCTGAGATTAATTCTTGATTATAGAACCTATATCTAAAAATATCTGTTCTGATTGGGCCAACAACTAACATATAGGTTCCGGCTAAAAGATACTTACAATAAGTCTTTACGCTTCCGTCTCTTTCTGTTCTTCGA
>Ga0114923_10002084_pt1 | contig 13643 bp, 16 predicted proteins | sample SumtaG_FD_89578 | JGI IMG/M metagenome (GOLD analysis project Ga0114923, IMG submission 89578) | Deep subsurface microbial communities from Indian Ocean to uncover new lineages of life (NeLLi) - Sumatra_00157 metaG | ecosystem: Environmental > Aquatic > Marine > Oceanic > Sediment | place: near... | reverse complement strand
GGAACGGCACAAAGCCAGGAAGGAATGCTTCAGGAATCGTTACGCCGATCCGAGACAGCTTATCCGATTCGAGAATATCATTGCCTACCGTATTCGTGACGAGCTTGCCGGCAAAGCCCTGGGCCACCGGGTGATTCTCTCCATGAAGGAGAACAGCGAATTGTAGCGGCGATTGTGGCTCGCGAACTCCAGCCAACCTAAACCCTTGCTCGCCCTTCTGGGAAACGGCCGAGAGGATCAGGCAGCGCATTGCCCGTGCAGCATTTTGGCAGACAAAAGCCTCGTCCTCGCCGCGTTGCACGGCAAAATCAGCACGTACGCGTTCTTTGATACCGGCCAGCCGGCATTGGGGAATACCATTACTGACAAAATCGTCGTGCAGCCAGAATTCCGCCGTTGCAGGATTACCGCCTCGATTGATTCGGTCTTCAAGCGCCAATTGTTGCGCGGTGACTTGCGCAAGCGTCTCTTGGATTCCTGGCAATCCTGCTGTTTCGAGCCCTTCCGCTACCGCAGCCGCAGCGTTCTCCGTCGTCAGTGGCTCGCCACCCCCGGCAGCACCGTCGCCGGCCTTCAAACCAGTCTTCATTTTCATTCGATGTCTCCTCAGGGGGAGGTAGCCGGAATGTCCAGCTTACCCGTCCGGTTTTCTTCTCTGGTAGCCTCGCGACGTTTCAAGTCTGATCGAATCAGGTCCCTGAATGCATTTGTGGTTACCGTTTCAACGCCAGATTCCTCCGGCGGATTTGAATCGTTCGTCTCTATCTCGGGATCATCGTCGTCAGCCGCATTAGTTTCCGTTTCCGGCTCGTCTTCGGCCGAATCAGCTTCGGCAGCGCATTGCACGACTTGATCAAGAGCGTCAGCGGCCTCGACCAGAACAGGACATCCAGCGGCACGAGCCGCCATGCTCAAAGCCTCGTCGCCTGGAGTTGCGTTTCCAGGCAAAGCTGCCGTGAATCGAGTCCACGCTTCAGCACCAAAACTCGCCACCGTATCCTCGGCAGCATCGGTACCGTCACGCAATGCCTGTGCAAGCTCAAGGATACGGCTATCAGCAGCCTGAGGCGGCCTGAGAGCTGCGATCTCCTCAAGGGGGAGCTCTACCATAGCCTTGAGACCAGAGAGCCCTAGAACCGCAGCAAACGCCTCAAGACGTGCCGTCTCCATCAGCTGTTGTGGATCGCTATACGCCACTTCGAGCTGCAATGCAATGAAATCACGCAAAGGCTCAATCTCAACAGCGTCCGAATTGAGCGCCATAATCACCGCGTCAGGGTGGCGCCCCACCGGCACATTGGCCAATTCGACCAATTCAGTCTCGGTGAAGACTATGTTCTCGTCCTCGTCACGCTCAAGTTCAAACACGAGAAAACCAGGCGAAAATGCATTGAGAGCACCGAATTGGTAAAGTCCTAATACGGCCGAAGACATCGGCCCAACGACAGGAACATCAGCAGGAGCGAACTCCTCAAAACCAATCAGGTCACTATTCGGGCTTTTCTTCTCATGGCCAGCAATTAGCCACCGGGCTATGATGTTCTCAGGACCTCTGAAGCTAGTCCTGTGATTCCATGATCCGATTGGATTCGAGTTATTGAAATTGTCCAGGTTCCACGCTTTGTTCTGGACAATGATCCCGGACCGATTCATCGTCTGAAGAGACCACTTAGCGCGAATGACCCGGTCAAAGTTCACCACATCGGACCCGTTGATCTCCTTCGCCCGCTGCTGGAGCATCTCGCGCTCGGCTGGCTTGAACTTGTCAGCAAAACCTACCGAGCCGAAAGTGTCCGTAGTGATCACGCCACCGTCTACCATATGCCGCGCCATGAGATCGCTAGCTGAGACCTTTGGGTCTGCCCGATGCTCGGCCTGAAGGTCAATAACTTCCTCTGCCCTGGTGTTCTGATTCCAGGCCAAGAGACATCCCTTGAGCGGGTCAAGATGGAGCCTGCGGTGGCGTTGTGTTGTCATCGTGAATGTAGTTCTAACACGAAGAATCAAGAGCCGTCAAATCTTTTTTTCAATAGAGCTTGACTCTGCCTTGAGGTTTCTATAAGATCGGGCGCATGAATGCCGCATTAAGCAACCCAGGAACAACAGTCCCGATCATCGACTCGCCGAACACTCCCGAGCCGGACCCTGTCGCCAACGCAAAGACTCCCGTATGGAATCTCGTTATTGCCGATATGCGCGAAAGAAATCGCGAAGGGAGAAAGAAGTACGGGACACCGCTTCAGGCCGGTAATGGCAGAAACGCACTAGTCGATGCTTATCAGGAGGCTCTCGACTTAGCTGTCTACTTGCGGCAGCTCATCGAAGAAGAGAAGTACAGCTCATGAGCACCACAGCAGATCGTGGCGGTAGCTATGAACAATTCCACGTCATGTTCCACAAAGATGATTCCAAGTCTCGATTTGCCCTGGCGTGCAGATATCGAGGCGTATCAATGTCTCGAGCACTGGCCCAGATGGTCGAGGAATTTACTCAATCGGCTAACCGGGATATGAGAAAGAGTCTTACCGCTTCCGCTCAAGATCCCGCAGCCGCTTCTCCATCCCTGAATACCTCTGCCGAGCGTCCCTAATCACGTTGGCGCCCATTGCGGCCACTTCCTGCTGAGTTGCCGGCAATCCACTAGAGCTATTGCTATCGGCAGTACGGCCACCGCTCTTGGCTGCCTCTTCAAGCATCTCATTGCCAGGGGCCAGATCAGCCACGGGAAGATCACCACGTCGGAGCAGATATGCCTGGCCTGATGCCTTGTTCTCATCTGGCCCGTGCCCAGCTAGCTTACGATGCTCGTCATTCCTGAATCGATTAGGGAACTTCTCCATGACCCGCAATTGGAACTCGCGATCAGTTTGGACAAAGGGCAAATGGCGTACGACCAGCCTCTCGTCGTATACCCGCCTGGCCAAATCCCGCAATGCATCTTCAAAGTCTAATACGATCGGAGTCATGACCGATAATAGAAACACGGCCCGTTCCAACTCAACACCAGACATTCCGAGTCCACTATTGTCCTCCCAATTGCCCAACATAGATGGAGGTACTCGGAGATATTCTCTAATGAACCTCCAAACCCATTGCGAATACTCCGTGACCTTAGCAGGATCCAATGGTTCAGCTAACCTCTCGAGAGCATACTCGTCAGAAACCGGTCCGGCTCCGCCTGTTATTCGCTGAATGAACATCCGGAACTTCCGCGCAAGCCCTCGATGTTTACGGTCGAAACGCCTTTGCGTCTCTTCGACCGTTTCATCGCCTCTATAGATCCATGCATACGGCGGAATGTTGTTATTATGTGCATTCGTCCCAACAAGTCGATCCATCCATTCAGACCCTTCGACTTGATCGCCCAATGCCTGGACAACACCACGGCCCCGAGCATAAATACCCCGTGGATCCGGTCGGCACCATTCAAAGATTGAATCAGCTGGCACTATGCCCACAGCATTACGTAATCGATAGCCCCTACGATGCCCTGGATGGCGCTCTGTGTCGTGATGAGACGGCAATCCTGGAGTTTCGAGCACCTCAGTAGGAACTAGGGTCAAAGCCTCGTCAGGAGCCTGCTGTGTATTCGTAGACGTCCCAAGACTCCAAAACACTTCTCCCAGTGCCGTATAGTGAATGGCCGACATTGCCAGGAGCCGTCGGCCTGTCCATCCACGGATATTCTGTGTGAGGATCTTATTCAGCGGAAAGTCCGGCTCTACAGGCACCAATGATCCCGCAGCTACCATATCGTCAATAAGATCATTGCGAGCCATCCCGCGACCATTGCGGCGAGCTGACGGCAGCGAATTGGCCTGTAGAGCATTCGCGATTGAGCCACGATCTCGAGGCCGGAGGATCTCGTACCCTACAGCCGAGAATTCGTCCTTGTAGACCTCAAGCGGTCCGGCAAGGTATGGCGACTCGACCAAGAGCTCAAGCCAGCGCCGTTTGTCTCGCGGGAGATGCCCAGTGTTAAATCCGGCCAACCGAACGATCAGCTGCCGGAGCTGGTCCGACTCGGGATCAGGCGAGCTGAAGCGTTGGACGAGCTCGCCCTCAAAAGCGTCGTAGGACTGGAGAGAGGACGAGGAAGGGGTTGAGGTACCCCCACGGGAGAAGATGCTCTTGAAGCGGCCTGTGAGGCTCATGGAAGCACCCTACCACAAAACAACAGCGGCCCTCCCACAAGAGAGGGCCGCTTCATCCCGAGAGGTCTACCCGCGGGCACCACCCGCTGGATTATCGACACCCTCCCAATGGCCTCCGTGATCCCAAAGAAGAGCCAGGGCACAGACCAAGACGGCGGAGAGCAGGACTGCTGCTGTTCGTCGCATGGTTTCCTCCTGGGTTGATTGACTGAACATCGATTTGCCGATCCTACCACAGATTCAAGCCGTCGGCTCGGCTTACCATCCTTGAAACTCCGGCAATGCTTGGACCGCCTCGTCGCTGAGCATCACGATTGAAAGAATCAGCTCATCTTCGAGCTCGCCACCATCTATCGCCTCCGCGAGCTCTGTTCCAATGCTACATAGCGCCGCTTCGAGATCAGCTTCAATATAGGACCCCATTCCTTTGCGTCTGATCTTAACCCGCGGCTTTGCCTCGTCGGAGTTCGGATCACGATTTGCTTGTTTCTTGAGTGCATATGGTTTTATCATTGTCTCAATGCTTCCCTCATCTCTCGATGGTGGTCAATATGACACGGCATCTTACATAGCCAACGAACCTCTAGCGGCTTGCTGTAGTCGTCATGGTGCCCCTCGATCTCGACTCCGTCTATTCCGTGAATCGCTCCGCATCGCTCACATGGCCCCCTCTCGAGCCGGCCCATTCTGAGTGCATAGGCCACTTTGGCTGTAGCTCTATGGCGAATTCTCCAATCCGAATCAGGACCCTGCTTTGCGTCGAATCGCTGGCCAGCTTTGCGGACTATTGCTCGATAGGCAGGATCGTTTCGCCGCTCAAGGTGCAGCTTCTTGAAATAAGCCTGGATCTTTGGACGGTTAGCTTCATTGTATGCCTTGAAACAATCCGGGCATTGACTGCAACGCCCATATTTGCCTCGCTTTGCGCGATAGAACTCCGTGAGAAGCTTTGTCTTACCGCATTTGGTACATTCTCTCGTGGTAGGCTGGAGATCGGACATCGTCACCTCCTGAAGCGGTGAAGGTGGAAAGGATCCGACCACGAGAGCTCTAATCCCCGGTCGGATCCGCCGATCTTACCACAGATTCAGGAAATAGACTCGTCTTCTTCACCCGGAGCCTCTAGCATATCAAAGAGAGTCGGCTGTCTCATTCCCTGAGCAGTTGATTCAACATGCCCTCTGCCATCCGCAAAGTAGGCCGCATTAAGCTCGCAAGCCCAACCAATTCTATCCTTGAGAATCGCTTGACGAACCACAGTAAACAAGCCACCAAAAGGATCGTATACGACATCACCCTTTGCGCTGAAACGATCAATCAATCGATCGACTATATCCAGTTGCATTGGGCATAAGTGTTGACTCTGCCCTTTTTGAGCTTGTTGCATATTCAGAGTTCTCATTCTCGCAATGTCCGACCAACAATCCTCATGCCACGAATGAGGCGGCAGCACCATGAACTTAGTAGGCAACCGTCCCCACCGCTCCATTTCCTCGCATAAAGCCACATGGCGATCGTAGTCATAGACCGTTTCGAGTTGCTCGGCCCGCCATCCTTTGTAGATTCTCTCGTGAGCCATTGTCTCGAGGTCATCATATTCAAGCAGCCGATCGCCACTTGACCGCCAAAATCCATTCGCCTCTTGTTGCCACCGGCCTCTAGAGCTTCCCGTGCCAGGAATGATATGGGCTTTCTTGTCTTTGTCGAATTCAGCCTCGCCGCCTTCGAATTGAATACGTGGCTTTGTCTTAACCACCGGAACATCGGCCCACCCTTGACTCCTGTCCGTCTGTGGAGCTCTAAAGATCATCACGTACTCAGGTAAGCCATTGCCCATCCGTGTCCCGTCCTGAGTCATTCTGGTCCACCCCAGGCGATTCGTTTGCCCATTCTCGCGTACAACATCGGTGCAGACCGTTATCCTAGCCAGGAACGCAAAGCCATGCTTGGTGAAATGAGCTTTGCATTCGTCGCTGAATGCGTGCACTGTCTGGAATCCAAACCCGCTGATTCCCCCGGGGACGATTCTGTCCTTGACGTGGATTGCTAAGACTCGGCCCGGCTGTAACACCCTCAAGAGTTCAGGAGCCAAATATCCCATATGCTCCCAAAAGTGGGAATAGTCCCGAGTATGGCCCATGTCATTAAGCGAAGGGCTGTATTCGTACATAGAGCCAAATGGAATCGACGTTACTACCAAGCCCACAGAAGCTGTCTCCATTCGCCGCGTTTCTTCGACGCAATCATTCAGCATTAGACGATAGCTACCGTCTTCAGCTATGACTTCCCGACGAGTAACCCCCATGCTCTTGACGAGAACTCCCTCTATAGCCCTCCTGGCTAAGCCATGGTCTCGAATCATAGCCGACATCCGCTCAACCATTTCAGTATGTTGACTCCATTTCTTTTCAAGAGCCGCCTTGATTGCCACTTCAGCCGCTGAGTAGATAATATCGATCATTACTTCCTCATCTTGGAGAAATCGCCATATCCGGTGTATGGCTTGGATGAAGTCATTGAACTTGTATCCAATACCGAAAAAGATGGCCCAATGGCAATGCCGCTGCATATTGACACCGCTGCCAAACATAACCGGCTTCGCGCCCACAATCTGATATCCACCATTAGCGAACTCAATCACCAACGATTCTGCTAGATCGATCTTCTTATCGGTCATTTTAGTACGCTGCGACCCATATACCGTCTTGATGCCATTGACATTCTTTTCCAACGTTTTACGTTCCAATTCGGTATCATGCCAGATTATACAATGGTCTTCCGGCCTTTCTGCAAGCAACTCCTGAAGCTTCTCAAGCCGCTTAGGCAGACTTGATTTCTTCTCAGTTGCCGCTTCTTGCAGCCCTATTGCCACGTCCATATAGAGCCGGCCTTGCCCACTGCGTTCCGGCAATGCTTTGCTGTCGTCTGTTGGCACCTCATGCCACCGGACTTTCAACTCGGGCAGTTCGTAGCCCTTGTCCGGATATCCAAGGTCACTCGGACGAGTCACAAATAGAGCCCACGTGGCCAGCCATTCATAGAACTCAGACTCCATATGAGGATTGATCGTCAAGTCATTAGCCTTCTGGCTATTCCGACAGAAGAACCGAGTCTTGACTTCTCCAACGTCCATGATACCAAGAAACGCCGCATAAGCCGCAATCTCAATAAAGCTATTGGGCGCAGGGGTCGCCGTTGCAACAAACTTATAAGGCGAGCCCTCGCATTTGCGGATCAGCTCTCGAAACGTCTTGCTCGCACCAAACCCGCGAAGGCAGCTAGCCTCATCGAGAGAGGTGACCGTAAACTCTCTGGGGTCTATCTTGCCATCTCTTACGGCCTGGTAATGCGTGAGGTAGATTCCTCCGCCATCGTCCTCTATTTCGTCCATAGATCGAATCGGGATGATCTTCAACCCCAGCATCTCAGCGTCTAGGCGAAACTCCTGTCGGACACCAAGCGGAGCCACAATCAACGCATTACCAAATGCTTCCGAGATGATCAATCGGCAGGTCTCAATCTGGAGAATCGTCTTTCCGAGTCCGAAAGCGTGGAAATAGGCTGCGCATCCTTTGCGGACACCCCAGACGATTGAATCCCGCTGGTGGGGATAGCAGATAGAGTTCACCGCTCCGGCCTCTATCTCAATTCCCTTATCAGGAGCCCTATCGATCTTGGCTAATAAGAAGTCCTGGTATTCCTTATCCGGCCGAGTATCCCGTACCTCAATAGCATCAGGAGAACATTCGAGCCGCCTGCCATTGTCACGGACAAAGGTCTGTCCTGATTTGGCTATACGGCCTTCGACATAGCCCAAATCGTCAGGATCAGCTGACTTCGGCCACAGAATCCGTAACCGTTGACCTTGAAGATACTCCGCAACACTCTCGAGAGTAGCATCAGCCGATAGAGCGAAATCGGTATCGCCGTTATTGCGACGGACGAAAGACTCAACGCTTAACCAGCTCATGATTCGGCGATCTCCTGAAGTAGGTTCCTCGTTTAGGCATTGAACCGAGCTTGATGCGATCCGGTGGGCTCTCCTATGTGAGAAATATCGTCGGTTATATCCCGCATGCTGAGAATCGAAATCGCCAACGGCATCATGGACTCTTGAGGCATCTTCTTCCCCTCTCTACCAGTCCACCAGCACCAGCGCCCGCGGACTGGTCTACCTTACAGAATTCTCAAGGTTGTGTCAAGGGTCATTTTCCCGCATTTTCGGCTCTATAGTACCGGCTTACAGGCCGCACACCCTGGACATTCCTGCGATCTACAGGCTACATTCCCAGACGTCCGCCGACTCATGGCCAACAGTCCGTTGAGCACAAACGCCGATTCCCTCAAGGGGAGAGCTTTGCACCGGCCCCGTTAGCCAACTATGCCACCTTACAGAATCCTCAAGGTGAAGTCAACCCTCAATCTCACTCATTCCCAGCGGGGGAGCGCCATAGACCCGCTGGCCTCAAGGATACAGTCACCGCGGTCAGGTGACCGGCCAAGGTACTTCTTGATAACTGGCTTCTCACGAACCTTGAAATAGGTTACACGGCCACCAGCCCCCACGACCTTGACGGCCGCCCGGTCTACCTCCTCAGGAGCCCCCAGGGCCACCAGGTCAGCCCTGGCCTGCGGATCGCGGCACATCCCTACCAGACCCAGCCCTACCGCGTCAGCAAGGTCAAAGGCCCATGTCGCTCTCGCATTGATTGCCGCTCGAGTCTGGCCAGGTAACGGCAAGGCAGCGCGCCCACCGAAGTACATGTAGCGGACCTTGCAGTCCTGAGCTTTCAAGCTGCTGCCTATTCCCGCTCCGTGCGCAGGGTCGAGATGATAGATCGGATCCTTTCCCCACTTATCAATGAGGATTCGGGCAGCGGCCGCGCCGGCCTCCGCCACCGGAAGAGGTAGCGGCTCACCAACGTACGCGGGGACACCAGGATGAGCCCGTTGATCTTGAGTCGTTGGCGTTGGAACTCTAGCAAGTCCTCCAATTGCTTCAAGGACTGTTGAAGTGTGGGGGCCCGATGCCCGAGCCTTGGCAATCGTCTTACCGGGCCCTCTTTTGTGGTCCTGTCCGGCCTTATTCTCGGGCGGCTTTGCAAGTCTATCATGTTCAGGTCCAAATCCACCACCTGTGTTCCTCGCCATCAACAGGACATATGCTCCCGCCTGAATACTCGCTCCCTCACTCGGACGAGCTCCCCATGCCAGCTGGATCAGCTCCCGGGCCGGCGGCCCCCACCATGGAACCGCTACCATCTCGTCACCGCGCTCTGACGTCGAAGCGTCCACCCCTACAACCCGTGGCGGTCCCTCGGGAGCCGGCAGGGTCGATCGGAGCTGTACCGCGGCGAGCAGACCTGCCTCCGAGAACAAGCTGTGTGGGTCCATTGGAGGCCAGCCGCCCACGATTCGACCATAGGCAACCCCCGTCAATGGCCGGAAGACCTGCAGCTCTACCCCAGGATGCCCCGGGAAACCGTCAGAACGGCTCTCTAAGACGTCTTCGAGCTCAGCGGATGGCAGAGCATAGATGAAGTCGCCCTGTGTCGCTGAGGGACGAGTATAGCCCTCTGGCGGGTCTTCCTGTCCTATCCAGAGCTGGCCCCGGTTCTCAAAGAGGCTTGACGTCCTCAGATCGGCTTCTACAGAGACGTGAGAGACGGCCCCAGGGAAGACCGGCCGGCGTGCGAGGACGTTCTCATGGGCTTGGAGCTCTTCCACTCCGCCTGAGCCCTCGCCTTCCGCCGCGCTATAGCCCAGTCGGCCTACAGCACTGGAATAGACCGTCTTCCATCCATCGATTACGCTCAGCTTATAGCCAAGGCCGGTTGCCGATGTCGGATTGGTGTTCGAGATCATTTTGTTATCAGGACCCGAAATCAACCGGCCCTTACAGGCTTCAATGATCGCTTCTGCCACTGCCCGAATCTCGTCAACCAATACCACGAAATTGACATGGTGAGCGCCAAGCACCGCGTGAGCCACTTCGTCATTACCAGACGCCTCTCGGCTTGCCGTAAGACCCTCGATATACCAATGGCCCGGAATGGCTTGCCAGTCAGCCGATTTTTCGCTCTGCTTTCCCCATCCTGGCATCAAATGGCCATTCTCTCGAGCGAGACGGCCGAGTCCCAATATATGCTTTTGATATGCCTTGGTAATCGCCTGGGCCTTTGGCGCAATCAATAGCATGATTCCACCAAGGAAGCTCTTATCAGATTGAATCTGAGAGCCGAGAGCATCCCACGACCACCCGAACGCCAGCATGAAAGCCAGCGCCGACTTGCCCGTCCCATTAGCCCCAACAAGAATCAGCTCTTTGCAGTCGAGCCATGCCGTTACAGCTCGTTGCTGGTCTCGGGCGAGCTTCCAGCCAAATACCTGGCGGATATACCGCTCGGGGTCGCCACGTTCGGCTAGACGGGCCGCACGCTCCCTATGGGCATCCTGTGGGATTACATCCGGTCGCAATAGGCGAGCAGAGGACGATAGAGACGAGAATCGGCCGCCCGACGGTATATTAGGACCAGGATTGAGAAGCGACGGAAGACGGAGACGGGGCTTCATTTTACTTTGTGGAAGACATAATCTACAATTTCAGCTACTTGATCACCTGGAATTACAACAGTGCCTTGTGCAATAGTTCGATCTAATTCCATTGCACCATAGAGCCTCTCGATCCAAGTATCTAACTTTCTAATTGCTTCTCTACCTTCCTCAATATACGCATGGCTATCATCGAGAGATTCAGATAACAATACCCTAGCAGTTCTGGCTCGGGCCAGGTTACTAGCATCAATGTATTCTTGCTCAGTCATTCCTCACGCTCCCTTTCTCGGCTTGTACGTTCCCCAATCAACCGGCCCTTCGTCTTCGCCCGTCTCGTAATGCGGCAGATCCATTGGCCTAGCTTGCGCAGCTGAACCCCTGCGGCGATCCTCAGGCGGGTCCTCTCCTTTGGAGCAGCTCTCATGGTCCGCACCTTCACCACGTGCCCAATAGATTGAATCCCCTTCGTGGATCTCTCGTTGGCATACAGTGCATTGGCCAGGGTATTGAGCGATCATGATTCAAGCCACCATGCCGGACTAGGAACCACTAGCTCCATTCTATCGTCCCGCCCTAATCGCTTTTTTGGCTTAAATTGCGGGCATGATAACGACCATCGCATGGTAGAATTACCCTTCACTTGGCATTTGCCGCCATCGATAGGTTTCAACTTAATATCTATTCCATCATGAGTAAGTGTAGACGACGTAATTTTGCAAGGCACAAAGCCCTCACAATCGCCACAAGTATGCTCTTTAGTCATGAATAGAGAACCCATTGCCGAACAAGCTCAGCCCGTAGCCTTTCGCGATAGCCCGGCCGTTTCGTCTGGAGATAATGCCGCGTAAGCTTGGCGATATGATCCCGAGCTTCCTGTGGGATCTTTTTCCACCATTGGGACCTCATGTCTTCACCTTCGGATCCTTACCGTCTAGGAACCGCTCTAGTGTTTCCGCATCGTCCAAGACTTTACGTACCACACTGACCGCATCAGCTAGCCGCATTTCTTGCCACGGACAGCCCGCCCCGCTTTCGGCCTGCTTCATCATCAGCCCTTCGAGCAGCATGCCAGCCGGCTCACAGATCGAGCCCTCTATTCGGGCAAAGCGGCATGTGCTGCAATCGGATTCTCCGGGTAGATAGCGGGAGACTTGATTGCGCCAGCGTTCAAGCTTCAACACTTTATTTTGAAGCAATGCGGCTATAGCACAACTCATCTTCTTCCCATGAACCTGTCCGCAATTGGTACAGATTGCATCAGAAGGAAGCTGGCGCCACCGTTCGCCAGGGTCAATACCCGGTCCACACTGGAAAATCATTCCTGTGTCTTCATGTTGCCAGGCTACGGTCTCTATAACCATTTCCTCACTCCTCGCAGAATTCGCACATGTGCTCGTATCCATTATCGCCTGCTTTGCAGATTGGCTTACCTCCCCACGTTTCGCACCGCTTACACGTTCGTGGACTGACGATTATGTGAGGAACAGGCCACTCTCGCTGATTCATGATATGCGGCTCTTTCGGCAGCTTGCGAGCTCGCACGTCAAAGTAAACGTCATCGCATACGCAACGGAGCTCACCGCAATTGGCCCATGCATATACCTTAGCCTGCTGCCGTGATTCATGAAAGACGAGAAACGCCCCTTCGGACGATTCGATTCCCGATACCATGAAGGGAAATAGAGTCATCTGCTTATGCATCGCTTCATGTTGAGTTTATCTTCTAGGCTATTGTCGCCCAGCTTTTGATTACAAGCATCATGGACAAATACGACATTGTCCAATGTATCCGCCCCTCCTTTACGATATGGTTCAAGATGCTCAATGGTCATATCTTCACCAAGTGGCAATCCGCACAGCCAGCAATTGTTACCGTCCCGCTGAAGTATACGCCGCATACGCCTCCGCTTGCGTTTCGGATTAAGTTTCCGACGCGACTGACGAATACGCGGCAGGTTATACCTCGCCATCTCTATCCCCAGAAACTCTTCCAAGCTGACTCAATCGCAATCCATACAGCGACCACGATACACACTACCTCACGCAATCGCTGACGAGATTCGTCCCGGTTGAGATCCGCATCGGCCCATATGCGGCGGTAGGGTATCTGGCCCGTCTGGACATAATAGATCTTGCGCCCGCTGGGGCCATACGTTGGCGAGTAGGGCATTCACTCTCTCCCGTCATGGCCACAATGGGGACAGTCGGTGTCCCCATTGAACAGAAGGTCAAAGTACTCTTTGCAGTCTGGACATCTGGCCCTGGTCCTCCTTTGTGCACAGTCCTTCAAGCGCGCGAGCTCCATAGCTTTATGCCCAGAACAACAGAAGTGAGAACCCTTTGCACGGGGCTCAACGCAGGGCAAGAATTCGCAAGGCCAATAATACCCACCATGCCTTTCAAAATCAATTACGCTGGGTAGCATCTCGTGCCCCTCTCTTGGTTGAGAAGAAACCGGACCAGCATTCGATTCCGTCCGCCTCGTTTCCAGGATTTGCCCGGGGAGTTCTCGCGACCTCTAGCGCTGGTCCGGTCAAAGGCAGGCGGTCGCGCCGGAATCGAACCAAGTAACCCGCCATCGGATTAATAGCCTCCAAGGGCTGTCCCGATACCGCCATCTAGCCGATCGGTCAGTGACCCGCGGTTCGGGATCGCCACCAAACTAATTGGTGATGTTCTGCTGCTCTTTGAACTACCACCGCCGTCGACCGAACCCACCTTACAGAATCCCCAAGGCAAAGTCAACCCCCAATTCTACTGCCTGAGCCAGTACCGGATCCTTGACCAGCAAACCCGCCCCTGGCGTCCTGGCGGGCCGCTAGAGGCTCTTGAGAGGTTCCCGGGTACCTGAGCACCCCTCAAGAAAGATCGGGGCTTAGCGAGCCACCTACGGCTCCAGAATCAGCAACAGTCGCCCCGCCGATCACTACCAAG
>Ga0114923_10002083_pt1 | contig 13648 bp, 11 predicted proteins | sample SumtaG_FD_89578 | JGI IMG/M metagenome (GOLD analysis project Ga0114923, IMG submission 89578) | Deep subsurface microbial communities from Indian Ocean to uncover new lineages of life (NeLLi) - Sumatra_00157 metaG | ecosystem: Environmental > Aquatic > Marine > Oceanic > Sediment | place: near... | reverse complement strand
ATCGGTTAATTTTTTGATTTCTTTCGGCCTTAAAGCCACTACACGATCATTTGGTCTGTTTTCAGCAACTAATCCTACTATCATTCTTTCTTTCCAATTTTTTTTAGAATTAAAGCCTATCCACCCATAAATCTTTTATAATAAATTAATTATTTCTTATCCATTTTAAAACTTTAAGAGGTTTTCCAAAAGGTTGATAAATTAATCTATAATCGATTGATTAAAAGAAGAAAAAAGAATTTTACAAAATTCCAAAAAAAAATTAAGTTAATAAATATAAAATTTGAAAGCATTTGGTATCTCTATGCGACTTTAAACACCTTCTATGCGTATACGCTACGTCAAATCTCTCATTGGTAATAAGTGTTGTTTATAAGTTGGGACTTTTATTGTTAAATAATATAAAGTTTTAAAATCGGGAGATACAAAATCTCATAGAATTATTGTAATTTGGAGATTACTATTTTCCCACCTTTTTTTCTTTTAATTTTTCTAATTCCATTAAATCAAATTTATTATCTATATCATAAAATTTGTATTTGCTATCAATTTTTACCGCAAAAATTCTGTTCCCTTGCATTATCAAATGATTAATTGCTTCTCTGATGGTTTTTACTGATATTTTCTTTTCAACTTTTATAATCTCTTGAATGAAATCCCACGGAAATAAAAAGATTGGGATTATCTGATTATAAGATTTGGAGTTAGATATAGTACTTACTTTCACCTGTTTTATGCTTTTCAGGAATCTTTTTGAGTTTATCTTTTCTATATCTATACATGAAATTTGTTCTGATTTGTCCTTTTGCCTCAAAAAACTTCCCTTAATTTGTCTAAAAAAGATAATAGGATCTTTTTGTTTTAATTTGAAATTTTCTTCCAATAAAGAGAAAATCTCATTCAATAGTTCATATTCGAATATTGTATCTCCGGGAAGTATCAGATATAAGTAATTACGATGGAAGAGATTAATAGTTTTAGTAACTGAAAGAAAAGAATAAAGAGGTCCTAATTTATATTGATCCAATGCATCAACCACCACCAATTTTTCTTTTAATTCTACTCTTTCCTGTTTCAAGTTATCAATAAAATCATCGATTTTATCTCCTAAATATCCTTTTACAATAGCTATGCGGTTAACTCCTACCCTGACCAATAGATCTATCGTATGAAGAAGTATAGGTTTGTTGTCGAGGGCGTTAATCAAGATCAGTGGTTTTGGAATTTTAGAGGTAAATTCCTTAAGGCGGACCCCCTCCCCTGCACATAAAATTATAGGAGTGATTTTATCTAAAAATTCATCATTATCTAGTTGTGACAATAGGATTACCATCCAAGTCAATTACTATAGTATGTTCTTGTTGAGCTACAGGGGCTCCACTTCTCTCAATTAAAAGAGGGTAGTGATCAAGTATTTTTTTTCTAATAAACTCATCAATTGTTCTTTTTATTTTGGTTTTTGGTATAAGATTGTTATTCTCAAGGAACCGAGGTGAGAAAGGAAGGTTTTTGCAATTGTCCTTAATTTTATTCATATAGCCTTTTTGTTCATAGCCTAAATTTTTTTTTACCTGCTTAACAAAACGAAAAATATAGGAGTGTTTTCCATTCACAACTTTTCCTACTCCTGAGGTAGCAAAGGGTTCGCATGCATATGCATCCCCGGGTTTTAATACCTGATTATACGTAGTTTCTTTATAATTAGGAATAAATGGTCCTGCATGTAAGTTATATGGTTTTAATTCATGGCCTCCAAGATTTGTAATTGGTCTCAAGCCATAACTCATAATTTTTTCTGCGATGGCCTCACCTAATTCATACAATTTCGCTCCGGGCTTAAAGATCTCAATAGCAGCTTCAAGTCCCTCTGTCGCAGCATCTACGTATTTTTGAAGTTCAGGATCCTCATCTAAATTAATTGTAAAAGCTAAATCCGCAATAAATCCGTTAAAATGTGAACCTATATCTATTTTTAATAAACCTCTTTCAGGAACTATGGTAGAATCATCAATTGGAGGGCTATAATGTGCAGCAACTTCATTCAAGGACATATTTACCGGAAATGAGAGCTCACTTCCTTGATTTAATATTTCACCTTCAATATTATTAGCAATTTCTAAGAATAATGCCCCAGGGTTAATAATTTCTTTTGCTAACTTTTTTGCAGCAATTACAGCTTTTCCAGCTTGAACATAGCTTTCTAGATCAAAATCTTCTGGCATGGTTAGATACTAGTATAATAATTAAAAAAAATTAAATAACTATGGGGTTAATCGGTCAGGAGTTCTTGGATACATTACTGCTTCTCGAATATCCTCCAAACCGCATAAAAAGGTCACCCATCGAGCAATTCCTAAACCGACCCCTGCATGAGGAGGCATTCCAAAATCAAAAGTACGTAAATGAGAGTCAAATGCTACAGGATTTAATCCTTTTTCATCTAGCGCTGCGGTTAATTGTGCTTTATTATGTACTCTTGTACCACCTGAAGTTAATTCTAGCCATCCCATTTGTAAATCAAATGATTCGCTATATTTTGGATCTGGTGAAGGCATAATGTAAAACGGTTTTATAGACATTGGCCAATGAGTTATATAGTAATATCCTGGTAACTCCTTTCCTAATTCCCTATAAGCTTCGGTTGAGATATCTTCACCCCATTCTACTGTTATCCCGAATTTATTTTCAACCAACTCTAAGATTTCATCGTACGTATATCTTGGAAAAGGTATATCAGGTACAGTCGTTTTATTATCCATTTTTAATAATTTAAGGGCTTCCATTTTATTTTCTCGAATGTCTGTGATTACGTTGTGAATCATATCTTCTAATGTTTTGAGAACGTCACTCATATCTGCAAAAGACATCTCTATATCGAGTACAAATATTTCACACAAATGTCTCTTTGTATGACTCTTTTCTGCTCTAAAACATGGTCCTAGTTCAAAAACTCTTTCATATACTCCACTGAGCTGTTCTTTGTATAATTGTGCAGACTGTGTTAAGAATGCCTCTCTTTCAAAATACATAATAGGAAATAGTTCGGTACCGCCCTCTGTCGCGGAGCCAATTATTTTAGGAGTATACATTTCAGTAAAATCATGTGCAAATAAATATTTTCTAATAGATTTTAGGACTTCACCTCTAATGTTAAATATTGCCTGATTTCTTAGTGATCTTAAATCTAATGCACGGTTATTTAATCTAAGGTCTAATTCTGAAATAGTCTCTCCAGTCATATCGATTGGAAGCTTTTCAGGAGTTTTATTTAGTATTTTTATATCCGAAGGAACAATTTCTATACCTCCAGGAGCTTTTTTAAAGGCTTTCACTTTTCCTTTGACCATAATACAATATTGGTATCCAACTTTTGCCTTCTCAAATACATCATCTGGAACAACGCCCTTTTTCAATGTAATTTGACGTTCTCCATATTTATCTTGAAGGCTAATAAATTTCAAACCCCCCAGATCTCTAAAGTTTCTAACCCATCCCCCAACTATAACTTCCTTATCAATTAAATCAGGAGTAACATTATGAGTATAATGAGTCTTTCTCCATCCATCTAATTCATCTAACATAATATCAATAAACTCAGTAAATTTTTCTTAAATTTATTTTTATAAATGCATCAAAAGATTTTATCTTTTGCCATCTTATTTTTATTGATGGTAAAATTAACCTGGAATGAAAAAAATGAAAAAGTAAATGAGTTTTTAGAAAATACCGTATCAAGGCCCCTTAAAATTATAGATACTCATCAAACAAAAATCGATGGAGAGAGAAAAAATTTACTAATATGGGGGGATAATGAGTTAATTTTACATTCACTCTTAGAGGATTTTAAAGAAAAAATCAGATTAATTTACATTGATCCTCCTTTTGCTACCGGAGGAGATTTTAATTTTAAAATATTAATTGGAGAGAAAAACAATAGCATAAATGATTTAGCTTACGATGATAAATGGAAAAATAGCTTAGATTACTACTTAAATTTCATGTATACCCGACTCATTCTAATGAAAGAATTATTGGCTGAAAACGGTTCAATTTACTTACATGTGGATTGGCACATGTCTCATTACATCAAATTAATGATGGACGAAATATTTGGCATACAAAACTTCAGAAATGAAATAATCTGGGCGTATCCGGCCGCTTCTTTCAGAACCCGGAGATTTTATATAAGATCTTTTGATGTAATATTATTTTATACCAAATCAGACGATTATATTTTTAATGATGATCCGAATATCTATATGGAATATTCAGATAGAGTTAAAAATGCTCTGAAAGATGATGACAAAGGCACTTTTTACTATAGAGGGGGAAGTCATGATGGTAAAAAACTTTCGAGAAAAGTATATGTAACTCAAAAAGGTATTTTTCCAAGGGATGTCTGGAATGATATTCCCTATATTAGAGCCAATACTTTAGAATACCAAGGTTTTTCCACTCAAAAACCTGAGAGATTATTAAAACGCTTAATTTTAGCATCCACGAATGCAGAAGATATAGTAGCTGATTTTTTTTGTGGTTCAGGGACTACATTAGCAGTAGCAGAAAAACTTGGTAGGAAATGGATTGGAAGTGATATCACAACACAAGCAATCCATATCACTAGAAAAAGATTGCTTGACATAACTAATAGTAATGATTTATTCAACTGGAAGCTGAAATATGGAAAAAAAGTAAACCCCTTTAATATACTTAGCTTAGAAAGCGAAATGAAAAAAAACGTAATCCCCAGGAATTTTTTATCAAAAGAAATTAAAGAAGAGGAAGATTATAAAATCTCGGAGAATGCGTATTTTGATGCAGATATAGAGAAAATAAATAATCAAGCTATAATTGAATTAAAGGATTATATTCTACCGTATGTTAATTTGATTTCTAACACCCTTAAGAAAAGGATTGAAAAATGGACTGATTGGATTGATTATTGGGCCATAGATTTTAACAATCATAATGATTCATTTCATAACATGTGGGTTTCATATAGAACCCCAAAATCAAGAGAATTAAAACTTATTGCTGATCCTTTCCATTATGACAATAAAGGTAATTATGAGATATCAATAAAAGTGATTAACATTCTTGGCTTCGAAAATATTCAAAATTATAAAATTGAGATTGATTAATTGCTGTTTTTTAATAATTCTCTAATAACCATAGTCGCATAGCTTCCTTTGTTCAAAGAAAATTCAAATTTAAGCTTTTTATTACCCGGGAATAAATCATCATCTGCTAATTCAATGAATTTTAACCCAATAGGCTTAGTAGTCATAGCTCTGAATGCACCCTTGAATTCGAATTGATATAGTAATTCACTTCTAAAAATATTTGTATTAATACCTTCTTGTTGAACTATATCCTCTAATATTGATTTTATGAGGGGAAAATCATCAAGATTAGTATTATAACCAATTATTGGGATAACAATTACTGCTCGATTTAATTTTATTGCTTTATCTAAAGATTTATCATACATCCCATTAAGAGTACCATAAATATATTTTATTTGAGTAATGTGTCCATTTTCTTCGTCTAAGATGCTTATCACATCACCTTTAATAGGCTTTAATAAAGAAAATCCTTTTTTAATCCTGATAGAAATCATTTTGTTAAATAGGTATGACTGAAACGCGCTCATAAATAAAGTCTTTAAATCCCTTTGTATAACTTCAAAACTACCTTTATAGTCTCCTGGATGGTCTAACATATGTTTGATCATTGCCCGTTCGTAATATAGACTTATTGGGAAAATATTGTAGGCATTTTCGAAATCTTCTTCATTCTTAATACTTCCACGTATTTGCTGCAGATGAGCGCTTTCAGTAGAATAAACTATTGAAACGAACTCATTAAAAGCTTTTTTATAATTTCCTTCTAATAAATAGCGTCCAACATTATGAGAATTAGGTCTATACTTTCCAAATCGTTGGATACCAAATAAGTTTAGAAATCCTTGTTGTTTTAAAGTTACAAATAAATGATCAATTAAATCCTTTAAATTCGATTTATTCTCGATATCTCTTATAACAACTGTAAAATGATTACCTTTGTTTCCTCCTAATTTCACTGGATTTTTGGTAGATGATATACTTCTAATAAATATGTCATGTAATCTCAATTTTTTCAAAGATTCAACAAAATTTCCTTTAATAGAAACCTTTTGAACACTTATGGCGCATCTATCCTTTAAACCAGAATAATGAAAACGATTTGCTGAAATCTTTAATGCACCACCAATCTTCCGTAATGCTGCAAAGGTATCCATGTTTACTTTAACCAGATTGAATGTAGTATATTTATCTCTTAATTTTTCTGAAAATGATTGAGGGGGACGATCTTCTTTAATTTCGAGAACTGCTCCATTACTTAAAATCTCTTTTACAATAAAATCCTTGAATGAATGTTTGAATATACCAGAAATACTCTCAATTGTAGAAGTACTATACGCATCTATCCCGACGAAGTTTTCAACATCCTTTTCACTGTTTTCTTCGAAATGATATCCAGACGTCTCTTTTTCATGCAATTTTATTTAACCTTCAATTATAATAAAGGTAAATCTCCAGTTATCTTATCTATATCTTTTGATAAAGTAGGGCCAATTCCTAAAGCAGTAGTTGTCCCTGGAGCTAATTGAGTTAATCCAGCATCTCTTACCAGAAAACAATAAATTTTCTCTTTAATGACTTTATTATAAATATCTGTCATATCTTCTATTGTTTTGATTTTTAATACAACTTTTTTCTGACCAGAATTTTTCCAATTTTTCCACACTGCTTTATTTTGCACTCTAACCAAATCAGATGAAGATAGACTTGCATGACACGCTTGAGCGCATTTTTTTCCTGTGCTCATTTTTAAATCAGTTCTAATTAAAATTACTTGTTTATATTCATCCATGGACTTATACCTTTACAATTACTAAAAAATTAGCTAAATACTTAATAATTACTGATATTCTATTCTCGTAACTAGACCTGTTAATTCTAGAATCAGTTCTTCTAACTCTTCTCTTGTAAATAAAATTTGATCTTTATCAGATTCTTTCAAAACAGCTTTAAACTCTACATCTCCTGTTGCCAAAAAAATTTCATTTATTGATAAGACTTTATGCGGTGCTATTAAGCTTTCCACTACAGGTCTAATTTTTTTTGATTTTTCAACCAAAATTATTTTTTCGATTTCATACGTTTCTTTTATCCAGTCTTCTAACTTTTGATTGATTCTTAATTTATCCTTATTTCCCACTACCAGAATTACGACATCTTCGTAATCAATAGCTCTATGAAGCGAAACTTCTCTTAAGAAACCGTATTCATTTTGATGGTTTTCTTCCAACTTAGTTAGATCTTTTGCAAGGTCCAATTCAAATTCAGTCAATTCGCCACTATCTAATTTCTCCTGGCAGGAATTACATAAAAATCCTGAATTTACGCAAGTGAGACAAGCTGGAAGTTCTTTCATTAAACATATACCTATTAAAAAACATAAACCTTATTTATAATTCAATTACATCACATGAAATCTGACCTAAAAGTGCTTCTGCTAATTCGGGACTAGTTTTAAAGGTATAAAGTACCTTTTTCGTTCTTAATTTAAGCTTAACTACATCTCCCTTTCTTTTCACTCTGCAATGATAAGCGTTTTCACTCAATTCGAGAAATTTTTTCTCGTCAAAAAGTTCTCTTGGCATCTTTCTATTCAACTTTTTCTATAGTTTTACTAGTTAGTTAAATTAATTAACTCAACTACTTAGTTCTATTAATTATAAAATATTAATTTTACCATGTTGATCCTCTCCTAATACAAAAATTTTATTTTATATCATGTGTTTTACAAATTATTCTTATTTATTTATTATATAAAATAACCTTTAACGTGTGTAAAACGTGCCTATTGATGACCCAGAGAAAAGAAAAATAGCAAGGTACCATTTGCTCGAAAAATCCGTGTGTCGGAGGTGTGGAGCTCTAAATCCTCCCAAAGCAGTTAAGTGTCGTCGCTGTCATGCAAAAGATTTACGACCTAAGAAAAAAGACCTAACAAAGTAATTTATAGCAATAAAGATTTAGGCGCTACTAATTTTACATTTTTAATTGTTCCTAAGAATTGTATCGCTTATTTTAAACTCTCGATAGGCACTTCTTCAGGATTTATCTCGAATGAATCTAGAAGGTCTTCATTTATTTCAATACCTCTCAGAATAAATAGACTAATTAAATAGAAAATACCTATAGAAGCAAAAGTGAGGGTTATTACTACTGGATTCTCCTCATTAGGACCTGTAAGAATTAGACCAATTATAAGGGAACCAATAGCACCAGCAACAGAAAATAAAAATGATTGAAGTCCAAAATATGCTCCTGAAATTTCAGAGACAGCTTCATTAATATCTTTTTCCTCTGTATTATTCCCGGCGGCTTCATATATTATTGCCCCCGCCAAAGGGCTTGCGAATAATCCGAATCCATAAATTGCCCCTAATAATGTACCCATTGTTATTACAAATAGTACTACTCTAAGCTCAAATGAGTGAAATTCAATCAAAAATAATAACTCTAAAAAAGATGCTAAAGCTGCAAATGCGATGCAAATAATATATGATTTTACTAGGGCATGTCTCTTAAGAATTAGCTTCCATACAGCGAACCATGCAAATTTGCACGATATTGATACAAGAATATAGATAAAAAAGTCATTACCTCTAAATTTTAGCACATAGGTTAGTAATGGAAAGATTAGGATTCCCATTATCATACCTGCTATACTAGTGAAAAAACCAACTAGCATAAGTTTCCTAAATTTCTTATCCCTAGCTGGAACAATCATTTGTTGGAAGGCTTCCTTAATTGTTGTTTTTTTCCTTTCTAAGTCTGGATTAATTTTATGAAAACTTTCATCTACTGAAAAAAAAGTTGAAATTATCGATAAAACAGCGAAAATCGCGGTTATTATGCCAAAAATGGGAATATAAAAGAGTATTACCTTTCCAGAGGGCTCCCACCATTTTACATTTTCTGGGTCTTTAAGAAGAGTTTGAACAAACAAAGGTAAAAATAGTGCTATTACAGATGCTAAAATTGCCATAACAACACCTACTGAGGCCACTTTTTCTCTATTTTTATGAGTTTGAGATTGTTCTGGCATCATAGACGCATGGGCACTAACAATTGACATACCCGATAGTGCATTTAAAGCTAGTATTACCCATAGGTAAATTGCGGTTGGAAAATACATGGAATTATTCTTAGGACAATACCATGGAGGAAACCATACTAAAATACTTGTTAAAAACCATACTGGTAGTAAATAAAATAGGAAAGGACGTCGTTTTCCAAATCTTCCAGGCTTCTTGTTATCTGCTAATACTCCAAAAATTATTGAAGATAAAGCACCCGTAATCAAGCGAATAGCAATTCCAATTGTCACCAGTAACGCATTTAAATTTATGGTATATACATAATACTGAAAAACAAAGACTCCTCGAAAAATATCAGCTAAAAGGATTCCAGTAAATCCTATACTATATCCAAAAAGTTTCCTACCATGTAATTCTCGCTGACTCATGCCAATCGATATTTTATCTATATAGTAAAATAAGATTTTTTTATCAAATCAATTTTTCGAATTTCTAGCATACTGCTTGTTTTTTATGTCAACCTAAAATTTCGTAAAGTTTTTTAATTTTATGACTTAGAGATCATTATATATAATTTTTAAAAAAAAATAAAAATTCATAAAAAAAAATAAAGTGATACAAATATGGCACAATTAGGCGGACAACCTATTTTAATTATGAAAGAAGGAACCCAAAGAACTCGTGGAAAAGATGCTATGGAAAACAACATTGCCGCTGCGAAAGCAATCGCTGAGGCTGTGAGAACCTCATTAGGTCCTCGTGGAATGGATAAAATGCTAGTAGATCAATTCGGTGACGTCGTTATTACTAACGATGGAGCAACTATCTTAAAAGAAATTGATGTACAACATCCCGCAGCTAAAATGATGGTCGAAGTCGCAAAAACACAAGATTCAGAAGTAGGAGATGGTACAACCACCTCTGTTATACTCGCTGGTGAACTTTTAAAAAGAGCAGAAAAGCTCTTACAACAAAAGATACATCCAACAGTGATCACAGAGGGATTTAGAAAAGCTGCTGAAAAAGCAATCGAAATTTTAGATAAAATGTCGGTTGCCAGTGGTATAGATGACAAACAAGGGCTCAAAAATGCCGCAATGACATGCATGAGCTCTAAAATCGTATCCGAAAGTAAAGAAAAATTAGCTGGACTGTGTGTAGATGCAGTAGTTGCAGTAGCAGAACAAATTGAGGGAAAATGGGTTGCTGATATTGACAAAGTTCAAATCCAAAAGAAACCAGGTGATTCTATTGATGACACCAGCCTTATTAAAGGTATTATCTTAGATAAAGAAGTAGTAAGCCCTACTATGCCCAAGTCTAAGAAAGACGCAAAAATTCTGTTAATCCAAAGTGCAATTGAAATTGAAAAAACTGAATTTGATAGTAAACTTCAAATCACAAGCCCAGAACAAATCCAACAATTTCTCGATGAAGAAGAAAAAATGATTCGAAATATGGTGGATAAAATTGTACAATCTGGAGCTACTGTACTCGTATGTCAAAAAGGTATTGATGATATGGCACAACATTTCCTAACCAAGGCAGAGATTATGTGCATTCGAAGAGTGAAAAAGAGCGACTTAGAAAAACTCTCAAAAGCTACTGGCGGAATGATATATAACGATTTAGGCGATGTTTCTGCTGACAAACTAGGATATGCAGGATTAGTAGAAGAACGTAAAATCATGAACGATAGCTGGATATTTATTGAAAAATGTAAAGATCCAAAATCCGTGGTAATTTTAATTCGAGGCGGTACAGAACTTATCGTTGATGAAGTTGACCGAGCAATTCACGATTCACTTTGTGTAGTCAGAGATGTTATCGAAGATCAAAAAATTGTCGGTGGTGGTGGTGCTCCAGAATTAGAAACAGCGATTCAATTAAGAGAATATGCACAGACCCTAGGCGGTCGTGAACAACTCGCAGTTGAAGTATTTGCGGATTCTTTGGACATTATCCCTAAAACATTAGCTGAAAATGCGGGTTTAGACCAAATCGACATGCTAATGAAGTTAAGAGCAGCTCATCAACAAGGTTATAAGTTTGCGGGTCATGATATGGATACAGGTGATATTATCAACAACATGATGGATGTTGGTGTAGTCGAACCTACCGTGGTTAAAGCTCAAGCTATAAAAAGCTCTGTTGAAGCAGCATCTATGATCCTCAGGATTGATGATGTCATAGCGGGCGCTAAATCTTCTATGCCACCCGGCGGAATGCCCCCAGGTGGTATGGGAGGCGGTGGTATGGGGATGCCTCCAGGCATGGGCGGTATGGGGGGTATGCCTCCAGGTATGATGTAATTCAAGTATTCTTCTTAAATATTTTTTTCTTTTAATTTTCTTTTTTTCCTTTTAATGATTTTAATTGTTTTAGGAACTTACTTGTGCATGTTGGTTACAAACTACAGATTTAATTAATTTTAAAATTGAATTTAGATTTACCTTTTTATTGAATAAGAGCAATTATTTTTATTAAGATATTTTTTAAATAAGGTGATCACTTGAAGAGTAAACGAAAGTTAGATTTAAAACCAATTGAAATGGATACCCCCAAAGCAAACAGAATGAAGAAGCTGGCGAAAATAGGCAGACTACCGATAATAAGATACTTATACAAGAGATACGCGTACCCCGATGGTATTGAGACCCAAACAGGCAGTCCTATACCAGTTAATGTCTCTTTAGGGACATATGAGGATCAAATATTACATCATAAAGTCACAGAATACTTCATTAATAAGGCAGGGACTATAGTTTTGATGGATTGTCCATGTCGTATAGCCAATGGGTGTAAAAATCACGATGTGACATTAGGGTGTACTTGGTTAGGGAAAGGAGCTGCCGCAATGGATCTATCAAAATTTCCCGGAGCTCGTATTGCAACTAAAGAGGAAGCTTTAGAGCGAGAGCGTTTGGCTTATGAAAATGGATTAGTTCCTCATATAGGAAAATATAGAGGTGATGCGGTTCACTATGGGGTGTTAGATTATGAACATGAATTTCAGTCTATTTGTCACTGTTGCTCTTGCTGCTGCGTTGTATGCCTTATGAAATATGGTCCCTCCTTTATAGGAAAAACGGTAAAAAGAATGGAGGGTGTTGAAGTAAAGGTGGATAGTGAGATTTGTGTAGGTTGTGGGGAATGCTTTAAAGTCTGTATATATAACGGATTGAAGATGAAAAAGAATAAGGCAATGATTGATCAGGAGAATTGTAGGGGATGCGGTCGTTGTGAAAGGGTATGTCCTAACAAAGCAATTTCCATTACTATAGATGACTTCAGTCGTATTGATGAGTTAGTTGCCAGATTCGAAGAGCGCGTGGATATTACTTAAGAGAAGAGTTTTAGAGCTTTTTTTTTATAATAAAATAAACTATAATTAGATAACCCTATTTAGATATTAAAATATCGAATAAACTATTTTTACATAAATGTTAAATATTTGAATAACAATTTTACTTATGATCAAATTTTTATTTTTGAGAGCGAGAGCAAATTGTAATTAAATATTTAAGAGGTTTTTAAGATTAGTGAAGTTATTAGTGTAAAACCTGAAATTGAAGAAAAAATAACTCAAAAAGAAACTGAAGAGAATAAAGATAAAAAAATCCAAGTAAAAAAATTAAGTATCGAAAATGACACGGTTTTTCATATCATTGTTATAATAATAACAATTTTGGGAGGGTTTGGATTAGTTATGCTATCAAATCTCTTTGGAATTTTTCCATAAAATTATTTGAGTTTTAGAAAAAGTGGAATAGAATTTTCATTAGTGATGCCTATCTAAATATATAATTTGCTCTTAACTCTTTTTTTTAACTTGAGAAATTTTTTAGTTCTTATGATGTTGATATAGACTTTTATTAAGATCTCTTACTTCTTTTTCATTCATTTTTATAATTTCCCTATCATAGGTCAGAAGTCCGTTTACTTCCCCTTCAACATCAGTTGTCTGGGTATAAATCGCAGCACATAATCCTTTGCTAATTAACTCTTTAAGTTGCGAAACTAGTCTAGAATATCTCTTCATTAGTTTAAAAGCATCTTTATAATTCCTATACACAAATTTGGTTCTTATTTTCCACATGTGATTTTCAATTTCCAATCCTAAACCACCGAATTCTCCGACAACGTAAGGTCGAGATTTAAATTCAGTACTATCCGGCATAAAAGGTTTAGGATAACTATGTCGATCGCATATATCTCCGATTCCAAAATCAAACCATCCACTAGCGGCATTAATAAGTCTTAAAGAATCCAGAGTTCTTATCTTTTCACACACCTCTTTTGTTCGAAATTGCCCCCATCCTTCATTAAATGGAACCCACATGATAATTGAGGGATGATTAAATAGCATTTTTACCATTTCAATCAATTCATTGTAATAATCAGCTTGATCTGATACTTCCCGAGTTTCTTTAAAATTTTCAACATTCATACGTCCTGATTGGTCACCGCCGCTTGCTACCCATTTACCCCCGT
>Ga0114923_10002082_pt1 | contig 13649 bp, 13 predicted proteins | sample SumtaG_FD_89578 | JGI IMG/M metagenome (GOLD analysis project Ga0114923, IMG submission 89578) | Deep subsurface microbial communities from Indian Ocean to uncover new lineages of life (NeLLi) - Sumatra_00157 metaG | ecosystem: Environmental > Aquatic > Marine > Oceanic > Sediment | place: near... | reverse complement strand
GGAATAGTTATAATTATTCAAGTGCGAAATTTAATAAAAATATTGATATTTCCTTTGTCACAAGATGTTTACCTTGGAAAACTAGATACAACACTTAAAACCTATCCCTATCAAAATCTATATTTATCACCCATTTTAGGCAAAATAACATTTCCAGTTAAGCCAAACTCTTGAAATGTTTCGGGATGTTCTGTATGAATAGGGATAATATTTTCGGCATTAATTCTTTGAAGGAAATCTATTAATTCATCTACGCTACAATGACCAGACGAATGAACTGTCTCACTCTTCGAAATCTTAAACCTCTTAAGCCAAGCATCTAATTTTTCTTCTTTAATTTTCATCTCTACGCTAAAAGGATCTGTAGTTGAATTTAAAAAGAGTGTCGTTCCCGGTTTTTGATTGAGATCAATCAACTCACTTAGCATAAAATCATCGAGATAAAGTAAGTATTTTTCAGGTTCTTTTTTGATGTCCTTATAAGATACATAATTATCGATGTTAAAAATGTCATTTAGATATCCTTTATAATCTGCGGATTCGAATTTGCCCCAACTTTTTCGGGGTAAATATACTACTAAGTTTTTATCGCTAAAATCGGGAAGGTCGTAGTCTTTATAATACCGTTTCATCGAATTCTCTTCCATGTTATCAAGGCTCATTCTAAAACTGTCAATATAATGGAATATCTTTGGGCTAATTGCGAACCTTCTATCGAATTTCTTAGCGAGTGAGTAATATAATAATATTCTATCGAGATTTCTGGAGGGAAATCTCACCAAGATTAATCCCGGATGGTCCTGTATTATACTTTTTGACCGACTTTTTACATCATTTTCTGATTGTTCATCATCGTGATAAGTTCCTTTCCTATAAGATTCAATATCAGGAACTCTTGTACCTTCCGTAATTATAGCTATGGGATTGGAGTTGCGAGCATGTGTAATGAAATCATTTACCCAATCGGAATGGAATCCATGCCTTTTAAAATCTCCTGTATAAATGATGCTTCTCCCGTCGTATTCTACTATATATGAGCCTGCTCCAGGAATAGAATGATCTGTTTGGTATTGAGTGATTTTGATCTCGCCTTTAGGAGCGTTAAAATGTATTGACTTGCCATCTTCAATTGTTTTAATTGGTCTTTTCGTTTCTGATTGATTATAATCATTTTTGGTTGCTCTCTTATATTCAACTTCACCATCTTTACTTTGTCTTTTTTTTGGAACCATTTTAAATGACTCATAGAATTTTAAAACTTCTCGTGTTTGGGTGTCAATTGAAGTATCAATGAGATGCTCTATGATCGTTTTTGACATCCAATTTAAGTAAATCGGTGTATTTTGTTTAAGAAATCCCACAAATTTAAAATGGTCCATGTGAGCGTGCGTAAGAAAAAAGGCATCAACAATATTCTCATTAGTAGTAATAATTTTATATGGTTCTGAATTCAAAATTTCAGAAAATGGGGTAATGAGATCATTCCGGTATAATTTATTAATAGAAGGTATAAGACCTAAGTACAAATAATCAATAATCCCATTAAATTTGCGAGGGTTGAGAAATTCAGAATAATATTTCTGCATATCACCAAAAGATAAACCGAAATCAAACAAGAACTTTTTATCTCCAACATTTATGAAAATTTTGTTACCGCCTATCTCGTTCACACCACCAAAAATTTCAATTTCCATTTTCTTGATTTCAAAAAGCCTTATTAAATAGTTTAAAACAACCTTAAATATTAATATATAAAAATTGAGATATAAAGCTTAGTAATAGTTTCTATTAATTATCTTAAAGGTTTTTCTTTGTTTTAACTACCAATACTAATTTAATTTATTAGTACTTCAATAAAAAAGAAAAGAAAGAATTAGTTAATCAAAAATTTGTTCCACACTTGTTACAAAAATTTGCTTTAAGAGGAAGAGTTGCACCACACTTTGGGCAGAATTTAGCACCTTTTTTTGTGTCATTGCTTTTTTTCCCGCTCGTAGAGTCTTTACTTTCCATTTTTTCGGATCTTTTAACTCCATAGCGCCCTAAGACAGCGAGTATAGTCCCTGTGAATGCCATTCCCGAATTGAAGGTAAATAAGTTGTATATTTGAGCCAAAATTAATTGTAACGAAGGATTCAGAGATATACTAAAATAGCCCACCACCCATGTTAATGCGTAGGTTATTAATCCTAACATTCCGAAGCTCGTCGCGATCATTATGATAATTTTACCTATCCTAACTTGTCCAATAAGTATCAAGAATGTTGCAACTAAAACAGAATAACCTCCGTAAAACGCAATATATTCTATGATCGTTAATATAACTTGAATATAGGGCAGAAATTCGGGAGCAACGTAAGGTACAGCAAGATTATTATAAAGAAACTGATAAAAAACTGTGCTACCTATAGCTGAACCGATAATCATTAAGATTCCGCCAGCAATTAATAAGAGAATCCATAATTTATTTTTCAATTATCTCACTTTTTTTTCAAATGTAATTTATTTTAAACTAGATATAATAATATACAAAATAAAGTTTTTACATCCAATTTTTCTTCCGTTGAGATTTGGCTTAACGATTAAAAAAAAAATTATTTATTTTCTTGAAAGTAGAAAAAGAGAAAAGCTACGGTAAAGAAAATAAACATTACTTCAAGTATCCACATCAATGGCGATACACCTGTAAATAACCACCATAACATCCCAATATTTGCACCGATTAACCAAATTAAATCCACTTGAATGAATAGTTTTACCGTATCCCACTGATTATTCTTATAGGCTAAATACGAGCTAAAACCAAGCGCTAGAGAAGCGGCACCTATTAACCTATATACTCCATGGTCAGTTATTACGATTCCAAAAAGAGCACAATATTGTTCAGGGAAAAATAAGAATATTACTCCAATAATAATCCCTAATACAAAATGAATGAGAAGAACATATTTCAGACCTTTAGATATTGCATTGTTCATAATTATATCATCTTTCTATTTTAAATGACGATTAGATTATTGTTTAGCTAGTTTTAATCTTATATAAATATGAGTGTAATAGTTCATACCTTTTTTTCTTAAAAATGGATTCAGACAAATAAGAAGGGCAAAACAAATAAGACGAACCTAATTAGATAACTATTCTCTCTGGTTTTGAATAGATGTTCATTCTTTTACCTCGAGCAAAACCGATTAACGTGATTCCGTAAGAAAAAGCTAATCTAATGCCAGATTCAATAGCGGTTGATAATGACGCTACAATGGGGATTTGTGCCCTTACTGCTTTCAAAACTGAGTCACCTGTCAAACGACCTGTTGTTGTTAAAATTTTATTATTGAATGGTTCCTTTTTAAATAGTAAAGCACCAATCACTTTATCTATAGCGTTATGCCTTCCAATATCTTCGCTAGCAGCGAGAAGATTTCCTTCTAGATTGAATATTGCAGCGCCATGACATCCACCTGTTTCTTTAAATAGTGGAGTTTCTTTTTGCATTTTGATCATCGCGGAAAAAATAATATCAGAACTCACTACAAATTGTGTGTTCAAATTTAATATATCCTCAGTTTCGATTAATTTCTCTTTAATCAAATTGCGCCAAGGGGATGGAATTCCACAAGTAGTATCAATAACTCTGCTGACTGGATTCATTTCCAAAATCTTAGATAAATCCAAGGATTTTTCAAGCTCAACATACACTTTTCCTTCTACTTGATCAATCTTAATTTTAGATATATCATCAATTGTATTAATAATTCCAATAGAAAACAAGAATCCTACAGTGAGCTCTTTTAAATCTTTTTTCAAACAAATAATATTAACCAAAGGTTCCGAATTTACTATGATATCAATTGGACTCTCTATTAGAACTAAGTCAATTTCTTCCGTTCTGACACCCTTGTGAATTTTCGATATATTAACTTTTCTTTGATACATGTTTCGATCCTATTCTTTCTCGGGAGGAAAATTAGGGTTTCTTAATAAAATATTGATTTCATAATATTGAAGTTTTATTATTTAAAATCTTAAAAAATAGGTTAATAAATTAACAAGAAATATTATATAATACAGTGTTATTTGGAGTAAGAAAATGAAAGAGAATAATGACGATTATTTCTACATTAACGGCCAACACTACGATTATGAGATTAAAGCTAGAAATTTGTATAATGCTATTCCTTTTTATGTAAAACAAGTAAAAAAATATGGTAGGCCTGTTCTCGAGTTAGCTTGCGGAACTGGAAGAATTACAATTCCTATTGCAAAAGAAGGGATACCAATTGTTGGATTAGATTTCTCAGCAAAAATGTTAACTCAAGCAAGAAAAAACTCAAACCAAGATAACTTAGAAATCGAATGGATAGAAGCAGATATGACAAACTTCAGCCTAAATAAAAAATTTTCTGTAATAATAATGCCCGGTGCTGCTATGAATTGGGTGCTCGAGAATAGGGATATTGAAAATTGCTTATCTTGCGTAAAAAAGCATCTGATGAGTGGTGGTAGATTTATTTTTAACGTATTTAATCCTAATTTGGAAATATTACAGAGAGATCCTTCAAAAAGATATAAAAAGTGTGAGTATCCAAACCCAAATGGAGAGGGGATTGTAGAGGTTGCTGAATCTAATAATTACGATAAAGCTACTCAAATAAATTACGCATATTCTTATTATAACATTGAAAATAAAGAAATAGTTAAAAAACTTAAACTTAGAATAATCTTCCCACTCGAATTAGACGCTTTACTTTATTATAATGGATTTACTATTGACCATAAATACGGAGCTTACGACGAAGAACCTTTTAATTCTGATTCAAATTGGCAGATCGTAATCTGTCACAAAAAGTAAAAAATGATGAATAAAATAATTTTATAAAAAGTATAGAAAAAAACATTTAAGCAGCTATATACAATCTACCGTTAGTTTCTTTCTTAATTGTGTGGTCCCCACTATATTCGATGAATTTTCCTTTAATAACTTCACCGTTAGGGAGTTGGACTTCTTTAACTTCACCGACTTTCTTATAAGAGGGTAATAGTCTTGAAACCTTTCCCTTAATAACAATATTTCCCCACGCTTGGTCCGCTCCTACGCATCGGTCTACATCGCCTTCAACAACAATAGTTCCACCATGATTGTGAATCCCTAAGAACGCATCGGCACTTCCACAATATAAGGTTGGCCACTTCTTTGAGGGTTTAGAACTCTTGGCCCATAACATTGATTCTACTCCTACCTTCCCTTTAACTTTTATCGTGCCATTCTTCATACCTTGCCTGTAGCCTCTGTAAGCTGATCCAACATAATGGCCCGCGTCGCCATTAATTTCAAGTTCCCCACCTTGAAGCATAGCACCAGCCCAATCGTCGGCATTACCATTGACCGTAATTTTACCGCCAGACATGTGATTACCAACATGCATTCCTACACCACTGTTGATAATTATTTCCCCACCAGTCATGTTTTCCCCAATGCGTTTTACGTTGGATACATCGCCATCAATAATTATTACCGTATCAGCCACATCTGTAGACTTACCAGATACTTCAAAATAATCACCGATAGTTACCTGCTTTGTTGCGTAAAATAAAGGTAGTTTTTTAATATCAGCTATATTTTTTCCCGCAAAATTATCTGGAGTAATGCTATCTGCTTCTAATGGAAAATCTAGCTTCTTTTTTATTTTTAATTTAATATCTGCCATGCTTTATTCACCCATCTTTTCTTTAACTTTTTCAATCAGTTTTTCTAAAATTTCTTTATCTGATAAAGTTTCTCCCGGTGGGTCCTTTACTTTCCTTAATCTTAATGGGACTCCATCCATGCGATATGCGGTTCCTTCGCATTCAATACCCGCAATCGCAGCGGGTAAAATCACATCTGCAAATGCAGAAGTTGGAGTTTTGTGAGGTTCAATTGATATTAATGGATGTTTAAATAGATTTTTTACTGATGCTGCTGGAAAATTACTCCCTGGATCAGAAGCAACTATTAAAGAAGCGTCAATTTCATCTCGCATCAACATATCTACGGAAGAGAACTCCCCTGGGTTATATCGAGGATATCCTCTAGAAAAATCAATTGAATATGCATATCCGGTATTCCAAGTAAAAACTTGATTAGCCCCCGCAACGTTATAATGCCCACGCATAGGAATTAGCAGAAATTTTGTGTAATCGTTTAATTCCGCTACTAATCGTATTGCTGTATCTACATTCCTATGTTTTCCTAAACTTTGGGTAAAACCCATACCAAAGAAAACAACACCAAAATTGCTTGATTTTAACACTTCAACCAATTCTTTAATATCGTCAATCGAGACACCGGACACTTCTTTTACGTCTAACTCACTACCTCTTAGGACTGCCCTGATTGCTTGGATCAATTCGTAATCTTCGCTAGGATTAACTTTGATGTATTTGTCTGCAATCTGAGCTGTATGAGTATTTCTAGGGTCAATAACTATAATATTTCTATCATTTCTACCATCGGTTCTGAAATATCCCCTAATAAAATCGCTATAGCGACTTAAATGTCTTGGATGAGCATGAACAGGGTTAGATCCCCAAAAAATAATAGTATCTGCTCGATTTTTGATTTCTCCCAATGTTGCTAATGAAGCACCAACATCTTGAATCGCTAATAAACTTGGACCATGACAAACAGAAGCTGTATTGTCTAAAAGAGCGTTTAACATCTCGGCTAATTCAACACCTTTACTCTGAGCTTCACATTCAGTGCTAGAAAAACCATAAAGTAAAGGTCGTTGTGCGTTTACCAGAATATCTGCAGCTTTATCTAATGCTTCGTCCCAAGAAACTTCTTTATGTTCCCCATTTTCTTTGATTAATGGTTTCATATAACGATGATCGCTCGGATTCGATGAGAAATATTTTTTTGTACCAATTTGGCAACCGTTTCTTACTTCTACAACAATATCTTTTTTTATATCAACATCGATTTCAAGGTCGTCACATAATGTACCGCAAAACGGGCAGCTAACATCTTTTACTGTTCTTACTTTTTCTACCATAATAATCACTAAATTAAGCTTCCTTTAATCTTCCTATTAATTCTAAGGCTCCTAAAACTTTTCCATTTTTTACTACTTCAACCTTAGCTTTCATTCCCTTATAAGTTGGAGTACCACATCCTTGAGAACTAGGATTTACGAGTTGATTTGCCCAAGGTCCCATCGGAATAAAAATTATACCTTGATGAGGTCCTTCTTCAGTAATTGTTGAATAAACCACTACCTCGCCGTAATCTGTTATTACTTTGACTGGAGTTCCAACGAGACAGTCAAGCTTTTTAAAATCATCAGCATCAAATGTGCATATGCCTGCAGCTCGAACATTTTCTCTTGACACCTTCCCTCCTTCTAGAGCTACACCTTGACTAATAGTTCGTCCTGTTAAGAGAATTAAGCTATTCAAACTCATTTTGATTCTTCCTCCTTTTTACTCCATCTTAAAGTTTTCAATCTTTCTAATAAGGGTGGCCAATAACGTTCTTCAAATTCTCCCGATGTATGAACTTCGGTTATCTCGAGAACTAGTGCTCCTGTTGGGCAGGCGTTATCACAGGCTCCACACGCCACGCAAGCATCTTCGTCGACCACTTCTACATTCTTTGACATTTCCCATCCATGTTCTGGTCTTTTCGCAATTTCAATAGAACCTGAAGGACATACTTCAGCGCATGAACCGCAACCTTTAGCACATTCTTCGTCTATAACCTTTACCGTTGCCTTAGCCCATTGTTTTGCGATTCTGTCATCTAAAAGTTTTTTTGCTTCAAACTCTAATTTTGGCATCACTTTTTGAGCAACCAGTGGGATATCTTCTAAATTGATAACTTCATCATCTTTTTTCATAGTTAATGCTCCAAAAGGGCAAAGATAAACACATGTACCACAGAAGACACATAGCTTAGGATCATAGAGCTCTGGTATAATATCCTCTGTAGTAGGAAAACGACGAGACATACCAACGGGTCCACGAGAGATTGCATCTTTTGGGCAAACTCTTGCGCATGTACCGCAACCTACACACTTTTCTCGATTCAAAATAAGCTCTAAATTTTCTGTAAGAAATTGAACTTTAATATTTTCCATTTCTTTTGTTATTGTTCTTGATATTTTAGGAAACGACATTTTTTCATTCATTCTCCACATTTTCAATTCTTATTGCTACTTGTGGACACATTTTAACGCACACACCACACCCATCGCAATTTACTTCTCTCTCATCGTCATAAATTGGTATTGCTATTCCATTTTTGACTAATATGACGGCATTTGTTTCATTTAAGAAGCTTTGCTTCCTCAGCTCGTTGAAGTTGATTGGACATGAAACGACGCAGGCATTACAACCGGTGCATGTGTTTTTATTTATTTTTAATTCATAGATTTGCATAGTAATCTTTCCCCTATTTGTAAGAATTAAGTCCTGACTCTTTAAGTTAGGTAATTGATGTTTGTTCTGAAAATTTTTATGATAAAATCAATTTTGTATTTGTATTATTATAAAAATTATGATATAAACTTACTTCTTAGAAGGAATTGTGTTTTAAAAAATTTAGTATACGGTTTTAAAAGCTAATCGAACAAATAATGACATGCATTTAACTTTTTCTTTTGTTCACATTGTTGTAAAAATCGGGGTGTTATTAGAGCTTATTAATAATAATAAAAAAAAAGATTTAATTTGAGTTTTTTGTCGAGCTTTTCATTTTTGTCTTGTTAGGAAAACAATCAAAAGATGCGCACCTAATCCAATTGCCCAACCACCTAATGCTATTGCGCTCCAAAGAAATTCTGGGCTATATATCATATTTATGGTAATCAAGAGAGCGCTGCCACCTATATAAGCAGCAACGTGGAGAACAGCTGTCCACATTAGAAAACCAGTGATATTTTTTAGAGCTACATAATAAATTCCACCATGGACTAATAAACCAATCAACCAACCTAATGCTATTATGACTAACATTAGTAAGCTAGTCCCATAAGTGGAAAATTCGATCCCTAAAAGAATAATCCCAAGGATATATATAAAAATGTGGGCGATAAATGACCAGTTCCAGAATATCAACCAATTGGCTCGTTTAGAAAATTCAAAATCTTCAAGATCTTCTGCATATCGACTTTTGACTTTTTCGAGCGCAGATGGTTTAATTTTATCCCATCTTATAGTAACTAAAGCATGAATTGCAATAAATATTGCCCATAAAATTACAGGTATATGCCACCAGAATATATCATGCCCTGGTCCAGGTTCTTGTAAGAAGATCAATTGTTCATAAAATCCCCATACCGCGTATCCAACAAACCCTATTATATGTACTATAAGACCTTTTATCACTGGCTTTAAAGTTTTATTGTAAGTAAAAAGATAAAACCATACTACATGAACAACAAAGAAAATCCCCCAACCAAAAGAGGCTCTGAGTAGATCTGTTAAAAGAACTCCATAAATTGTTCCAGTAGTATACATTATTATGTTAACTAACACAAAATAAGTGACATGCGTTAGTAAAATCCAGAACCCTAAGAGTTTTGAGGTAATTAGAGATTTTAATCGTTTTTCTGAGTAATCTGGATGCATTTCGCGGAATTTGAGCATTTCTTTCTCGTAAGATTTATCCCATGTGAAGAATCCATATGCGTGGAATGCAAAAGCTATTCCCCACATTGCTAGTGGCCAATAGGACCAAATTAAGCCCGGAGTTGTCGTGAGATCGAGTATGAGTAAGAAAATATTGATTGAAGCATAGAACCACGCATGAAAAATGAAGAGTATTTTTATTGGTATTTGCTTTCTGATTTCTGATAGATATTTAACTTTATCATTAAACATCAAATAAATTATGGCATGAAAGCCTATACCGAAACCCCAACCGAAAATTGGAAAAAACGGTGTAAAATAAAAAAATCCAGCTAGAGGTAAACTTACTGCCCATATCAATATAAGGAGGAGTGATACAGCTCCGTATGCGAATAAATGCAGGAAAAATAAGATTCTATGAGATAGAAGTTTTATTAAACCATGTAATTCTTCATTTTGACTCAATTTTTTTTTCACTTTTATTATTTGATTTCATCGAGCTCTACTTTTTTATAGAACTCGCTTAATAACTATTTATTATGTATTTATATTTTTTGTATTTATATTTAAATGAGAGTGTAATAATTGCCACTAGTTGCTTAAAAATAATCATCTCAAGAAATTTGAGAATTTTTTTGCTTATTATCTATAATAAAAAAAAAAAATGAATTTTTTCTAAATAAACATGTAGAACGATATTTGGATTTGTTTAATATACTTTTAAAATGACACTTGAACTTTAGATTCGCTTTTTTAATGCAAAATTAAAAGATTATAAACAATAGATTTATAATTATTGAAAAGCAGTTTTTTTAATAATTATAGATAGATTATCATTTGGTAAATTAACTGAGGAGACTTTTTATATGTCAAAAGATGTAAGAGTAAAAACATTATTATAGACATTATAAATTAAGTATATAAGAAATCTGATTTAAGTAATATATTCTAAAAGTAAAAATTAAACAGATTATGGTGAAATAATGACTAAGGTTAAAGTAAATGATACAGAATTATATTATGAGGAACATGGTTCGGGGGATCCCTTTTTAGTTATGCACGGGGGCTTAGGAATTGATCATTCCTATTTTCGACCAGCGATAGATCCTTTAGGCAATATTCTCAAACTAATTTTTTATGATCATAGAGGAGATGGTCGATCTGGAAGACCACCAAGCAATACCATCACGTATGAACAATTAGCTGATGATGCTGATGCATTACGTAAGATATTAGGCTTTGATAAAATCGGAGTTATTGGGCATTCTGCTGGGGGAGATGTTGCCTTAAACTATGCGATTCGTCATTCGAAGAATATAAGTTATCTTATACTTGTGGATGTTAGTCCTGCATTTGATTACATGGAAGAGTTGATGGAGAATGTGATGCGAAAAAATCCAACGCCTGAAATGATAGAAGCTTTAAATGCTCCAGTTGCTCCTACTATAGAAGGCTTTAGAGAACAATTCAAAATTATAAATCCGTTATATTTCTATAACTATAATTCTGAGATGGAAAAGATAGCTAACGAAGTGATAAATAAATTGATATTAAATCCAGAAACAGCAGCACTGAATGATATATTGTTACCAAAATATAACGTGAGTTCCCTACTTACCAAAATTGAAGTACCGACTTTGATTTTAGTTGGAAAAGATGATTTTATCTGTCCACCATCCCAAGCTCAGCGCATGCATGATGCAATTCCTGATTCTGAATTATTTATATTTGAAAAATGCGGACATTACCCCTTCTATGAAGTACCAGATGAGTTTTTCAGTGTTGTTCGTGACTGGTTCAAACGAGTACATCTTGATTAGAAACTCATTCTAAAATTTCAATATACTTAATTATCTTTTTTTTTCTCTCATCTAAATCTTAAAACTAAGATTTATAACCCATATGTTTAAATGTTTTAGGGCTAATTCAAAAATTAATTCAAAAAATAGAGGTTTAAAATAAATGGTTCATGATGTATTTACATTTCTTGTTGGAGGAAAAGCTGGAGAAGGTGTAAAGAAAGCGGGATCAGTAGCAGCTCATATCTTTTCTAGCATAGGTAGACAAGTTTTCCAAATGGACGATTATATGAGTCTTATCAGAGGTGGTCATAATTTTTCTGTTGTAAGCACTTCTTCTAGTTGGATTTCGAGTCACTATATGAAAGCAGACCTCGTGGTAAATTTTGACAAGAGAAGCTGTGATACCCACACTCACGATGTTGCTAAAGGAGGTATTGTAATTTTCAACTCAGACGAACAAGAAAATGTAGATGGAATTGGTATCCCGTTAAGTTCAGAGGTTGAAAAATATCCTATGAAGAAATTAATGTTTGGCGTAGGAGCCGTTGCGGTATTATCTTCGACAATAGGAATGAACAAAGATCAAATGAACCAAAATATCAAAAACCAATATCCAAGAGGTATCGAAGATAATATCAAATTTGCAGATACGATATATGATATGGTAAAAGATGGATGCCAAAATAAATTCAGATTAGAAAAAGGAGAAAAAAAAAGGCCAATTATTACGGGAAACGATGCAATCAGTCTTGGAGCTATAGCGGGGGGATTAGATGCATATTTCGGATATCCAATGACACCAGCTTCTTCTATATTACACTTCTTAGCTAAACAAGCTGTAAATTTTGGTTTAGCGGTTGTTCATGCTGAAAGCGAACTTGCTGTAATAAATATGGCTATAGGTGCAGCATTTACAGGTGCGAAATCTATGGTTGGAACCAGTGGTGGAGGGTTTGCACTTATGACCGAAGGTATGTCTTTAGCAGGTATAACAGAAACTCCAATACTTTGCGTGCTCTCTATGCGCCCTGGACCTGCTACCGGAGTTCCTACTTATACTGAACAAGCCGATTTAAATTTTGCTCTATCCGCAGGTCACGGAGATTTTTTAAGAATAGTCGCGTCTCCCGGAACAGTAGAAGAAGCTTATTATTTAACTGCTGAAATGTTAGATCTCGTTTGGAAGTTTCAAACACCAGGTATTCTTCTAACCGAGAAACATTTGTCCGAAAGTAGTATGTCAGTAGACCTAGATATTGATAAAGCTAAATGGGCAGAACCAAAGATGCATAATGGTGGAAGTTACAAAAGATATAAAGACACAGAAGATGGAATTTCACCCTTGCTGTTTCCACCTTCTAAGGAGATAATTAAATGGAATAGTTACGAACACGATGAGATTGGAATTACAACTGAGAATGCAGATATGATCGAAAAAATGCATAATAAAAGGAATAAAAAACTAAGGAAACTTATCGAGCATTTAAAAACGCAAGACACAGTTCATATCATTAGAGGAGATCACCCTACAAATATTTTTACCTACGGTTCTACTTTTATGAGTGTGTTAGAAGCTCTTAAGTACGGTGGATTAAATCCAACGCTTGTTCAACCGATTTATTTGAGCCCTTTACCTATATGGGAGTTTGATGAATTCAAAAATCAAGACAATATTGTAATTGAACAAAGCATTACAGGTCAATTTGCATCTCTTCTTCAAGAAAAAGGTGGCTTAAACATTAAAAGCGTAATTAAAAGATACGACGGTCGCCCCTTTGATCCTATTGAGCTTTCAATTAAAATCAGAGAGGAGATGGAATAATATGGAAAACCTTAAAACTAACGCAGAAATTACATGGTGTCCTGGGTGTGGCAATTTTGGTATTTTTACCGCTTTAAAAAACGCAATTCCAAAGCTGGAAGCAAAAGGAATCAATAGGGAAGATATTGTAATAACTGCTGGTATAGGATGCCATGCGAAAATCTTCGATTATTTAAACTTGAGTGGCATATACGGACTTCACGGGCGAAATAGCTCGAATGCTGAGGGGATTAAAATAGCAAACCCAAATCTAAATGTTTTGACTTTTTCAGGTGATGGAAATGGTTTAGGAGAGGGGTTAGCACATACCCTTTTTGCTGCGAAGAGAAATCAAGATATTACATTAATTTTACATAATAATAATGTATACGCTTTAACTACAGGTCAGTTCTCTCCATTAACAGATCAAGGAT
>Ga0114923_10002081_pt1 | contig 13651 bp, 9 predicted proteins | sample SumtaG_FD_89578 | JGI IMG/M metagenome (GOLD analysis project Ga0114923, IMG submission 89578) | Deep subsurface microbial communities from Indian Ocean to uncover new lineages of life (NeLLi) - Sumatra_00157 metaG | ecosystem: Environmental > Aquatic > Marine > Oceanic > Sediment | place: near... | reverse complement strand
GCGAGCCCCTGTTCCTGCCCCAGAAGGGCGAGTAGAAGATGTTCCACCTCAACCTGTTGATGACTGAGTCGAAGAGCTTTTATCTGGGCCTCTCTCAAGGCCTCCTGAACCTTTTCCGTAAAGCGACTGATATCCATGAGACTCCTTTTTCTTAAACTTTTTTCCGTTCCTCCTGTTCCCTATATAGGATCGGGAGCGTGCCTTGACAAGTTTGTGAGCGAGGAGCTTAGCCGACTTTGACGATGGTCGATGGAGATCTTATGATAGTCAGTATGAGTGACGACAAAAAAGAACCAGAGGTTCAAGTGAACGATCGGCGCTTTTGGGTCCAGGATGAATCAGCCGAGGATAACGCTTCCATGCCAACCAGGAAATATCCGAGTCTCGTCGAAGAGCTGAAGGCACGGACGGAACTGGCTGAGCAAAAGCTCAGGGAGAAAATCGAACAACTGGATCAGGAGAACGAAGCCTTTCGGCTCCGCCTGTCCAAAGACATGGACCGGCGGATGGAACAGGAAAAGATTGAGCTTGTCAGCAATTTTCTGGAACTGATCGATAACCTGGAGAGGGCCCTGAAGGCTGCCCATCAGACCCTCAGCTTTGAAACTCTGAAAGAGGGTGTTCAACTGAATCTGGACCTCTTTCTGAGTAAGCTCAAGTCGCTCGGGATAGAACCCATGGAACTCCTCCACCAGCCCTTCGACCCGCATGAGGCGGAAGCGGTCGGGGTGGTTGCGGTGGATGATCCCGACCTGGATCAGCACGTCGTCGAAATCGTAGAACACGGCTTTCGCTGGGGAGAGCAAGTACTGCGTCCTGCCCGAGTCCGGACGGGGCAATATCAAACCGACAAGAAGCCCCAGAGCATAGAAGACCAGCCCACAACTCTTTCTTCGGAATAGCTATAGCCTGTGAAATATGGGGACGTGTCACACGTGTGACACGTCCCCATATTTCACTACCTCTTCTTCTTCTTCGGAATAGCGGTCCAGCGTCGCTGGGTGTGGCGTGTTTGTGATCCGTTGAAAGCGTGACACAGCGCAATGGCGAGTGCGTCAGCAGCATCATGAGGCTGAGGCTCTTCCTTGAGGTTCAGCAAGGTCCGAACCATGACTTGGACCTGCGCCTTATCAGCCCTGCCGTAACCCACAACCGCTTTTTTGATCTCCAAAGGCGAATATTCGGCAAGAGGGATCTTAAACTGCCCTGCGGCCAGTAAAACCACTCCCCGGGTCTGCCCGAGTTTGAGGGCGCTCTTCGCGTTGACGGCATAGAAGACATCCTCAACCACAACCACGGACGGTGTATAGCGCTCCAACAAGCCATACAGCCTCGTGTAAATACGCCTTAACCGGTCCGGGAAAAGGTTCGATCCACCCTTGGTGAGGCCCGAAAATCCTCCGTATTCCAGGCAACACGGATGATTCCCTTCGATGTCGATAACCCCATATCCTGTCATTTGACTTCCGGGGTCAACGCCTACAATAACCACGGAATCATGATACTACCGGGGTCTGCGGTCTGGTGTCAGCTGTCAGCAGTCAGTGGACGAGCGCCTCCATCTGCGTCTCATCGATGTCGAAGTTGGCGTACACATTGCCCACATCCTCAAGATCTTCCAGAGCATCCATTAACCGGAGCATCTGTTCCGCCTGTTTGTTCTCGAGGCGAACGTCAGTCTGCGTAATCATGGTTAGTTCGGCAGACTCCAGGTTGACGCTGGCGGATTGTAAGGCTTGTTTGACCGCCTCGAAACTCTCAATGGATGTGTAAACGGCAAAGCTGTCCCCCTGGCTCTCGAGATCTTCAGCTCCAGCCTCCAGTACGATCTCCAGCAATCGCTCTTCTGAAACTTCTTTCTGGTTAGCGACAATCAATCCCTTCCTCTCAAACATCCACTTCACGCTGCCCGTCTCGGCCAGATTCCCCCCCTGTTTGGAAAAGATATAACGAAGCTCCGCTACGGTTCGATTCTTGTTGTCCGTCAGGACCTCAATCAGTACCGCCACACCTCCCGGTCCGTAGCCTTCATAGGAGAAGGACTCGTAGCTCTGGCCCGGAAGCTCTCCTGTTCCCTTCATGATGGCCCGCTTGATGTTGTCCTGGGGCATGTTGGCACCCTTGGCGGTCTGCACGGCCGATCGCAGCCGGGGATTGGCCTCAACATCACCTCCGCCAAGCCGAGCGGCCACACTAATTTCCTTAATCAGTCGGGTAAAGATCTTGCCCCTCTTGGCATCAGCACTCGCCTTCTTGTGCTTGATGGAATGCCATTTTGAATGTCCTGACATGTTGCCAAATCCCCCCAATTTGGGTCGATTTTATGATTTGAAGATCACTCGTATTGTAGCATGGACATGAAAAAGTGATGAAATACAAAGTCGTCCTCCAATACGTGGGAACCCGATACGCCGGCTGGCAGATCCAGAAGAATCAGGACACCATCCAGGGTAAGTTAAAAAGCGCACTGCACAAGTTGACCGGCGAAACCGTCAGTGTGGTGGGAGCGGGTAGAACCGATTCAGGCGTACACGCTATGGAACAGGTCGCCCACTTCAAACTCTCCGAAGAAATGGGCACAGAGAAACTCTGTCGGGGACTCAACGGAATTTTACCCTGGGACATTCGAGTCATGAGTATTCACAAGGCTCCCCAGGACTTTCACGCTCAGAAGAACGCCTTGAAGAAGCGTTACGAATATCGCATTTATACTGGGTCTGTTCTCCCTCCTTTTCTCCATGGCTACGTTCATCACCTCAGACGCCCTTTGAATGTCCTGCACATGCAGGAAGCAGCGGTACCCTTGTGCCAAACTCAGGACTTCAGAGGCTTCGCGGCCGCTTCGACCAGGGTGAAAAGCACCGTTCGCACCGTGTTTCTTTCTCAAATCGAGGAGCACGAGTATGACCTCACCTACCAAATCGAGGGGGATGGTTTTTTACATCATATGGTGCGCAATATCGTGGGTACTCTCCTGGAAGTCGGAGTTGGAAAGAGGGCTCCTGATGACATCTGTAAGATCCTGGATTCCAAGGATCGCCGACTGGCTGGACCTACGGCGCCCGCTCGCGGCCTCTTTTTGATGCGGGTTTTCTATTAGCCGAGTTCACAGTGTGGTAAAGTACCAGGCGACTCTATGAATGGTCTGGTCAAAAAATTTGAAGCTGTTTTTGACCCTTCTAGCCCGGAAGCACAACTCCTTGAGCGCATTGATTCGAATAAGCTCCCTCGCCATATCGCTGTGATCATGGATGGCAATGGTCGATGGGCCAAACAGCGGAAATTGCCCCGTGTGGCGGGTCACCGGGTAGGAATCGACGCTGTGAGGGCGGTGGTGGAAACCGCGGCCCGGTTGCCCATTTCGGTGCTCACCCTTTACGCCTTCTCGGCCGAGAACTGGAAGCGTCCTCGAAGTGAAGTGAGCACGCTTATGAAGCTTCTCAAGGAATATATTCGTAAAGAACTCTCGACCATTCATGAAAACGACATTCGCTTCCTGACCATTGGACGCATCGATGAACTACCCGATTCGGTTCAGAAAGAGTTGCGACTTGCAGAAGAGGAAACCCGGGAAAACAGAGGAACTAAGATGGTCGTTGCCCTCAATTACAGCGGTCGCCTCGAACTGGTCGATGCTTTCAACAAACTCCTGAAGGATGGGGCACCCTATCCGATCAGCGAAGACAACATCGAGAAGAGTCTCTATACGGTGGGTCTGCCGGATCCGGACCTGATGATTCGAACCAGTGGAGAGATGCGCGTGAGCAACTTCCTTCTGTGGCAAATCGCTTATGCAGAAATTTACGTCACCGAGGTGCTGTGGCCGGATTTTCGTGGAATACACCTGCTGGAGGCAATTCTTGAATTTCAGCAACGTGAGCGACGCTACGGAGGCATTCGCTTCGCTTCGATTCACAGCGTCCAATGATGCAACGCGTCGCCACGGCAATCGTTCTCCTTCCCCTGGTCCTGCTATCCATACTCTATCTTCCATCCAGCCTGTTTCTCCTGATCACTGACCTGATCCTGGGTCTGGGAGTCTTCGAATTACTCCGACTTCTGGCCCGTTATGGAGTCAAGGCTTATTGGTTTACCTTTCCCCTGGCTCTGTTCCTGCCTTGGGTATGGACGTATTCGCCTGAATCGGTGCTGAACTATCTTGTGGTCAGCAGTCTGATCTGCATGGGCCACAGTGTATTTCAGGCGCGAGAGATGAAAACGGGATTCTTGTCCATGTCAGGCAATTTGATGGCCATTCTTTACCTCAGCGTCCCTCTCTCCATTGCAGGAAGTTTTCAAAGGTCCCAGGTTCCACACCTCTTGATGGTCCTCTCTGTCGTCTGGGCAGGGGACACCTTCGCCTATTGGGTCGGAAAAAGGTGGGGAAAGCATAAGGTGACATCCCAGGTGAGCCCTCACAAATCTTTGGAAGGTTACCTGGCCGGACTCCTCTTTTCGGTGCTCGCGGCCATGGTTTGCGGTCACTACTTCTTCCCCGACTGGCCCACTGCTTACCTCGTTCTGATCGGCGCCTTCCTAGGGCTGGTGGGGACGGTGGGAGACCTGTTCGAGTCGATGCTCAAGCGGGGAGCGGACATCAAGGACAGTTCCAACTTACTCCCGGGCCACGGAGGAGTACTGGACCGCATCGACAGCTTGCTCTTTGCGCTTCCCGCTTATTACACCCTCCTGGTTCTGATAAAATGAGCCGGTCTGAGAGATCAGCTGTGAAAAAACTGGCAATTTTAGGATCGACTGGGTCAATCGGAAGGAGCGCTTTGGACCTGGTTGATCTCTATCCGGAACGTTTTCAAATCGTCGCGCTGGCTGCACAAAAGAGCGTGGAACTGCTTCATCAACAATGCCTGAAGTATCAACCCGAAATGATCGCTCTTCATGATCCCGAGGCAGCACGAGATCTGAAGCAGCGCCTTCCCAATATGCAGGTTCTCTCTGGCGTCGAAGGCGTGATCGAAGTCGCCACCCATCCCCAGGTAGACTTAGTACTGGCGGGCATCACCGGAGCGGCGGGACTGATTCCAACCTACGAAGCACTGCTCAAGAAAAAGGACGTGGCCCTGGCCAACAAGGAAATTCTGGTAATGGCGGGAGAGTTGATAATGCCCATCGTCAAGAGCACTCAGGCAAACCTGCTCCCGGTGGACAGCGAACACTGTGCTCTTCATCAATGCTTGAGAGGCTCAGAAAAGCCAGAGATTCATCGATTGGTTTTAACGGCCTCAGGTGGACCTTTTCTTCACAAGAACAAACAGCAACTGGAACAGGTCACCGTCGAAGAAGCTTTGAATCACCCGACTTGGAGTATGGGACCCAAGATCACCATCGACTCCGCCACTTTGATGAACAAAGGACTTGAAGTGATTGAGGCCCATCACCTTTTTGCCGTAGAACCCGATCGAATTTCCATCGTCATCCATCCTCAGTCGATTATCCATTCCATGGTTGAATTCATTGATGGCACGGTTCTAGCCCAGATGAGCACTACCGACATGCGAACGGCCATTCTGTATGCCCTGGCCTACCCGGATCGTTGGAACTCAAGTCTACCTCGCTTGGACCTGCTTTCCCTTGCCGCACTCGAGTTCCACGCTCCGGACACCGATAAATTTCCTTGTGTTCGTCTGGCCTATCAGGCCCTGGATCAGGGACAAACCTATCCCACCGCTCTCAATGCCGCCAATGAAGTTGCCGTTCACTGCTTCCTGAATCAGTCCCTCCCTTTCTCCTCCATTCCCGAGGTGATCGACGAGGTACTCAACGGACACGTGCCCCATGCCGTTGAAGATCTGGAGACCGTCCTGGAAGCTGATCGTGAGGCTCGACAAATGGCACAGGGTTTGGTTAAAAGCAAAAGCCTCATTTGACAAGCGTCCAGGGGGCAACGGACAATTAGAGACTAGAGGCACTAAGGAGATCAGATCATTTTGGCTTTAATAAACTCCATCGGCCTGAGCATTGTCGCCTTCCTCTTCGTGCTGGGAGTGATGATTTTCGTTCATGAGCTGGGACACCACATCGCGGCGAAACTACTGGGAATCCGGGTTGATGTCTTTTCACTCGGGTTTGGCCGTCGACTGATCGGGTTTAAACGAGGAGACACCGATTATCGAATTAGCCTCCTGCCCCTGGGAGGTTACGTGAAGATGGCCGGAGAGAACTACGACGAGGAACTCACCGGTGATCCCGGGGAGTTCATGGCCCATTCCAAAACGCATCGTTTCCTGGTAGCCATCGCAGGACCGGCCATGAATATCATTCTGGCTCTTCTGTTGGTAACGGCCAATCTCATGGTAGGGATGCCCGTTGCCAAGTATTTACGGCAACCGGCTGTGATCGGCAGCGTCGAAGAGGGCTCCGTCGCCGAGCAGGCTGGCCTGCAACCTCTGGATACCATCGTGGCCATAGACGGTGATCCGATCCCCACCTGGCAAGACTTGGAGATAGGCATCAGTCTCAGTCCCAATCAGGACCTGGTCCTGGAAGTTGAACGTCAAGGGCAGGTTCTGACCCGAAACATCACCCCTGCCTTAAGCGAAGGATTCGAAATAGGGACTATTGGAGTGGGTCCGTTTGTCCCATTCATCATCACCGAAGTTGAATCGGACAGCCCTGCGTCAGAGGCCGGACTCCGGCCCGGAGATGAGATCGTCAAGGTCACCATAGGGAACGAAGCCACAGTTGGATTCCACGAAAACGCCCGAGTAATCAATGCCTCCGAAGGAAGCCCTCTAAGGTTTGAAGTCCTCAGAGACAACCAAGTCTTTGAGACAACCTTTGCTGCTGTTGAAATGGAGGATCGCTGGCGCATCGGTGCTGCGGTGGAGAACATGCAACTGGAGCAGTACGGATTCCTGCAGGCACTGGAAAAGTCATTCGAGCGGAACCTCCGATTGACCTTGTTGACCTTCGAGGTGGTAGGGAGAATTTTTACGGGTCGCACCTCTTTGCGAGCCATGTCCGGACCCATCGAGATTGCCCGGTTTTCGGGAATGGCCATGGCCATGGGCCTCCTTCAGCTGCTCAACTTCATGGCCTTGGTCTCACTGCAATTGGGAATTTTCAATCTGATGCCGATACCCATATTGGACGGTGGTGTGATCACCCTGCTCGCCATTGAAGGGCTCATTCGGCGTGACCTCAGTATGCGTGTCAAGGAGCGCATCTTTCAGGTGGGCTTTGTCTTCCTCATTCTGCTCATGGGGATTGTGATCTTCAACGATCTGGCCAAGAATCTGCCCATCCTGGATTGATGATGGAGGTTTGACCGCTCCCCTCTAACCCACCCGGCAGCATCTCCGGGTGCACCTTTTTTGTTAAAATTTAATCGTTAACGTCGGGTACTTACGAGCCGGGATCATTCACAGGTTCTCGTTAAGAAACAGGGTAGGGGCCAACTAAGTGGTTAGCCCGGATTATGCATAATCCAGGCTAGCACCTTCTGGGCAGTCTGATGCGGCGATTTTACAAGATAGGATTACTCTTTCTCCTCTTCCTCGTGGTGGCTGCGGCGACGGCTGTCGTGGTGAATGTCCGCAGCGATACCTTCAAGGAGTGGATGAAAAGCCAGATCATCGCGACTCTCCAGGAGCGATTCCGGGTTCGCGTTGAAATTGGAAGCGTTGACGTCTGGCCATTCGGGGCCCAAGTCGAAATTCATAATCTCCAGCTGTTTAACCAGGCCTACCCCGGTCGAGAACCTGCCATCGACGTTGACCGTATCCTGCTGGACTTCTCGATTACCAGCTTCTTTTCTCCTGCTGTCTCCCTGGACAATCTGATTCTCGATTATCCTCACGTCCACCTGCTTGAGGACGCCAACCAGAAGTCCAATTTCTCCAACATCTTCTTGTCCCCGGACCCGCAGGAGCAACAGGGCGAGTTCTCATTCCCAGCATTAGGGATCAAGCAACTGACATTGAATCGGGGATTGATTTTCTACAAGAATCAGCCTTTCTTCCTAGATTCGGCACAAGGTGGACTGGCCACCACCTTGCGCTTCGTTCCCGATCAGAAGAAATATCTGGGTCACACCAGCTTTGACAACCTCGATCTGACACTGCAAGGATTCAGGGTAACCGATCTGAGCCTGTCCCTGGACTTCGAATTCCTAGAGAACCAACTTCGCGTCCTTTCACTGGTGCTGGACTCTAACGAGTTGGAAGTCCATGCTGAAGGCGACATCAGTGATATCCAAGAATGGGTTTATCGTTTTGAAACCGATTTTTCTGTCGACCTCGCCCAATTGGAACAGTCCCTCTTCAGCTCTCACATCCAGGAAGGTCATCTTTCTCTGAGGGGGACACTCTCGGCAAGGGAGGGAGACTTTCTATTCCAGGGGGAAGCCCGCTCTGATTTAGTTCGATGGGATCATCTTTCCGTCCGGAAAATTACAGCCGGTGTCTCAGTGGATCCCCAAGCGGTGACCCTCGAGAGGCTGGACGCTCGACTCTATGGCGGCAGCCTGCGAGGAGCGGGAAAAGTGAATTGGAGGGATGATGGCACCTCTGATTTGCAGGTGAGTGCATCTCAGGTCGCCATGGCTCCTCTTCTCTCCGACTTGGGCCAGGAGACCATCCAGGTCAACGGCTTCGCAGGCTTCACCGGTCAAATCAGTTGGCCGGGACTTCGGTGGGGAGAAGCGAGTGGCCAAGGTCAACTTTCCTACCAGGGAGAGTTCCCCCCTCGAGGTCCGACGGAAAACCCCAATCTCCCAGCTCTTTCCTTCCAGGGAGATTCCTCGATTTCTTTTGAAAAACAGGAACTCCACCTCAAGGATGGTGTCCTGCGTACTCCCGCAAGCGTGATGAACTATAGCGGTTCTGTGACCTTCCCGGGAGCTTATCGACTGGAGCTCGATCTCCTGTCCCAGCAGAGTGATGAACTTTTCACACTGGCCGGGTACACAGAAATTCCAGAACAATTCCTGGACCAGGATTCCGTCGATCTCAGGGGGCCTATCCGTATCTCAGGAACACTCGAGGGAGGGGAAAATCCCTTTGGGCTGAGAGGAACCGTCCGCAGTGAGCGGATCTTTTTCAAAGACGAATTGCTGGGTGACTTCGAATCCCAGGTGCGTTTGTCGGAAGATACCTTACAGCTTGATGAGGCCCGGCTCTTGGGTCCCGGATTTGATCTTAGCACTTCATTGCTTCTGCTCCTCGACCCCACAGAAGTTCGTCCCTTGAAGGCCCTTGAACTTCAATTAAATGAAGTCCCCATCGAGCGTTTCCTGGCTGCCTCCGATCAGACGGTCCCTGTTGAGGGAGCCATCAGCGGTCAACTTCACCTGGAACAAATCGCTTTGAGTGATTACAGAGGCAGTGGGAGGATTTCCGTCTCACAGCCGAGAGTCTACGGTCAGCGACTCGACCATTTCAGTGCACAGGTCGAACTTGAAGGGAGGAAAATTCTTCTGCAACGATTTCAGGGCTCCATCCAACAAGGCACCGTCTCCGGCCAGGTGGCGGTAAATTTGGACGAGGAAACCTATAGAGTCGACATTGAAGGCAGCCGATTTCCGCTTGACGAAATGGTTTGGTTGCAGAAGAGGATTGCGGCGAAGGGCTCCATCAACTTCAACCTCGCAGGAGATGGAAACTTCAGCGAACCCAACCTGGAACTTCTCTTGGAGGGACCTCGAATTGTGGTCGGAGATCACATTTTGGAGAACGTCTCGGTGCAGGCAAAGAGCCGGGGAGAGGCTCTCGAGTTCCGTCTCCAGCACCACTATCTGGGAAATCCTTTCCTGTTTGAGGGAAATCTCGGACTGATGGAGCCTTACCCAGTCCAGGCCACATCGGAGTTAAGGCAACTCCCCCTGGGTCCTTACCTACAACTGATTCCTGTCCAGGGTTTGCCTGATGTCGAGGGTCTCATCAGCGGCCGCCTGACTCTGGCCGGCCCCCTGAAGGATCCCTCACAGCTCAGGGTGGAGGTGGCATTCCCGCAGTTCAACCTTTCGATGGCCGGTTACGAGCTGAAAAATGTAAGCCCCTTGCGAATTTCTTACCAGGCCGGACTGGCCACCATCGATCAACTCAGCTTGAGCGGCGCTGAAACCGAGCTTCAGATAAATGGAACGGTTGACCTGGGAAAAAGCCAAAGTGTCGATCTCAAGATGGAAGGGGCAATGAATCTGTTGGTGATGAACAGCTTCATGCCTTCCGGAGCGATAGCCGGACAGCTTCAGCTGGAAACCGTCATCGGAGGCTCTTTGAGCCAACCCCGTATCGTGGGCGTTGCTGATCTGAAAGAGGGATTTCTGGTTCACCCCCAATTGCCAACCACTCTTTTTGACGCGGAGGGAAGCCTTAGGTTCACTGCCAACCAGGTTTCTTTGGACAGCTTTTCGGCCCGAACCATCTACGGCATCGTGAGCGCGGAAGGGGGAATTTTCCTGGAGGGTCTTCAGCCTAAACGTTGGCAAATCAACGTCTCTGGAAACGGCCTCCGCCTGGAATACCCACGCAACCTGATTTCAACCCTGGACGTGGATTTGGACCTCTTGAAAAGCGACACCTCCGAATTGATCTCTGGTGCGGTCTACGTGCGGGCTGCGGAGTATAGCCAGGATATTTCCATTCCCGAACTCATGGTGGAATATGCTCGAAGCGACATCGATTCCCTCCCCACCACAGGAGCTCCGGAAGTGGCCCTGGATATCAGGGTCGAGGCTTACCAAAGTATTCGTGCGACCAACAACCTGGCCGACGTGGTGGCCAGTGCGGACTTAAACGCGCGGGGAACTTTGCAGAATCCGGTCATAGTGGGCACCCTCACCATCGAAAGTGGCTTCGTTTTCTTGGAGAATAATGAATATGAGATCTCTCGAGGGATTGTCAATTTTAACAATCCGAGACGGACTCGACCTCTTGTCAATTTGGAAGCTCAGACCGAGATTCGGGACTTCACCATCTCGGTAGTGATCCTGGGTCCTCTCGATCAGCTGGAATTTACCTTCCGCTCAGATCCTCCCTTGCCCACGCCGAGCATTGTCTCCCTTCTCGCCATTGGCCAGACCCAGGAAGAAATCCTGGGGTATGAAGGAGAAAGCCAGAGCCAGGTGGGGACTCTTGCTGTCTACGGAGCGGGAGCTATTCTCAGTAGAAGTTTCGGAGAAAAACTGGAAACTCGAACCAGTCGGCTCTTCGGCATCGAGAAATTTTCCATCGATCCATTTCTCTTCGGAAGCGAGCGCGATCCGGGAGCTCGGATTACCCTGGGCAAGCAGCTAACGAAAGATCTCTCCGTAAACTACAGCACAGACTTGAGCAGCAATCAGCAGGGTCAAATCGTGGTCTTCGAATACAAGGTAACCGATTGGTTGACCACGGTTGGCACCCGGGACCAGGACGGATCCATTGCCGTCGACTTCAAGCTCAAGAAACGATTTTGAGAGGATTTGTGTCTAGGGTTCACAGAACGATACCAGCTCTCTTTCTGAGTCTGATCTTCAGTTCCATTCTCCCAGGTTTTCTTCGAGCTGATTCTCCTTTCGACGGCAAGATCATTCAAAGCATCGAACTTCAGTCGGACGGCCCTCTGAGTGACATTTCCTACACCGACCTTTTCAACTTGTTGGAACTGCGTCAAGGGGAGTTCTACGGCGCTTCTCAAGCCGAACGTTCGATTCAACGCCTCTTCTCCACTGAAATGTTCCACGATGTGCAGGTCAGCGTCGAGCCCGCTGGGGATCGAGTCAGGGTCAAGATCCTTCTCATTCGGAAATACTTGATCCGGGAAATCAAGCTCGAAGGAGACGTGAAACTGGACAGGCAGCGGCTCCGTCGAGAGCTTGCCATCCGATCCGGTGAAGCCTATTCCGAAGAACGGGTAGACGAAACCCTTTCCCGGTTGGGGGAACTCTACCGGAGACACGGCTACTACCGTACTCGAATCCAGCCCCGATTTGAACTCCATCACCAAACAGCACGCCTGAGTCTGACGTTCCAGATCGAGGCCGGTGATCAGGAATCTGTGAATCGACTTGATCTTCGTGTTGAGGGAGATTTGAATGAGGAACAGATCCTCTCTTTGGCCAAGACCCGTGAAGGAAAGCCCTTTTCCCGTGTTCAGCTGGAAGAAGACCTGAAAGCGATTGAGGACCATCTCATACTGCAAGGCTACCTGCGATGTTCCGTGAAGGAAACCGTTCGCTACCCGGATAATGAGAATGGAGTATCGCTGACTGTCTTCATTGCCACTCGAGAACAGACTCAGATTGAATTCGAAGGTGTAGAGGTCGATCGGGAAGCACTGGGCGATCTGCCGATCTTCAGCCAAAGAGGGACGGCACCGTTTTTTCTGGAGGCAACTCGAAAGGAACTTCGGGAAAGATATCAGCAACGAGGATACTTCCTGGCCCAGGTGGAGTACGAAACCTCTGGGAACGGACGGGAGCCCAGCCGGGTCGTGATCAAGGTCGCCAGAGGCCAGCGATTCAATCTCAAAAAGATCCGATTCGAAGGAAATCAGTTGGCCGAAGCGAGCTCTCTCAAGAAGATCCTCAGCGTTGAGGAAGAGGGAATCTTCAGTCGAGGGAAGTTTTCCACCGAGATGGCAGAGGAAGATGCGAACAGTATTCAAAGATACTATCAGCGCCGCGGCTATAAGGATGTGAAGGTTGCTCACGCCCTGGTTCTGGAGGATTCTGACTCTCGTGATCTCACGCTGGTTTACAAAATTCAGGAGGGCCAACTCTATCTTATTGATACGGTTCATTTTATTGGCAACGAGTACCTCAGCACCAAGACTCTTTTCGAGGAAATTCAAGGCCGTCCCGAAACACCCTTTTCCCCCTTCCTGATCGCCCAGGATCGTGCCAACATCATGGCGGCCTATGCCAATCGGGGATACCGGCAAGTGGGTTTTCGCTCCGAGATCCTCTACCCCGAACCGGGAAAAGTGAGCATTACTTACTTTCTACGGGAAAGCCCGCGCTCCTTTACCGAGCAAGTCATCCTGACTGGCAACCACAGCACCCGGGAAAATCTGATTCACAGAGAAGTGGAAATAGCTTCCGGGGACCCCCTGTCCCTGGGTCGTATCCTGGCGACCGAGAGCAATCTGTATAATTTGGCCATCTTCAGCAAAGTGCAGGTCCGAGAGGTCCCTTCCTACCGGGATCCGCTCCAGAAAAATGTGCTGGTTCATGTTGAAGAAGCAAAAAGATATACACTTTTGTACGGTATCGGTTACAGCTCATACGAAGGAGTGCGGGGCACTTTGGGCCTCGCCAACAACAATTTTCTCGGCCGAGCAAGTACCCTTTCTCTGGGTCTTCGTGTGGGTGCCCAGCGTCAACGCGCCAACATTTCCTATAACTTATCCCAGTTCCTCGAGCGGAAGTTCCCATCCGTCATTTCCTTAACCGCAACCAACACCAAAGCCCTCACGGAAAACATCGAAGGAGGGCAGGAAGCTTTCCGCGGAAAACCCTTTGATGAGTTCCGCCTGATTGCCTCCCCCCAGACTCAGCGCCGCTTGAGCCGCCGAGACGCTCTGTTTTTTCGTTACAATCTTGAGAAAGTTCAGATCACCCTTCCGGAAAATCTTCCTGGGCCTCTGGAATTCTTTCGACAAGAAGAAGAACTCCTTCTCTCCAGTGTTTCCCTATCCTATCTCAACGAGT
>Ga0114923_10002080_pt1 | contig 13656 bp, 10 predicted proteins | sample SumtaG_FD_89578 | JGI IMG/M metagenome (GOLD analysis project Ga0114923, IMG submission 89578) | Deep subsurface microbial communities from Indian Ocean to uncover new lineages of life (NeLLi) - Sumatra_00157 metaG | ecosystem: Environmental > Aquatic > Marine > Oceanic > Sediment | place: near... | reverse complement strand
TAAAAAATAATAATTATCGACACTTTTTATAGTCGTCTCATTCAAATCTTTTTTCACTTTTGATCTCTTTCTCTTTCTCCTCTTTTCTTTTTTTCTTTTTTTTTTTTTGTCATCCCCATTCAAAAAAAAAGGAAGAAGGGAGGGAGGGAAAAAAGGAAAGTCGAAAGAATGTCCTCAAAAAAGTGTATTGTGTGTGACAAATTTAAATCCTCAACAAATCCAGAAACTGCTTCATACGATTTTAACGACAAAAAAACGGATTGGTCAAATTGGGTTGTATTTACTGTGTGTCCAAAGTGCTTTGATAATAAAATTTCAGATGATAAAAAATGTACATGTTTCAGGTGTAAAGGAAAGAAAAAACTCTGTAAGTCATTGAAAGGAAAGAAAGAGTATCATTATTATTGTTCATGGTGTTCCATTGTAAGCCTTGGGGGATGTATATTCTGTCCAAAGGATAAAATCCAAATTGAACATTTTAGAGACAAGTTATCATATGACGAATATATGATCTCCAAACAATGCCAGGATTGTCAAGATAAAATGTTCAACAAATGTCAGGTGTGTCAAAAGTACCCAAAGTTTGACCTTTTTGAATGTTCGGGTTGTCACCAAAGATTATGTAAAAGCTGTTGTAAATGTAATGAAGATTAATTAAAAAAAAAAAATCATGTTTTTACAAAAGTGAATTCTCTCATTCTACTTCTACAATATGGACAATTTTGGAAATTTCCCTTATCTACTGATTTTGAAACTATTTTTTGAACACATTTCAAACAAACATTATTTCCGTGTTTACAACTCCAACCAACAAACTTTGAACTCTTTGACTTCAGAAAACATATTTCACATTTCCTGTAATCATTATAATTAGTATCAGTTGAAATGATTTTTGATTGAAGTTCCTTACATTCATCAAAATTTTTCTTACCAAAACTTTGCATCTTTTCCAAAAAACAAAATTTGTGTACATCAATTCGAATTGTTATGTCATAAATTATCTTAATTATGACATCTAAACTTATATCGTAATCTTCAAACAATTGAAATCTTCCTTCCATTTTAGAACAATATCTCAAATAATTGATCTGATTCTTTATATCCTTAACAGTGAGATCAATGAACGTAAAAATTAAATTATAATTGTCTAAACTTTCTTTTACATTTCGAAATAACTCTTCCAAATCCAAATTCAACATTTTCTCATATTTATCCAATTCCGTAAAATTCTCCATTTTCAACAAATTTTGTTCTTCTTTGGTAGATGAGGGGAAATCCAGATTTGATTCTTCATTTAAACACCCAGAATTCAGTAATTGTATGACCCTATAATCTATATCAATGGGAATTGTTAACTCCTCTTCCTCCTCATCTTCTTCTTCATTAGATTTATCAAAAATAAGATCCTTTTTTGAATCTACCATGTTAACTGATATTTGATCAAAGTGACTCCAACAACCTGATAAAACTTCACACAATTCTAATATCAGGCCGTCATTGGACTTTACGTAATCTATCCACCCAGATACATTTTTAAAAAATTTTAGTCCAAACGGAATGTAAACAAAGTCTCCCCAACAGTTTTTTTTGATAGTTTTAGATAAGTATACACAGGTTTTGATAATATACTCTATCTTTTGACAAAAATGATCAATAATATCAACGTAACTATTACACGAATAAAGTACAGAGTAGCTTTTACTCAACATCATCCTTTTTTTTAGTAGAAACGTCAAGTTTGATCGGAAAATGGGGAGGGGGGGAAAAAAAAGGAGGGAGGAATGTCCAAAGTAATAACTTTCTCTTTTTCTTCTTCTGTATAATATACCTATATTAAAAAAAAACGAATATAACATCTTATTTGTAAATTTAGTTGAAGTTAAATTTTAAGAAAATGAAGTCAAATCATGAATTTAATTTTTTGATCAGTAGAAAATTAAATTATGACAAAAGTGAAATTTATTCTCTATACTCAAATTGTAAAACTAGAGAATATTACATTGACAACAACATTATTAGATTTGCTATTGTAACAAAAGTTAAAAAAAAATCCAACGAAGACTTTTTCGAAGACGGAAATCACGATGGAATATGTTTGAAAGTTTACTACAAATTTGTAGATTCTATATCAGAGATAATGATTCTTCTTCGAGAAATTCAAAAGTTTAGTAAAGAAAATGAAGAACTTTCTTCACTCATCAAAGAGGGAGGGGGAAACGTGTTACAATTATTGTATGGCCTCAATGACCTGAACATTTATACGAAAGAAAAGATCTGTTTAATTTACCCTCAACTGTTTTTCGAGAACGGTGACTTGGAAAAAACTTACAAAATATTAAACCTTATCAAAATTCCAACTGAAAAATTTTTGAAAACACATGAACCAATAGGAATTTCTCTCTTCAAAAAAAAGAAAAAGAAAAGGAAGAGAGGAGAACCTATTCCAGCTCCAACTCCAGAAAGAATTGAAAAATGGATAAATCAAAAACCAACAATTATGGAATATGCAAAGTTTGGATGGTTAATCTTCAAAATTACAGACAAAATCGTAAAAATAACTGGTTTATCTGCAACTGGTGTTGGCGTAGCAGCTGGAATATATTACGTTGTAAGATTACTCCTTATGATGCCAGAATTTGTTCCATTGTACATCAAAATATCATCTAGATCTTTGCGAAGACACAAAAAAATATTGAAAGTTGCTGGGATGCCAATAAATATTGTCTACGATAAAATCAATGAAATATTTCAGATAGGGTTGGAAAATAAAGATGTTAAAAAGATTCTCGGTGAAGTCAACATTCAAAATGTCAAAAACATGCTCTTAACACTAAAATATTTCATTATGAAATTCACGAGAACAGAAAAGGAATGGAAAGAATATCAGCTTAAGAAAGAGAGAAAAAGACAAAGAAAGAGTCATGAAGAATCGTTGCAAAATTTGAAATCACTCCAAAAATTGCGTAAAAAATATCGAGTTGGAGATTATGATAAAATAGTTGGAAGTTGTACAAAATTTTCACAAATAAAATCAATTTATTAATAAAACAATGTTGTAACTCTTTCTCACATTGATATCACTAAACAAATGCTCAAAAAACCACAATGTTCTAGAATACCAAGTAAGATCATTAGTCTTCTTACAAATTACCTGTTTAACCATTATCAAACTCTTCCAAATATCGGTAATCTGTCCCTCAGATAAAGCAGTTCCATTTTTCATGTGAATAAACCACCAGATACCAATCAACCCAGACACGAATAACCACCTTGGAGGATCTGAAGGTATGTTTGCTAGTGGTTTCAATGAAATATTGACAAATCTATCACAGTCTATTTTGTTGTAATCCTGAATGTTCAATTCGTTTATTTTGATGAAAGTTGAATCTCTGAGTTTGGAAATACAATCCTTTATGACAGCACTGTTTACATTACTAGTACTTAAATTGTTCTCACACATAGATATTACACATTCTACTAAAATTTTACATCTTAATAAGAAACTGTCAATTTTACAGAATGTAGATTTTCCAGAAGAATTGTCGCATGCTTTTATAAATAGATCATCTAAAACATTCATTTCTGTCTTTAATTGTTGTGAAAAATTGATGTGGAATATAGAAACACATAATTAATTTTATTCTAACACGGAGGGAGGATGGGAGTACAAAAATATCCCTAAAGTTGTTGAACTTCCCCTTCACCAACCATTTGATCAATTTCATTTATTGGAATAACAAAATCATCGTTATCATCATCATCATCCAAATCTTGAAGTACTTCTGGTTCTTCAATATGTATTTCCTCCTCGTTTCTCATCACTCTATCTTCTCTATTTTCCACCATTAACACTGGTTCTGGAATTCTTTCTCCATCCACCCTACCTACTATAACAGCCACAAGCGGAATATCCTTAAGCTTGCCAATATGAATATGATTTTTTAAATTCAGAAAAGTTTGAAAAATCTTCGGATTTCGTAATATCCTCAAACACATTACCACTATTTGATCTTTTTTCATTAGGAATGTCTCTCTTTCCCTTCGAGCTTCTACTGGATCCACTAATGGTAACATTTTTTTTTTCCTTCCCCCCTCCTCCTTTCCTACCCAGTTATGTTATCTGTATAAAGAAACAACATAATGATATACAAAGATATCCTACTTTTTTAGTGAACTTTGTGAAAAAAATAACAAGATTTGGATTTTATTAATTTATCATGTACACCGACAGACCAGAATAAAAAAAAAAGTGAGGAATGAAAGTTGATTACGTCAAAATGGTTATTTTGTTTATATTCATCCTCTTTCTTTTGGTAAAATTAGATAAACCTGGTTTCGAGGGAGACCTAAAATGTGAACACGGAGGATTTTTGAAAGACAACAGAACCTCTTGTAACTGTCCAAAAGATGATTGGGAAGGGATGTTATGCAACATTTGCAAAAACGACGAAGCTTGTATGAAAGATGTAGATCATCTTCCAGTCTGTGATAGATCAATTTACCACGGAACAAACAAAAACTACGAATGTAATATCACTGATGAAGATCTTGTTGATTTAGTTGGAGACAAAGTTTTGATGGGTTGTGTTAATGAGAATCTGTGTTACGTTGAAGTTTGGAGTGTTCAAAATGATGAAACAACTGGTATTGATCATTACTACAAAACTTTCAAATGTGAAATTTTTAACATTACAACTGAATACGATTTACAGAAAAGTTTTATGCAAATTAATGCTGAAAGAAGTCACTGTGAATGTATAGATGGTTCAAAAAAGTGTGAAGAAGAGTTTCTAGCTATAATGATTATCCAAATGATTGGTCATTGTCACATTGAATGTAACACTTACACACGAGAATGTAACCATGATCATTCTAACTTTGTTGGAAACATTCCAATCTTGTGTGGTATAGGAGGAGGGTGTTTTAAAGAAGCTATCAAACCAGAGGATAACAGTACAAATTACGTTTCAATCATTTCTATTGGATGGCAAGGTGCTACAGTTGATATCCTAACATTGGTATTCCTATTAATAACACTTTCTACCTGTTGCACAATTTGTTTTACGGATTTCCAACATTGTCTATTCAATAACATAAATAGAATGTTATTGAGATATAACAAAACCAAAGGAGTTTCAAATGTGTTCAAAGTTGACAAAAAGAATCAGGAAGTTAGAAAAATCATTGATAGTGATTACAACATAATGGTGAACTTGAAGGAATATTACATAACTAAATGGAAAAGTACCTGCAGATTACCATGCCTAATTGGAGAAAAAAAGGTTATCCTCAAAACAACTTCAAAGTATAAATTTAGAGCAATTTTTAATAAGAAAATTACAGCTATTATGGGTCCATCTGGAGCTGGGAAAACCACTTTATTGAACATAATTGCTGGTCAAATTATGCAAGGAAGAATGAATAAGAAAGGAGAAGTTTTTTACAATGGGACAAATATTAAACGCTTGTCTTTAGAAAGGATTCGTGGATTTTCGTCACAAAACAGTTTCATGAGACCATCAAACAAGGTAATCGATGAACTAAGGTTCAGTTTCACAATGAGAAACGAAAGATACTCCAAAACACAGTTCAGAAACGAAGTTGTTCCTCTTTTGAGAGCCTTCAAATTAGAATCTATTAAAAACGAAAGAATTGGATCTGAGACAAATAGATGTATTTCTGGAGGAGAGATAAAAAGGATTTCAATTGTTAGAGAACTAATTTCTGGACAACCAATCATAATTCTTGACGAACCAACAAGTGGGGTTAGTACTGAAGCAGAAATTGATATTATTGAGGCTATACAGGAATCAGATGCAAAATTGATTATTTTATCGATTCACAAACCAAGTAACGATGTTTTCGATTACATAAATGATATTATTTTCATGAAAGATGGACAAATTATGTTACATGCAGAGAAGAATGAAGTTCTTTTAGCAATTGAAAATTTGAAAAATGAAGAAAAGCTTAACAGTAGTGATTCTAGTCTATTACGCAAAATAACCTCTTACAGTAAATTTATAGAAACACAATATGAATTGATTAATATGATATTAACTGGAGAAGTAGGATCAACTACATTGGAAATTCCTATTAATATCTCAGAATATGAGGAGAAGGGAGAGGAGGAGGAAGGAAAAGAGAAGAAAGAAGAAGAGAAAAAACAGGTGATTACATTTGAAAATGAAGAGAAGGATAAAAATGAACAAGGAACCGAATTGAATGAATTTATCACTGTTACTGCTGATGAGAATGTTTATGATCTAGAAAGTGGTTATGATGAAACTGCTGGGCTTATAAAGAATGGTAGTATCAATTTGAAAAATATTGGTGGTTTGAAAAAGTCAATATTTAAGCAAGTTATAGCACTGACTAAAATAGAATTTATGAAAACATGTGAATCATTGTGTCATTTCCTATTTTCAGATTTTATGTTTTCAATATTAATGTCAATCATTGTCGCATCGTCAATTGCATTCCTTTATCATGGGCAAGATGTAGGAGTTGTTGGTTCTCAAAACAAAATGGGATTTATTTGCTGGTTATGCCTGTTTTTTGGATTAATTTCTTTTAGTTCAATTTGGTTATTGGAATCTGAACTTGTTATTTACCAAAGAGAAATTATGACAGGTTACTACTATTCAATGACATATTTTAGTGTTAGGGTTTTGATAAATATAGTTAAAATGAGATTACTTCCACCTATATTAGTTAGTACTATAACATATTGGATCGTTGGATTACAACCTGGAAGATTTTTACCATTTCTAACTGTTTTCATTTTGGTTGCAATTTTGTCAGATTTGGTTTGTGTGTTTGTGGGGTGTTTTTTGCAAAAAAAGAGTTCTGCCATAATGTTATGCTCCTGTGTAGTTTTATTCAATTTTCTAACAAGTGGAATAACATTAAATATTTCAACACTGCCAAAGTGGTTAATATGGATTGTGTACTTGGGATTTTGGAAACCAGCTTATGAAGTTCTGATGATAAATGAGTTTACTGGAATTACAGTAAGAATCGACCCTGATGGGAGTCCTCCGTTTCCTGCTCCAGGAGAATTTTGGTTGAAAAATCTGAAAATGTATCCAGAGAATTTTAACCTGGATATCATAGTTTTGCTCCTTCTTTGTGTCATTTATTTCATTGCATCAGCTTTGTTATTCAAATTTCGTGTTAAAATAAGAAAATAAACTCCTTCTTCTTTTTTTTTGTCCAATATTCGTGAATTAAAAAAAAAATGAAATCAGAACAAAAAATTGGTAAAAAAAGAAAAAGAGAACAGGCGATAATATAAAATATACAAAACTGGTAAAGGTATGTTATTTCGAGGAAGAAGATTAAAGAAATTTTCAAATTCATTCTCTCAGTCCTTCCAAACCTCCCAACTAGTTGAGGGGCAAAAAAGAAAGACAGGAAATGATTCATAAGGTGAGACATAAAATGAAGAGAAATAAGATGAGTAGAAGGAATATAGGTAGAAGTTATGATGAAGACAGTTACGTGTATCGGTTGAAAAAAAGGAGGAAGATAAAATGTGTACATTTAAGTGATAGATGTTTAAGTGACGAGGATGATGTTTATGAACTTTCGATCCAAGTTGAAGATATGAGAGAATTGGAAAGACTAAAGAGTTTTATCGTGGATTTTGATGAAAACATGTATAAGGATGAAAATGAAAACTTGGGTAATTACAGATACAAAGTTGAGGATGAAGTTGAAGATGGAGAATGGAGTCCAGATGATGACATGGTTGAAAGTAATGAGGAAAATGACGACGAAAGTTTTGATCAGTATGTACATAATGATGACAAAAGAATGGAATGTGTTTTATGAGGATGGAAGAAAAAAAAAATTGAAAGAATGGAATGAACCAAATACAACGTTTTTATCACTATTTATTTTTCGTCCATCTGTTCATTCATTCGTCCGACATACCCAACTTTTTCATCCATCCATCCGTCCGTTCATCCGTTCGTCCATCCATCCAACATTGTCACAAAAAAATCCATTGTGCGCATATTGAAAATTTTCCATCAGGATGACAATGGAAATTTCGGATGGAAAAATGAAAAATGTTTCTCTCAATGAGTTCTTTCATTTGGCATTGTGCGCACATTGAAATCCATTGTGCGCATAACGAAATTTTCATGTGTCCAACTTTTTCACGTTTCGTGGGAAAAGTCAAAAGTCAAAGTTCGTCGGAGAAATTATTTGAAGTTTGGATGATAGTGCCAGAGCGCTATCAGCGTCGGGGAATATCAATCATTTTCTTGGAATTTTCTATTTTTGGAATAACTCCGACGTTTCGAGCGTTCTGATTGGTCGAGGTCCTCCCGCCCTTAAATATTCCTAATGTTGATAGCGCTCTGGCGCTATCAGAGTTGGGGATATTTAGGTGTCCGATTTCATTGTGCGCATAATGGATTTCAATGTGCGCACAATGAATTTTATTCGGATGACAATGAAAAATTCTAACTAAAGTTGTTTCTTTTATTGAGTTCTCTCATTTGACATTGGGTCATTTTTTCATCCATCCGTCCGACATTACCAACCAAACTTTTCATCCGACATTACCAACCAAACTTTTCATCCGACATACCCATCCATCCAATTCACTTCTTATTTTCAATTCTAATATCTATATTCTTATTAGTATACTACTAAGTATTCAGTATATAGGTATAATACAAATGTTATAGGTCTCCCGGGCCTCCCTCACCTTCTTTGGACGAAAATCGTTTTTCTCAATTTTTCTTGAGAAAAAAAAAGGACAGATGGATTTTTTCCCCTGAAAAATTTTTCAGTTCTAATACTCATATTTTTTTATTAGTATACTACTATGAAATATACTTATAGTAACATATGAATATAGTATATAACTTACTCTATTATATAGAGTAATAAGTAGTTATACTACTAAGTATAGGTATATTCATATGTTACTATAGTATATTCATCTATAATAGAATGAGTTATACATTAATACAATATTTAGAACTGAAAATAAAGGAGGGAAATTTTTTCATCTGTCTCTTTTTCCTTCCCCTAAAAAAAACGATTTTTGATTGGAAATTTAATGAGGGAGGCCCAGGGAGACCTTTAACAATATTATATCATATTCTGAATACTTAATAGTATACTAATAAGAATATAGATATTAGAATTGAAAATAAGAAGTGACTTTTTACAAATATTATTTTCACTTCTATATACTGTATTAGTGTATACTTTATTCTATTATAGATGAATATAGAGTAATATCCTATAGCAAAGTGTGGGCCTGACGTCCTCTCTATTGGGAAAACCATTCTATTCGGTGATAAAAAAAAAGAGAAATTAGCATTATTCTAATAAAATTAACCTTACAAGTATTTATCTGTTACTATTATTCATTACTTTAAAAAGAGAGATAGAGAGAAATGAATCTAAAATTCAATATTTCGTATAACTTGAAATTTCATCACTTGAATACAACGTTTTTTTACATGGCACCTAAGCTAACGATATGTACAGATAACTTATTCAATGATAAAAACATTGAAATAATTCTGGACACAAAAACTGCAACTGTTCACAAACAATACAAGAATATTCAAAGAGGAACCTCTCTTATGGGTTTTAGTGGAATAAAAGATGAGTTGAAAATGCAAAATGTCAAAGTTGTAAAATCATTTTACACGAAAAACATCAATAAGATACCAGTTGATTCATCTCTGATGTTTTTCGCGTTTGCAACACATCTCAATGAGGAATCAATTCCTGTTCAAGTTTGCGTAGGACGTTCTAGTATGAATATTTATCAAGTTTGGTCAAAGTTAAACAAAAAGAAGAAGAAAAGAGGTGGGAAACCGGTGAAAATTTCGTTGGAACTTAAAAATGTTGACCATATCGAAGATACTACTCATTTCATTGGTTTAGTAGAAGTTACTTTCTATCCAGAATCAATTTATTTACCTGAAGAAATGGAATGGTCTGAGATGAAAACAATTCCAAGCAAAGAAGAAATATTCAAAATTTCAGAAAGGCATAGAAAGGAAGAAGAAGTGTGGTTGAAAAAATTTAGTAAAGTTTGGAGTGGATCAGATAAGATAATAGACATGTTTGGCTTCTACATGGATCAACTTACAATACCAGTCTCGTTTTTCCTTCAAAAGAATAGAAAATTGAGAGAAAAGGAATTTTTGATTTTATTCTATTTCGCATTGAGGAGGTATGCTATTTCCAAAAACTTGGATGTTTCTGATATTTGGGAAAATTTCAATAAGAAACTACCGTTGAAAGAAAAGTTGATTATTGCCAATAGTATGTTAACACTACTATCAACAAGTCATTCCTATGGTTCTGATCATATTATTTCGAAGGAAGGTAGTGTCAATATCACCGAAACTTTTCAGGATGGTGGGAAATCGGATACAGCTGACTGTGAGGATGATGGAGAAGAAATTTATTCAATTTATGAAACTTTTGTTGATTGTCAAAACATAAGAGATCCAAGATTGAAGGAACTACAAATTTTGTGTAAAATGTATGTTCCTTACATTTGCCTGTGGAGAACAACCAACTCACATGTTTTGGTTCCACCAACCATGATAAATCATGTGATAAAAACCAATCAAACTATCAAATTCAAAAGTGCGATTGAAAAAAGAATGTACGAATGTCGTGGAAACCTTGAAGAAATTTCTGCACACATGAACTTGATTATGATTCCAAAATGTGAAAACGCCAAAAGGCTGAAGGTAGATGATGAAGGAGAAAAATACGGAAAAGTAATAGAAAATGAGAAGAAAGAAGCGTTAATGGCAGAGAAAATTTATCAACGAGAAATTGATTCATCTTTCAAACTAAGTGATCTTCCGAGAATAGTTTCGGAAGGAACTGGAGAGTTTAATCCAGTTAATCAGTGTGATCCTCACATTGTTGAAAGAACACAATTGATAAGTGAAGTTGAGAGTCTGTATCATACTAAAAGACAAATTTTCCATCCTACAGGTGATCCTTATCAGTTCTATTTGAATAATATTGAGTTTGTAACACCATACTATATGAAGAAGTATGGTTATCATGTTTCAAATTTCTTTCCTGCGTATTGTGATAGAGTAAAAGGTGGAGAAAGAAGAACATATGGTATTACTTATAATGATTTTGTGAGTGGAAAATCTGATTATAAGATAATTGGAAGGAAGGAACATACTCAAGAAGAGTTGGATATCATTTACTATACTTGTAAGAGAAGAATAAGACCTTCCATCAATAAGGTTAAAAAGCAGTTTATTTCCAACAAACTTGAAGATATTGAAAATTTTACCAATGATATCGACAAAGTATTTTCAATGTATGATTTCAGCAAAGTGAAGATCATTGGAGAACCTAATTCGGATGATAAAAATACAATGTTAGATGCGTTGAAAATTGCAGAATTTATCAAAAAGAAAGTATCACTAAAATTAGCAAAACCTCCATTGGAGGATGACGATGAGGAGGAGGAATCCAACATTGCAAGTTTAATGTTCACTTGCAAAGTTAATCTTTTATTCATTGAAGAGTTTGTTACTGGATTTACAGAAGAGTTGTCATCAGTAAGGGACATAAATATTGTAAACTTTGATTATTTTCATGAAGTGTTTGGTGAAAATCTAAGAAATATAGTGTTTGTGATATCTGTATTGAAAAAAGGGGGAAATTGAATCAAAGATTTATTGTAATTTTTTCTTTTCCAAGGGAACGAGATGAAACAATAACAGTTTTAAGTTTTTCCAATCCCTTATCTTTCTTTTTATCAGCCCAATATTTAGCAGTTCTAATTTCTCTCAATTTTTCAATTTTTCTCATTTTTTCAATTTCCTCTTCTGAAGGATCGACTTCAAAGTCTTCGTAAATATCAAATTCTATTTTCACAACATTTTTCATTTTGTCAAAAATTGTTTCTATGTCAAATTTTTCGCATTGGGTTATGTTGACATATTCCAACTTTGGAAGTTCTGGCCAATTCTTTCCAGTAATGTCAGGAATAAAACTCAACTTCAATTCTGTAATGTTAGGCACACTATTTTCAACGAAAGGTTTATCTACGAAAGGACATATCGACAAATCCAACACTTTGAGTTTTTTAAACTTTCCCCATTTTTCCCCAGTAACATTATTGCATTTAAACAACTTAATATACTCAATATTGGGAATTATTTCAGTTTTGAATGGTTCATCTGAAAATTTATTATCGACAACAGTTAATCTTTTGAGTCTACTTAACCTTTTCCAATTTTTTCCTTTGATATTTGATTGTTGAATAAAAATTCTTTCAATGTTTGGAATTTTTGATTTTTGAAAAATATTGTCAGTAAAATTCCAACCACCATGTATTTCAAATCTCTTCAACCTTTTCATAACACTCCAGTTCTTTCCAATCAGTCCAGATGAATACAATTTCATAGTTTTTAGATTTGTTGAAAGCTTTGTAAACTGTTTTTCATCTAATGGTAACATATTTTTAATAAAAATATGGTGAATTCTTCTCAAAATATCTGGTTTGAGAATGTCAAACGTGTACTTTTGATAACTTAATGTGTAATTATGTTGAAAACTATTTGATGTTGTAGGAACCAAAATACTTATGAAAAACATTGTTATTTTGTCGTTATCTCGGTTACCGTAAAGTCCATATACCTCCCTTATTTCAACTACTTTTTGGGGAACCGAAACGCTCTCTGTTTTTAATTTGTATTGGTAGAAACCAAGAATTTCGTAAATGAGAACATGGTTTGGTATATCATCAAATATTAAACTTTCTTCTCTTTCCATTCTTTTTTTAAATATTCATCATATCTATAGTTGAATATACAATCTTAAAACACTTTTTCCCCTTCCTTTCTTCTAACCAACTTATTCTCTGCTTGTTCTATTTGATAAAAAAAAAAGAGAGAAATTAAGGAAAAAAGGGGTAATAATTTAGTAAATGTGAAATATTTAAGTACTATTATTCAATAAACTAAAAAAAGGTAGAGTAGAATGTCTACTGATGAAAGAGAAATAGAACTTGTTTCAAAATTTGGTCAAAAGTTTAGAGTAAAATGGAAAAAGGCTTTGATGTCAGGATTGATCAAAGCTATGTTAGAGGAACAGGATCCTGAAGATGAAGAAATTCCTTCACTTCCAGTTCCAAATGTGGAATTTAAACCACTTAAAAAGGTAATAGAGTACATGAGATACCATTGGAATAATGTAGCTACAATTATTCCAAAACCTTTGGTTAAGCCTCTCAAGGATTACATAAGCGATTGGGATAACATATTTATTGATGTTGAGATGAGTATGATTGTTGACTTGGTAATGGCAGCAAATTATTTGAACATAAAGGATTTACTGGAATTATCAAGTGCTAAAATTATTGATTTGAACAAAAACAAAAGTCCTGAAGAGATTAAAGAAATGTTTGGAATTGAAAATATTAAAGATGAAGATGATTTGGAAGAAATACGAGAGATCAATGAATTTAAAGAAGAAGAAGAATCTTAAATGTATTATGGAATTAAATTTTAAAGTATTTTTGTCCGACATACCCAACTTTTCATTCGACATGTCCGTCCGACATACCCAACTTTTCATTCGACATGTCCGTCCGACATACCCAACTTTTCATTCGACATGGTCATCATG
>Ga0114923_10002079_pt1 | contig 13656 bp, 27 predicted proteins | sample SumtaG_FD_89578 | JGI IMG/M metagenome (GOLD analysis project Ga0114923, IMG submission 89578) | Deep subsurface microbial communities from Indian Ocean to uncover new lineages of life (NeLLi) - Sumatra_00157 metaG | ecosystem: Environmental > Aquatic > Marine > Oceanic > Sediment | place: near... | reverse complement strand
GGCTATTTGGATGAGAGTATGTCTGGATAGGAGTAGGGAAGTAGTAGACTTATTTTAAGAGGTATTAATAAAATGAATACTGATTATATTAAGAGTTTATTTAAATAAGAGTAGGGATAATAAGATATGATTCTAAGAAGGGTATAACAGAATAAAACTTATTTTAAGAGGTATTAGAATTTGGATACTTGAATTAGATATTGATTTTGTAAGTAGGAGTAGGTTAAATCTCTTAAGATGTATAAAACTAACATTGAATAAAAATAGACTTATTAGAATGAAAATTAGGTAAAAGAATGATAAAATAAAGAAAGGGTTGGAATAGATATTGTTATGTTAGAGAAATGAAATTATTAAAATTATCCAAAAACCATAGAATTCTAACGATATAATTACATCTTTTAAATCCTATTAAACAATTTTTACATCTACGTTTTAAATAACATTCACTAATCTTTCTTTTCTTAAAAATTAAATAGTCAAACTTTTCTAATATTATTTTTCTCATATTATTCACTTTTTTCTTTTATATTAATAATTATTAATAAAATTCCTACTATAACTAAAATAATTGTCAATATTCCAAATATTATTCTAAATTCAAGTAAATCAATATTATAACAATTAGGTATATCGCAACAACCAATACAAGTAGAATTTGGTATATTTGATATTTGATTACCACCAAAAAATAAAGAAGGTATAAATAAAAGAATTAATGTTATTAAAATAGATAATACAAGAGCAATAACGATTAAAACTATATCTTTAATTTTCATTTTTTAACAAATTTCTTAAATTATTCACTTTTTAAATATATTTTAACGTATTCAATCTTATTAGTATTTTGAGTAAGATATATTCCTAATTCCATATAACTCATTTCTTTTGCTTCTACTTTATAATTATTAGAATCAAAAAACATTACACTAAACTTTTGTTTAGTAGAAATTTCAAATGCTTTTCCTAATATTTCACTTATATCAACCATTTTAATCATCTCTATATTCATGAGTATTTCTATATTCAGTTATTTTCTTTCCTAAATACTTAAACAGTTTTTTTAATTGTTTAGTTAGTTTACCAGTTTCTTTTTTATCATCAATTACTTTCCAAGAATAATGAGAAATTAAATTATGTTTTATTCCTATATCATCCAAAAAATTTATTATCTTAGTTGATATATTAGTAAATGGTTCTATTCCATATAAAATAAGTTCAAAATCTATTTTATATTCTAAATCTTTAGGTTTTTTTATTTTCATTTTTAATATTCCCTCTTACGTGAATTGTTCTTTTTATAGTATCAACAACTAATTTAAATCTACTACTAAATTCATAATTTACTATATCGAATTCTGAACTGTTAGGATTTTCTTTAAAATATATTGTAATTATTCTTTTATCAGTATTAACAATTATTTTATCTACTTCTCTCATTTTTTAATTCCTTCTAAATTTATAAAATTTTTATTTTTAATGATTTTAATAATTCTTGATGGTATATACCAATAAACTTCTGGTTTACCTCTGTCTCTTATACTTTTAAATTTACAATATGAAAATACAATACGTTCTAAATTTAATTTTTCAAGATTATAGAAAACCGTAGTTCTTGGAAAACCAATATTATTTGCTAAATGATTTCTTTCTAAAGAAATTCCTTTAGATAACTCTTTAATAATTTTTAATTGAATTTCATTCATTTTTATCTTTTTCCTTTATTCCATTTAATTGATTTTCATAATGTTCTACTTTAGCATTATGAACAATAGAATCTATTGTTATCTGTTTTGAAGTTAATTCATTTACAACTTGTAATTCTAATTTATGTCTTTCAGTTTCTTTTTCACTTAAACAACTTTTAAATTTATCCATAAACATTTTTACAGTTTTTAAAGAAACATCTGGATAATTAACTAAATGATTTTTTACAAAAATTAAAAACTTCTGTACTTTCATATTTTTGGATAACTAAGATTTTTAATTATCAATCAAAATAAAAATTAAATATTTAAGGATTTAAATGAATTACTTCATACTCAATATCAAATAGTTCAGAACCAAATCGATATTTTCTAATTGTAAATTCCTTATCCTTTAATGGTTCGTATTGTTGTAAATCCTTCATTAAAGGATTAGATATTATTCCATAAAGTTTTTCTTGATTTGTATCCATATTAAGTACATCAAAAATATATTTAGTTTTTACTTTTGGCTTTTCACTTAAATCATTTGGATTACTCCATTCATTTACATCAACATCATTACTAAGAAATTTTAACTTAATAATTTTTCCTTCTTTATGAATAATTTCATTAAAATCTGGAATTTCTACTTTACTTAAGTTTTTTTTTACCATTTTATATTTTTCACTCCTTTCACTAATCAGTTTATCTAATTAGTTTAAAAAGGGATTTAGAATTTAAAAGTTTCTTGTTCTGTATTACTTGGTGTAAATTTTGCGAACATATTATCAAGATTTTCTTGAATAGACATATAAATTTTTTCTGTTTGTTCTTGAGTATATTCATAGTTAGTTCTATTACTACAATTTCCAAGAATTCTTATTGCTCTTAATACTGATTTAACTCTTGGTTCGGCAATTCTAAGAAAAGATTCTGATTTTGTTTCTTTCTTTTCTGTAGAATTTTTAACTACTTCTTTTTTTGAAGGAGTAGCATCAACTTTTACAGCTTTATTTTTTTTATCAACCATAATACTTCAATATAATAATGTTTTAGTTCTTATTTAAATATTATCTCATTTTTTATTTTAATTATTGAACAAAAATATATCTTTTTATTAAAATAATAAACATTTTTCATTTTTCTTTAAAATATGTGAATAATGTTTAGAAACCGATTTTGTTAAAAGCTTTCAATCATTTTATACTATATCAACTTTTTAAAATCAAAAATATGGTTTCTAAAGAACAAAAGATTAAGGAAATTAAAGTTTTTATTGGAAATAATCCAAGTCTTAACTCAAATGAAACTCTTAAAGAAATAAGGTTGAAAGGTTTAGGTATTAGAAAACAAGAATTTCAAAAGATTTTTAGAGAGCAAAAACAATTACCAGAACCAACACCAGAAAAAAGGGAAGCTTCTATTCCTATTAAATTCAGACCAACAAAAAAACCAGTCAAACCAACTAAACCAATTAAAGTAAAAGTGGATTTTGAGAAAACTAAATTTGGAAAAATAACAAAAAAAGTTCAATCTACATTCAATATTTCTGAAAAAAATGCTATTAGACATACAAGAAAACTATTAAAAATTCCAAAAAAAGATTTTAGAAGGTTAAATCAAAAAGACTTAATGATTTTAACTCAATTTGGATATTAATTCAATTAATCAAATAGATATTATTAATTCTGTAATTACTACAAATCAGAGTACAAAAGATTTAATTGAAAAACAACAACAAAAGAATTATGATGTTATTGAGAGAGAACTTGATGATTTAATCGAATCTTTAGGGTACATTCAAGCTAAACATAAAAGAAAATACATTCTTAGTAATGGATTAATTATTAATAACAGAAGGTTATCAACAAAAAAAATATATCAATGTGAAAATATTCTTTCTTATGATACAGAAACCTATAAAGGTAATTGTAAATTAATAGCAAGAAATAACGGAAAATATATTCTTAACCCTTCTTTTGATGATTGTCTAAAGTTTCTTTTCTATTTAGGCAATAAAAAAAATGTATATAGATTTTTTTATAACTTAGATTTTGATATTACTTCAGTTCTTAAATTATGGAAACCTATTAAATCTAAAGTAAGAATGAAGTGGATTTTAAAAAAAATTGAATGGTTAAAAAAAGGAATAGAAGTAAGATATAAATCTTATTTACTTAAATGGATTAAAGGAAGGATGTTTTCAATAAAACATATTACTCGTAGAAATTCTGTAATATTTACAGATATATTTAGTTTTTTTAAAATTGGATTAAATAAAAGTTCTAAAAAATATCTTAATGATATAAAAATAAATGAAGTTGATGGAAACTTGTTAAATACTTCTTTAGATTACTGGAATAAAAGAGAAAATGATATAATTGAATATTGTATCCAAGACTGTATTTTAACTGAAAGATTAGGTAAATTACTTATAGATTCTATTGAAAAAGTAAATTTACCACTTCCTAAATATTTAGTAAGCTCTGCTTCTCTTAGTAAACAATATTTTAGGTTAAATGGATTTATTCCAAAAATTTCACATATTCCAGAAAACATACTCCAGATTTCTTATGATTGTTATTTTGGAGGGAGGTTTGAAATGTTTAAACGCGGATTCTTTAATAAAGCGTATTTATATGATATTGTTAGTCAATACCCTACATTTATTAAAGACTTGCTTAGTTTAAGAGATGGATTATGGAAAAAAAGTAATACATTACCAAAAAAACAATGTTTTGGTTTTTTCAGAGCAAAAGTAAATATTCCAAAAGAATATAAAATTCCTACAATTCCAATTTCACATAAAGGAGTAAATAAATTTCCAAGTGGTATAATAGATAAATGGTTAACTTGGTATGATTTAGATTTGATTAGAGATTTTATTGTAGAAATACATGAAGGGTATATTTTCCATGAATCAGCTTTATGTGAAAATAATCCACTAAATAACCATAAACCATTTAAAGAAAGAATAGAAAAGCTGTTTAAGAAAAAACAAGAACTTAAAAATGGTAATTCTGAATTAGATTATAATATTGTTAAATTATGTATGAATGCTTTATATGGTTGTTTTATTGAAGTTCATAAAAATTATGATGTGTTTGGTAATTATGAATTAAATAGTGGTATATTGTTTAATTCTGTTTATGCTTCTCTTATTACTGCTTTCGGTCGTTGGTCTGTTATTAAAGATATTCCTAAAGAAAATTATGATAATATAATAGCAATTCATACAGATTCTATTATCTCAAATATTCCTTTAGAAAAATTTCTTGATATAGGAAAAGAATTAGGTCAATGGAATTTAGAGAGTAAACCTAATTCTAAAGGAATAATTCTTAATACTGGAATGTATCAAATTGGTTATTTAGTAAAAACCAGAGGAATTCCTAAGAAATTTATTAAATCTTGGTTAAGATTTTGTCTTAAAAATCAAATTTATAAAAAGAAATCATTTGAAATTAAACATATGAGAAAATTAAGTGAGGGATTAGTTAGAGATAAAAGTTTAGAGTATGTAAATACTATTGTTGATGATTCCAGAAGTGTAAACTGTAATTCTGATTCTAAAAGGGATTGGTTATTAGATTTTAGAAGTTTTAAAGAAGTTATTACAAAAAATATAGATTCTTATCCTTATCATTGTTATAATGACATAAAAGAATTAACCCCTAATCCTTTATGTGTTGCGTATAGATATGATAATATTGAATAAACTTATTTATCTATGCTTTATAAGTAAATCCTTTATTTTAATTAATTCATTAATAGTATTTTGAGTAATATCATCAAAATATCCATACATTTCTGGTAAATCAAGTATTTTTCTAATAGCTTTAATTTTTATAAATTCTCTATATTTTTCATGATAATTATTCATAGAATCTTTAATCTTTTTAATAGTAGTAAAACTCATTCCGTTATACATTTTTGAAATTTCTCTATAAGTTTTTTTTGAAGTAATTAAAATTTCTATTTCATTTTTAGTTTTATAATCAATCATAATTAAAAGTAAGATATTTATCAATTTAAATGTTATCATTTTTGTTATCATTTTATCCTGATTGTCAGGAAAGATGTTATCATTTTTGTTATCATTTTATCCTGAAACAAAAATTATTTTTTTTGAATAGTTTTAAAAGTGAACATTACTTACTTTTACTTAACTTTAACTAAAAAAATTTCATATTTTTCATTTCTAAAAAGTTGATAAATTTTGGCAAATGACATAAAAAGGGTAATTCTTATTGCTGTTGCTTTAATGGTAATAGGAGTTATTGTTCCAATTGCTGTTGGTTTAGTTGCCAACGCTGGAAATGTAGTTGTTAATGCTACAAGTGGAGCTACTCTCTCAGAAATCGCAGACCCTTCAGTAGTTTTGATGATTGAAGTACTGATACCCATAATTGCTGTTATTGCTATTGTACTAATGTTTTTACCAAGTAAAACAAGTTCTTAAAACACTTGTTTTATTATTTTTATTTTTTAAAAAATAAAGGTTGTTAAATTTGGCAAATGATATTAAAAGAGTAATTCTTATTGCTGTTGCTTTAATGGTAATAGGAGTTATTGTTCCAATTGCTGTTGGTTTAATAGCTAATGCTGGTAATGTAATTGTTGATGCTGGAAATAGTACTTCAGCCCCTCTTGACCAAGTAGCAGACCCTTCTGTTATATTGATGATTGAAGTACTGATACCCATAATTGCTGTTATTGCTATTGTACTAATGTTTTTACCAAGTAAAATAAGTAAGTAAATTACATATTTTATTAATTTTTTTATTTTATAGGTGTAATATTAATGAATGAAATAAAAGAAAAAGAAGTATTAGAGTTAAATTCTCATCAAAAAGCTATTAAAACTAATTCTGTTAAAGAAGCAAAATTAATACAAACAGAAATTATGTATATATTTAAATCTATTTTACTTATTTCTCTTATATTATTTACAGGATTATTAATTAGTTCAATATTTTAAAGATTAAAAATGAAATCAAAAAAATATATTAAAAGTTTGTTTTTCTTAATCTTTTTACTTTCTACATTATTTATTTCACTTCCTTCTATGACTAAAGGAGTATTACCAGATAGTATTGAATATATTCTTAGAAATGATAATTTGTATAATTCTACAAATCCAGTTTTTAATGAATCTACTATTGTAAATATAAGAAATTCAAGTGAATATACAGGTATTTATAACGCTACTTATTCTTTTACCAATGATGATGATGGTACTATTCCTAATGATTGGATTAGTGTAGGAGGATTACAAAAAGGAACAATTATTAATAATTTCAGTAATCATGGAAAAATACTTCAAGTTCTTGATGATTCTAATACAGAAACCGTTGTTATGAGAGTATTTCTAAATCCTTTAAATGATACTATATTTGAAATGTGGTTAGCAAAAAATTCTACTACATCTAATACAGATGTAAATATTTTATTGTTAGAAGGTGGTTCTACTATTGTTAGTCTCTCTATGACAGGAAATGATTTAACTTATTTTTCTGGCTCTGAAATATCAATAAAAAATAATTTTATTATACCAAATCAATGGTTTCATTTAAAATTGATTTTAAACGATACATTTAATAGTTTTGACGCATATATAAATAATATATTAGAAGGTAATAATTTAAACTATAACACTCCCTCATCTACTAATGGAGTAGATTTATTTGATTTTAGAACTAATAGTGGGCATTTTGGTTATAGTGGTTATTTAGATGCTCTTAATTTTAATTCTGAAATAATAAACACTCAAATTTTTAATTTTGATGATGATATTCCTAATACAGTACCAAATAACTGGGAAGTTATCGAAGTACCACCTTTTATAAGTGTAAGAGTTATAGAATCTATAGGTGGTTTTACTAATTCATTACGATTAAGAGATTTAAATAATTCTGGTTCTGCTTTTGCTGGTAAAAATTTTACAAATGATAATAATCAATTAATAGAATTTTATATTGCTAAAGGTATTTTAGGAATAGATACAGATACTACAATAAATATTCTAATAGATACAGATTTTATAATTTCATTAATATTTAGAGATAACGATTTATATCATCTTTTATTTGGTCTTCAATTAATTAAAGCTGATTTTTTAGTTTTAGATACATTTGTAAAAATTGAAATTCAATTAAATGATTTTGAACACACATATAATATACTTATTGATGATGTATTAGAAGGTATTGATATTTCTTATAATATATCTGGTATTACAAGCAATAATAGAATAGAAATTATTACAGATATAGCACACAATACTAATATTTTTTATTTTGATAATATGAGTATTAGTTCTTTTGCTAAAGTAGGTTTAAATATAATTCCTTTCCTTCAATCAAATCAACCTATTAAAGAAGTAAATAAATTTGAATTTGACATGATTAATTCTAATATATTATATGATATTGGTACTGATAATCCTTCTGGATGGTCTGATATAGAAAACGGTTTTGACCATACTAATATAGCTCAAGATAATACAAATATTCCTTTAAATAGTAGAACTAATAATAGAGTAGTTCAAATTGAAGGAATTGGTACTAATCCTGCTATAAGTGGAATAGAAAAAGACTTTAATATTAGTAGTGGAATTTTTAATATTACTATAAAATATAATTATAGTAAAAATAATAACGATTTAGGAAGTTTTTATATTCAAATTTTTAGTCAAGATTTACAACAACAAGTAAAAATCAATACTACTTTTGTTAATGGTCTTTTTGGAAACAAATTAGAATATAGAAATTCAAGTTTAAAAAATATAGTATTATTAGATATTACCGAGTCTACTATTTTTATTAATCAAGAAATTACATATAATATATATATCGATTCTTATGTTATATTTAAAATGACTACTAATGGTTCTTTAGGTTTTAATTCTTATAATTTTACTTTTCCTTTAATTAATCCAGAACATAGTGGATTAGGTAAAATACTAATACTTTCAGACCCTACAAGTGTAGGTGGAACTTTTCAAACAATAGAACTACAGAATGTAGGAGTATATCATAATGGAATTTCTCTTTCAGATGATTTTGGTTATTTACCATTAAGATTAAATAAATCTGGATGGTTATTTCAGCAACATAATTTAATAAAAATTAAAGCAAATGGAACTTTTGGTATGTTTTCCGCTTCTCATGATGATTGGATATTTGGTGGTAATATGGAAACAATAAGTTCAATGGATACTCACACATCAACATTAAAAACTATTAATGTATATTTTAATATTTTTGAACATTTCCCTCCTACTGGTATATTTGACCCTATTATAATATTCTTTATTAAAACTCAATTTAATATTTCAAGTATTACAATAAACGGAATAAAATTTATTGATGATACCCCTCACGATTTTGGATTTATATCTTATGAATCTGGTGGTGTTGATAATAATGAAAGTTATTTTTTTATGGAAACAGATAATATTTTACAATTTATTCATAATACAGATGATTTAAATATTAATGAATTCATTCAAGCAGAATTAATAATAGGCGGAGTAAATACTAATGGTACTGCTATAAAATATACTTCTAATAAAAATAATTTAGCTTTTGGTTTTTTTAGGGTTAACTATGTTTCTCTTTCAAGTATATTTGAATTACCAAGTATTCAAAAAACTTCTATAACACTTTTACCAAACGATTTATCAATAATATCTTTAATTATTTTGATTACAGATAATAACGATAACAGTTTATCTGGTTCTACTTCTGGATTTGTAAAAGATATAAGTTTATTATTTACAGATGAGACATTAGTAGAAATAATTACTTTAAGTTTAGTATCAGTGTTAATTCCTTTAATAATTATAATAATTCCTTCTTTAGGTTTTAGTATTAGAATTGGAAAATTTACATTTATTCCTTTCTTTCTTTTAATGAGTATTGTATTAACTATTTCTGGAATGATTCCTTTTTGGTTGATTTTTATAATTGTTATTTCATTATCTACTACAGTTTTACAAAAGAATGAGGTTGATTTCTAATTCCAACTTCAATTGACTGGTTAATAGGATTAAGCTTAATGTTTGGTTTGGCTTTATTATTAACTTCTGTTTCTTATAGAAACTTTCAAACATTTTTAGCTTTTTTAAATATTTCATGTGCTTTTATGGTTTGGTCTGGTTTAATAGACTTATGGGTATTAATTTTAACTACAATTATATTAATTTTTGTAATAGCTAATAGTTTATTTAATAATAGAGGTAATTTCTAATGCTTATAGGATTAAGTTTAATGGTTTTAATTATATTAGGATTTCTTTCTACTATATTAGGAAGTGAATATTTAGCAAGTTCATTACAAGTTGGAATTGATAATACTTCATTAGTAAATGGTTCTATAACTACTTATGTTGTAGAAACTGAAACAGTTTTATTTCAAATAGATACTTCAGTTTTTATTATAGCTGGAATTGCTTTATTGATAACTTTAGGTGTTGTAGCTGGATTAACTGGAATTCAAGTTCTTGGTTCTGGATTAAATAGTGAAAGTGTAAAAATAATTATTATGTTAACTGGTTTAACTGGAATTTGGTTTGCTCTTTCAGCTATTTGTATAAATCTAATAGCAAGTATTCAAGTATTTGGTTCTATTATTTATATAGGTTTAACTCTAATGTATGTTATTGGAGTTGTTCAGAAATTAACTGGAGGTAATTAAATGAATTTATTACAAGCAGACCCTTTTCCACCTACAGATATAGAAGCAATTGCGATAACAAATATAGGTTTGATGTTTGCTCATATATTTGTTCTTTTATTTTTGTTATTGTTAATGTTATATTTATTTTTTAAAATGCCAAAAGACTTAAAAGAATGTTTACCTATTCTTGTTGTTTATATGTTTTCTTTATTAATAGGAATGGAATCATTTGGTCATTTACATACTCCTTTCAGCCCTAATTTCGAGTTTTTCTTTTTAGTTTTTCAAACAAGTTTATTTTTATTAAGTTCATTTACAGTTTATTCTAATTATCATAACGGAGGTAATATATAGATGTTTAATAAAAAAAAAAGATATTTAGCTATATTTTTAATTAAAGAACAAGAATCATTTACGATTATCGGTAAAAAATTATTTAATCCTAATAATTCAAGCGTAAGTTATAAAGGAAAAGCATATATAATACAGACTGATATTCATACTTATTCTAAAGGCTTAACTCATTTTTATTTTATAGATATGGATACAAAACAACAATTAACATTTTCAAAACAACCAGAAAGTAATATTATTGATACGGAATTAGTAGATTCTATATTATCAAGAAAAATAATCAAACAATTAACTTCAGATTTAGGAAAAATTGATTATAGAATGATTTTCTTTTATTTAATAATTGGTTTAACTATTGGTGGTTTAATTGGTTTTATAATTGGAAAGGGTGGTTTTGGATAACTTGTCAATAGAAAAAGAATTACCAGTAGAATTAATTTCTAATCCATTAAAAGATTTATCTAAAGATAAAAATATTACTTTACAACAAATATTAAATAATCTTTTAGATGCTACTAATAATTTAGAATTAAAATCTCATATATATAAACCTAAAGCCTTATCTGGTTTAAAGATTATCGCAGATGATTTACTTAATAACCATTACGTTAACTCTGCTAATCTAATATTAAACTACATTACTACTTATCTTAAATATATGATTAGTTATGAAAGAAAAAGCAGAACAGAAGTAATTAAAGCCTTAACTTTTTCTTATAGAAATGAATCTATGGAAAATGATTTTGTTAAAAATTTAGATTAATGTTAGTAATTATTCTTGGAAATTTAGGAAGTGGTAAAACCTATATTATGACTTTACTTACGTATTCAGATAACAGATTAATATTATCTAATTATAAAATTATAAGAAAAAACTCAAAAAAGATTGATGTTCCAGATTTACTCGATTTACCAGATGATATAATATTGTTAATGGATGAGGGATATAGTTGGATTGAATCGAGAAGTAGTTCTGATTCATTAAATAAATATTTATCAAGTGTTTTATTTCATACAAGAAAAAGTAATACTGATATTTATATTACTACTCCAATGTATTCCACTTTAGATAAAAGATTTAGAAATCAAGCTAATTTTATTATTTTCTGTAAACATAGAAATAATTTTGAAACAGATGATTTTCATTTTTTATTTTATGATGTAAATAATAAAACTTATGGAAAATATACATTAGAATATTCTAAAGCAAAAGAATATTTTAATTTATATGATACTAATGAAAAAGTAGAATCTTATAAAAAAAGAGGTTTAAGTTTTAATATTTTAAAGAAATATCCAGAAAGAATGAAAGATTATATAGATGAGTTATCTAATATAGCATTTGATTCTTTAAAAGATAAAAGAATAACTCATATTTCTGTAAAGAAATTCTTATTTAATAATGGATTTGATTTAGGTTATGAACCATTTTTATATTTAAATTTAAAAGAGAATTAAATTATGTTAGTCATAAAAATAACTAAGAATATTAAAGTACAACAGTCAACTAATTACGGAATGAAACTTTTCTTAAAATATAAAGGAAAATGGATACTAATTAAATTAACAGAAAGACAAATAGAATTACTACACTATATATTAGATATATTTTATAAGAATCATGGAAATAAAAACTAAATGTTGGATTAATCATAATAATTGTTTTAATCAAACTAATGAAGTTAGAAAATGTATTCACTGTAAAATTTGGATTAAGAAATATAGATTTAATATCTGATTTATGAATTAAAATATAAAAATAAGTAAGAAGTATCAAATTAATTATTTGTTTAGTTATCATTATAATAATAATTGATTCTTTATAATAAGAATTTAATCATTATACTATATGTGTGTTAAAAGTTCCGAAAATATAAAATATAAGAAAAAGAAAAATTAGTTAAAATAATTTGCTAAAGTAATATTAATTCTTATACATTCAAGTTTACTAATCAATTCTTTATTAAACCACTTTAGTTTATCTTTAAAAACAAATTGACTAATTAATATTTCTTTACCTAAATAATTATTAGCATATAATTTATATATTTTTACTGTTTTCATAATTATTCACTTTTGCTTATTATAGATTTTATAATAAGTATCAAAAAAGAAAATTAAGTATATTTTCTTGCTATTTTAACATTCTTAGTTATCCTTCTATAATGTTCTACATCATATTTATCTTGACATGGATTACTATTACCAAATAAACAAGAAACTGGTTTCATATCAACACTCTTGTAATAAATACATTGATTACAATAAGATTTTGATTGATTCATAATTATTTTTTCCGTTCTAAGTTTAGTTTAGCAATTAAATCAGTAATAGTTAAATCATATTTACAATTCTCATCTGAACAACATATTTCACTTGAATATTCTATGAGAGTTTTTCCACATAAAGGGCATAAAAAATCAGATTCTACTCCTTTATCTGGTTGACTATAAAGTTCTTTTAATTCATTTAATTCAAGTAAAGTTTTTTCATATAAGGTTTTATAACTTGTCATAATTATATAAAAACAAAACTCTTATATAAATCTTTTCTTTAATATAACAATCTTTTACCTAAGATTGATTTGTATAACACTTCTTAGATTCTACTTTAGGTTTATCAATCTTAAGAGATTAAAGCTACTTCTATATTCCAATTCAATATCTAATTCAAATGTCCTTACTCTAATACCTGTTTAAATAAGTCTTATCCTATGATACCCTCATTCTATTATACTCTCTCATTCTCTACTCCTAAAAGACTAAACTCTTATTCTGATTAATATTCATTCTATTACCTCTTAATAGAACAGCATCTTATCCCTCCTACTCCTATCCAGACATACTCTCATCCAAATAGCCCCTTACCAAACATACCCTCTCTCTGCCTTTCTACTCTTACCCTGACCTGAGCTCGAGCTGAGCTTGAAAAGT
>Ga0114923_10002076_pt1 | contig 13660 bp, 34 predicted proteins | sample SumtaG_FD_89578 | JGI IMG/M metagenome (GOLD analysis project Ga0114923, IMG submission 89578) | Deep subsurface microbial communities from Indian Ocean to uncover new lineages of life (NeLLi) - Sumatra_00157 metaG | ecosystem: Environmental > Aquatic > Marine > Oceanic > Sediment | place: near... | reverse complement strand
GCATCGAGACCTCGGTGCCGAAGAACGGCCAGACCAATTGCTTATTGAGACCGTCTTCGATCATCGCCGCCAGGGGCTTGATCGTATTCAGCCAGAAGTCCTTATCCTGGGCCATAGCGTTCGCGTAGTTGGCGAACTCCATGACACCACCCCGGAAGGGCGGGAGGCCGTAGGCACCGAATATCTTTTCCCTGTTAGACTTGAGCAGTTCACCGAAAGCTATATCGGTGTGCTTCATATCAGGGGACATCAGCTTACCAGGGAGATCGCTCAGGAACAGCTTGAACGCCCGTTCGGCCCCGGTGTAGTCTTGGAACCGGTCAAGCATCTGTGCGTACTGCTTGGGTGTAATAGCCTTGTTCGGTATGAACATCAAGTTCAGCGTCGCCCCGTTCAGGAAGAAGTTCTTATTGAACAGGTTAATCAGGTAGTCCATGTAGATTTCGTCACGGACAGCCTCGAATCTAGGCTTACCCCAGAACGGTTCGGCAGGGTCAACATCCCGGACGTGGACAACCCGGCTCGGCGGGTACGTTCTACGCTGGTCCTCGTATTCAAAGGTATAGCTGGTCAGCTTGCCCTTGCTGAGATTGATCTTCGTATTCCTTGGATCACGGGGCCAGACCTCAATCTCCCCGTTCGGCCCCGTCATACGCTCGATTGTCAGGAGCCCGTTGCCGTCGCCTACAATCGATTTGGTCATGTGGGCGACGACTTCCCGGATAGTCATATCAGGATTGGGGTTGTCAATCAGGGCGTTTGCCGGGTGGTCGTTGTCGTCAAAGTCCCGGTCAACCCCGCCAATAGTCTTGACTCCGATGATATTCAAGGGAAGAGACTTCATGGCGTCAGTGATTGCCCGCGTCGCAATCTGGCAGTTGGCATTGACATCGACACAACCCAGATTCCATTGATGCTTGGCCGCCCGTCGGGCTTCCTCAGCGTTCGACCCGTAAACTCTAGCGGAATCGATCGGCTCCACCCGGTCTCTGTGGGTGACTAGATACAGCCAGTTAGTCAGCCGTTGCAGGGGATTCATAGCCCTAAGCTCCACAGTATCAAAGCACAGGCACCGCCTACAATACCCCAAAACAGGTCGAGGTAGTTGAAGCCTTCCGGGTCTAGGAAGTTCCACCGGAGCCAGTTCTTCCGCCGGCATTCATCCAGCCCTTCCAAGGCCAGCAATAGCCCAGCGGTAAACAGCAAGGCCCAGTCGATTCCAACAACCAACAGCGTCAACGTGACTGAGTAGGCCAAGAAAGCCCTGAGCCAGCCGTGCGCTGTCGTTACCATATTCCATGATAGATTCATATTATACTCCAATCCTTGATTTATCGGGATACATCGTATAGGGATGATCGACACCGTGCCCACAGCAGGCGTGCTCGGCCCCTTCGATATGACCGAGGCAGGCGTCAAACCCTTCTGTGGTCTGATTCTTCCCGCACTTTTTACACGAGCGAGAATCATCAAAGGGCCGTCCTGAGTCAAAATAGCGCCAGTCGTTAAGTGTAAACGAGACGATCAAATGTCCTCTTGCATAAGCATGAGCGGGCATATCAGACTCCTACCTCTTAGCCCCAAACAGGTCTATAGTCTTTGCGTACACCATCTCACTCGTTGTATCCGAAACCGTGTCGGCGAAGTAGATGACAAACCGCGCATATTCATTTAGTAGGGTGTCGCCATCAGCAGGGAGAATTACTCCCTCAAGAGTATCACCGGAAAAGTCCGCGATTATAGCAGAGTCCCAATGCAACCAGACACCACGGCGCAAGACTTCCAACCCGATGAATATCGAATCCTCCACCCAAGCACCGAGAATCGAATCGCTTGTGGGGGTGAATGTTAGTCGATAGCTCAGGTAGTTGAATCCGGCCACCTTGAATAGAACGGTGTCCCAAAAGTAGGTTGAGTCACCGGCTGAATCGACCGGTATGGTGTGGGTTGTCAGGTTGTCAGCCCTTGACACATAGGGCGGCAGACTGGCACCCAGCAGTAGCAGGCCCAAGCCTATCAGTATTAGTAGTTTCCAGCGTTTCATATCTAAACCTCCTCAGTGGCCCATTCAGGGCGAGCGTCCATAGTCGGACGCCAGCCGGGGCGGTCATTACAGGTTTCATCCGGTGCTTCAAAGCCAACCTCTAGCCGCATTACAAAGTGGTAATCAGTTGTGCAGACAGCCTCCGCTTCTTCCGACGTTGCGAACAGTCCTTTGATTTCCCACGGACGCAACAAGGTGCCTTCCTTCCAGATTTCAACCTCCTTGTGAATCCCAGCCAAATAATAATAAACAGGCCCACTCATCTTGCCTCCTATCAGACCAGGAACTTCTGCCCCTTGGTCTGGTAACTGTTTTCAATGCCTGATATCAGCATCGCCAATGTCTCGTATCCACAGGTGGCGTGGAAATAGTGATCCGCGCCGTCGCCCGGTTTCGACCAGATCGGCTTGTGCCAGTCGGATCGAGTATCCTGACAGGGGCCAGCAGGTGGCGCCTGTAGTCCCCGTTGTCGATATAGGCCCAATCGCCGGGGTGCTTAATCAGGCCCCGCTTGAAGTGGTCAACTCCAACATCCAGTATCTCCGTCCGGTTGGTGCGGGTCACGCCGGTGTCGTCGTCTCGGACGAAAGGCTTGTTCACGCCGTCCTTGAGGTTGTAGAAGCACATCGACCGGTTGGCAGGGTCTTTGAGTACAAACTCCCTAACCTCTTGATAGCCGTCACCCTGAGCATCAGACACAAAAGGCCCGATACAGAACTCGGATATGAAGTGTTCCACGTCGTCCCAGCTTGTCAGCGTGCCGATGAACCGGGCATACCGGACACCTTTGATGACCTCAGAAGCCCTGATATGCTTGCTCTTTCCAAGGTCCATACCACCAACCAACGTCAAGAGACCGCCGATGTTGAATCCATTCAACGTGGCAAGGTCTTCCGTGGCCTTGTCCAGCAAAGGCTCAGTCAGCTTGACGCTGGTGTTCTCATAGGGCACCCCCAGCCAGTTGTTATGGAAGTTCTGGGCCTCTCTCGGATGGGACAGGCCGCTGATGAACTTCTGGAATAGCTCGGTTATGTCAGTTTCTCTCCGGTGTACGAAAAGGCGGCTGATAGCATAGCCAGAGGATAGTGCGCTCGGATTGTGCTTAATCCACTCACCCTTGCCACAGCGATCGAACGCCTCGCCACACTTAACACACACCGGATGTCCCTTTTGATTTCTAAGCTCGTAAACGCTTGGGCTGATTTCTGTTACGAAGTGTTTGTACCAGTCTAGGACTTGATCGTGTCCACAGTCACACTTTACATGCCAGTACTTCTGGTCCGATTCCATAAACTTGCGATTGATCCCGGTGCCGGTAATAGTCGGGTTGCCAAATAGGAACACCATCGGATCGACCTCATCGGCCAGCCGGTCATTGAAATAGACCAAGTTTTCCTGCTCGTGTTCGTCGTACTCGTCAATGAAGTTGACCGAAGACTGGAATTCAAAGGCCGCCTTGGGTTTCTTGATGTCGGACTTCTTAGAACCTGCCGTCTTAGCGTTGGTACCAGCGAACTTCCAAGTATTCCCGAAGATATTCTTGACCTGCTTATTGTCGATTTCCTTGCCGTTCTCGGTGACTGATGTGACCGCCGCCATGTACTTTGGGCACCGGTTCAACAGGCCGTCAACCCGGTCAGCCACAAAGGTCGCCCGCCAGTCATCGTCTGGTAGTAGGTACATTCCCCGCCTGCCAGCCTGAGCCAGCGCGAACATCGAACACAGGGCGAACTCGGTGATACCAACCTGGGAGCACTTCTGGATGATGATAGTCTTGGCTTTATCCTTGTAAATAGCCTTCAACCAAGGCTTATCCTTGAATGTCAGCCGCCCGTCGCGGGTAGTCCGGTGGTAGACCAAGGCAAAGTACAGCCTCGGCCAGAGCGCCTGAATCTGGGCCAAGCCGCTATTCTGCGCCTGTTCCTGATTCATCCAGCCTCTCCTTTTGTTCGGCCAAAGCCTCTGTTAGCAGGCACAGCACCTCTTCGGCCAGGTCGGAATCGAACGGCACAACGTCCCGGTTAGCCACGGCTTTCAAGGCCTCAGCCAGTTCGTTGGGCTTGCCAGCGTCGTCTAAGTATTTTGCGAAAAGGATGATATCCTTGGGACTGCCCTTAGCCTGATGATCCTTATGAAAATAGGCTTTAAACTCCTCTGTCAGGCACTTTGCGACCTGTTTGAGGGTGCCCATTTCCTCAGTTTCGATCTTCCTATCGGCGGCTCTGGCTATGTTCCGCTTGATCTTCTTGGACCGCTCCACCCAGTCGTACTTCTTAATCCAACGCCAGACGGTCTTGCGGTCTCTACCTAGATCGTCCGCAACGGCCGCCGCGTTTTGACCGTTATTGTGCCAAATTGTGAAAGCTTCTGCAATCTCAGCTTCGGTTGGTATCTTGGCTGATCCTACCATAGGGACTTTCCTGTCACAATTGTGAAGTGGCTAAGTCCCCTGTTTCCGTGGGTCTTTTCGCTAGCCTGCCACAGATTGGACCTTACTGCCACACTTGTGGCAATGCTGTGGCAACCGAACGTATGAGGTATTGGAATGATTTGCGGGTTTTGTGCAAAGAACTGTGTAATCCCGGTTCCCTGCTTTGTAGCTGTCTTACTTGCGTTTGGCACCGTTCGCTCGCTCTCTCGAAAGGTCTGTTACCGCATGTATACAACATAGTTGAATGATTTTGCAAGGTGTAATTTGTTTGCAGGTTGCCTCAGATTGTGGCAGGGCGGGGTTAAGTCTATGGTGTTTTTGCCGATAGTAGGATCAAGAGGTTTATTACATCGGTTGGTGTAACCAAAAAAGAATCCTCGCACTAGCCCCCGTAAAGAGGAAGCGAGGATTCAATGACCCGTTAGTGGGTCGGACTCGGAGCCAATATAGCACATGGATATAATAAGGCAAGTTAATAGTGGGAAGTTGAGTTTATGAAGACGAAACATAGGTGGGAAACTTGTGGGGATTGCTCAGGATCGGGATTTACTGCTGACAACCGGCTGTGCCCGGAATGCGGGGGCGACGGCTGTTTGCTGGTTCTGGTTGAAGCGGAGCCGACTACAGCAGGGTTGGATCGGCTTATTGAGGATTTAGCTAAAGACCTGTTCCGTGGATAATTGAAGATTCCAAACCAAGCGGTTGCGAGGCTGAAAGTTCCTGTCGTATTAGCGCGGCAACTTCTTCAATGATTGAGAGGAAGTACAACCGCTTGCCCTCGACTTCACCATGATGCCGGACCAAGGGGATCAAACGTCGGCGTGTTACGGACTTTCGCTTTCTGGTAGTGCAACTCATGCTATATTCTCCTGTTTCGTTATTTGCAGAATTCTTGCAACCACTTGCGGAACCCATCCATTTCCAAGGGCTTTAAGTCGGTCCACCCGAGAGGCCACCCCATCACCTGTGCGATGTAATGAGGATTTAGATAGCCCGGACCAAGCTTGGCGTGTAAATATGCCACTAGGCTGTCGAATCTCTTGTCGTCCCGATAATGTGTCTTCGCATCGCTGGCCGTCGGCGTGGGCAAGAATCCAAAGCCGTCGTCGTCTATGTATGCCGCCAACATAGTCCGCACCGACAATGTCCCACTGACAATCGTACCCGATTTCGGCCAGCTCCCCGAATATCGTGTGGATGTATTCGTGAACAAGCAAACCTGCGACGTTTTCCAGGAATGCGTATCGTGGTCGTATGATGCTAATGGCGTCCCTTGTCGCTGGCCACATGTTTCGTTCATCGGCCTCGCCAAGTTGACGACCGGCAACGCTGAAGGGCTGGCAGGGAAATCCCCCTGAGAGCCAATCCACCTTGCCAGTATAGAGATTTCCGAATCGCTCGTTGAAGACCCTAATGTCGTTAAAGATGGGTGCGTCATCGAGAATGCCGTCTTTGATTCTTGCTCTGATAACTTCTTGGCAGTAGGTGTCCCACTCGACATATCCAACCGTCCTGTAGTTAGGAATTATTTGTTTGAGGGCTAGTTCGCCGATTGCCGCCCCTGAAAATAAAGAAAGTCCGTTCACAGCCCGTACCTCATAATATCGGCCAGCCAGTTGCCTACAACCTCCCAGCCTAAGTACAGGCCGAGAGCAAGGCCAACGACAATGTAAATGGTGCTAGTGCGCTTCACAGATTCGGGGTCTAAGGGCTGTTCTTTCATTCAAACCACTCCGGCCTGAATTCTCGCAACAGGCCAACGTCTATCTTGCCGGTATCAACCCAAATCCGCTCCAATTCAGCCTTGCACTTGACCGCGCCAGCGCAGGACTTAGCACCCATTTCCTCGAAAATAGCGGCCTCAATCAAGCGGGCATAAGCTCTGCCCCATTGCTGTAAGGGATTACACTCTGTCATTCTGATACCCACTGGTTTGTTCGGCCTTAATATCTATTCTGTCAACGGCTTCTTTAATTTCCGGTTCTGAGCGGCCTATATGCCGTAGGTAATACACGAGTGTGTTGTGCTCTTTACACACGCCGGTAACCTTTGACTTAGGGCCGCCACAATTGCAGGGCTGGCCGTACATGGGTTGTTTGTCTGCCATACTAATCTCCTTTTTAGCGACCGGCCCTCATCGAGAGTGACCGGTCATAACCTGAATATATTTGGAGCTGTCTTTTGCTGGACTAGGCGGGGCTCGCGCCTTTGCCATATTCTACCCTTTCGTTAGTTTTCGTTCCAACCAATCTACAAGCTGTGGAATTCTGAGGTGGTTGACGATAGCTATGAAGAATGCCTCGAACGCCTTCCTCGTCTTCTCTTTGTGCTCTTCGTCCATCAGTCACATCCGAACGTGAAGTCGTGACATGCCTCGTTTATGTTGCAACTCAGCACCTTCCGGCCCATCCCGTTGTGGCAGTTCGCTGGATCACAAGACATGCGATCTTGCGCTTTCCAATGTTCAGAACAGGTAGCCCGGCCCCCAAGACCGACAAGGTGCCCCTCTGGATCGGAATCACAGGGAGGCGATACAATTCTCTCTGACTGTCGGCCGCAACTCACAGCAAACAACAGAGCGGCCAGCATGATTAGCAGTTTCATGGTGTATCCTTTTCGTTAATTGGTAGATCAAACATCGGTTTCCTTCCTTTCGTCCTTGCGGGTGCCGCATTTGACACAAACTATCCAACCCCCTAGATTCTTCTGTGGTTGCCAAACATCACACAACTTACACCGAAACCCAAAGGTGTCACAATCCAAGCATAGCCCGTTAGATTGTTGTATGTGCCCATGCTCACACTCCGCCGTCGGGGGTGGGTGACAGGTCAGGCAAGTACCGCCCCAGTCTAGGTTGTTGCCACAATGGCTACAACATACGAAGTTCTTAGGTTCAACAGGATCGGGATCAAGTTTATTATTCCCCCGCTCCGCCATCTTCTCGGCTTCGGCGAGGCTACGGCACAAGTCGGAGTAGACTGCAACGTGGCCGACCACAATCATCGAATCTTTAACATTGTTGTCTTCGTTAAATATCAATTCCGATCCATAGACCTCAAGGTTCCTCAACCGCTCAACAATCCCCGCCCAGTTTGTTTTCTCAGCCATTACAATTCCTTTCATTCCGGTGCCCAAATTCTATCCGATTTCCCACAGTACAGGCACAGGAGCCGGACGCTACCCCATGCACCGGATTGACACGAGAAACCTACGTCACTCTCGAAGACCGCCATTTGCTTACTGCACTTCCGGCAGGTTATTTCAAAGCCAGGATGCTGTCGGGCGGCTTCGGCTGTTTGGATATTCACGTCCCGGCCTTGTATTGGCATAATCCGGCATTGATCGGGGAACGCCGTAGTCAGTCGCCTTGCTTCGGATTCCTCTTTGGTGCCGGAGAATATATCGTTCCGGTTAGTGGCTCGTACCCAGAACCAACCCCCATCCTTGGAGTACTGAACACCCCAGAGTAATTTCTCAGCCATTACAGTCCTTTCGTGTTAATACCATTTCGATCCAATGTCCCGATTGCGAAGGCGTGGAATAACTCCGGCATAAACCCCATATTCCCGCATTCCATACGCTTACGCCATTCCCTGTCAACCAACCCACGAAAGGCCGTTTCAATCCAATCGGGGCAGTCAATAAGGTGTCTGAGGTAGTCGCGGATCGACTCAGCGTCATTAGGGAAGCCCTCAGACCATGCCTTGAGTTGCCAATTGACCGAACGCTTGACGTGCAGGAGCCGGGCCGCTAAACGAGGGTGGCGGCTAGGAACGTCACTGCCAGTAGAATCTATCAGGTGGAACCAACGCACACCGTCAACACCGTTGGGATCGAACTCGACAACCGGCACGGCCTTACCGCAGAACGTGAAGTAATGCCTGTTCGCCAGAAAGAACCGGACATCGCGCAGGAATGAATCTGAGTAGCGTTTACTCATCGATGGCCTCCAACAACCGCCGCTCGGCATTACTGTCAAACGGGTAGAACTCCCCCGCCCTGACACGCTCGGCCAAGATAACCCGTTTCGTGCGCCCTTCGCCTTGGAACGGGTGCCCAAGCCACTCATAGATGTACTCCATTGCAATCATTTTATAGGCGAACCGCTTCCGAATCTCTGACATAGCCGCAAGCACCTTGTCTTCCTGTTCGCGTTGACTAGCCATAAAGTATTGGATTAACATATATTGCCAAGATTAACATACCTGTGACGACTAAGGCGATTGATACAGCTACCCAGATTAAGACAAACCGGAGCGACTTTCCAAATTCTGGGGCGAACAGGGACAAAAAGTAACCTGCAATCAGCCCCAAAAGACCGAGGCCGCTCAACACAAAGGATGCTATTCGCCAAAATTCCACATAGCTAAGGGAATTAATCATCCGAAGACCTCATCCATCAGTTCTTCGAGTCTGGCCTTGGCATCTTCGGGGGCCTTGCAGATTTCAGTCTCAGGTTTAAAGCCGCCAACGGGTGGGATGCCTTCGTGGTCGTTCCAGATTAGTAAATACCCGCCCGTGTGCTGTTGGATTCTGATGTCCTTCATTTTATTACCTTTCAATTAACCGCATTTTTTGTCAAACAACTCAAGCATCCGTTCCGTGGCCGCTTCGAGTGTCACGCATATTTCAGTCATCGGGTCGATGTGATCACAGAGTGGATCGCCTCGCCTGGTACTCCATGAGAGTAGGTATCCGCCCTCGTGCTGTTCAATGGTCAAATCAATATGACTCATTTTGTTGCCTCCTTTCAGTCATCATCCCTTACAAAGGCTTGGCGCGGGTCACAACTAAACATCGTCGGCACCCATTCACCGTAATTGCTGTTTGCATTTCCAAGCGCCACAGCCGCAGTACAGGAAGAATCAATAGCCCCCCGCTGTTCCGCAAGTATACCAGTGACCTTTTTAATCTCATGTATCGTGCTATCCCATCGCCGCCGCCAACGGCGACGGTTCGACTTCCGCTTCCTTGTCGTGCAGGTCATCCGTCACCGTCCTTGGGGGGGACGCGCTCAAAAACCAACCCTTCACAAATAGAACATTGCTGGCGAAGCTCATACCCCGGCCGGTCAAAGGCTGGCTTGTCACATCGGCACGGGTCAGGCAAGGGCTTGATCTTCACCCGCCGCACTATCTTCCCGTCCTTGATCTCGTAGTCGCCGTCCAACATAGCACCCAGCCGGTCAACCTCAGCCCGCAAGTCTTCCATGAGTTGGTCAACTGCGGAAGTATCAGCGGGGGGGTAATACTTGACTTCTACCCCGGCGTCCTCGAACGTGAAGGGCTGGGCTGGCGGTTGTATTAAATGGTGATCTCTGCCATCAAGGGGGAGGTCGGCAACTATACGCCAACCCTGTCCCGTCATCGTAACGCTATGAACAATCGCACCGGGGGGTAGATTAAATTCTTCCCCATAAAGTTTATCCGTCTCAGCGTCTCCAGGTCGGGCTTCGAGTGAGCTAAGAACCTGCTTACCATGTTCCATTGCCTTTGCTCCAACAACCCAATTGCCAGTACGTTCATACTCTTCACCATACTTAGTGGTGGTCTCGGAATGTGGTTCGGCATCATCGACGATAGCCCGCAAGGCCGCAAGTTCAACACCCTTAACCTTGTAAGCCACGGGAGCATCGACCTCAACCTTGTCATCGGCCCCGGCCTCTACCACCCTATACTCACCCTTATATTCCGTGTCAAACGTCAACTTCGGTGGCGGGCCGGGATCAATCTTGATCGCAGTCAGCAAAGTATCCGGCGATACCCAGACGGGCTCAAATGTTTCCAGCGCGTCGGATAGATGTTCTGGCAAAACCACAACTTTGCCATCCACTACCGCCCCGGCCTCTACCGCCAACTTCTGACAGTCTGCACAAAGTGATTTGATATGTAGCATCATCCCATGAACCTCGCAAACGCCTCCAGTTCAAGCGCCTTGTAGGTACGGACGGCATTAGATAGCGACTGCCCGCAGTTACATATCTCGGTAACATCTTGGCAGATGATCCACTCTACCTTGCCGTCCACCTCTTTTTGGGCGAGGGTATATTGGTTCTTGTAGGTAAAACCCATTTGGTCTTGCATGGCTTTGCTTCCTTTCACATAACGGTTGTATAGTTCGCGGAATTGCTTTCGTACTTCTGTGTCACACTCCCGGTCAAACTGGTCAGTTAATGTCCTTTTTGCGAATAGCTCTCCGAGGCTTGAACGCCCGTAGAAGTTTATATGAATTGATTCCCATTGGTCCATACGAAAGTTCCCCAAGCATAAGCGCACTTGGTCTATGACATCGTAGGGGCAATCCCTTATCAATTCTTCCTTTTCGGTGTGTGATAGCGGCTTTATGTCAGTCATCTTGACCTCGAAAACTTCCGGCGCTTGTCTACGCAGTTCCTCGCGGGCTTAATTGCCTTGGCATATCTATCCTTGGTCTGCCAGTCTACTCCACAGGCCAGACAGGTGATCTTTATACCAGCTTTCCAAGTGTGGTTTTCGACTATGCGCCAAGGCCTGTCTTCAACCGGCAACAACGAAGCCGCACAGCCGCAACCTGGTCTACGCCCCGCCATCTTGAGTCTCCACAGTTCCACCGTTGGCACTTAGCTGGTCCATAATGAATTTGCAGGCGTCGTCATGCTCAATAAATACGTACCAAATTGTACTTATGCTGCCAACCTTTAGAACCTTTACAACCCAGCCGTTAGCGGCCCTAACCTTCGTTATTTTCATCTTCGCCCCCTTCCATTAGCGGTATGTTGCCCTTGACCTCGATGAACCGTTCCATTTTGACGGTGCAGTCAATACACAGATCAAGCGGCACGGCGTCGCTTTGCTTGGATATTGGAATACTCACCTGTTGCATGGTAATTCCGGTATAGCCGAACCGCTCATCCTGATTGAACTTCTTGAACTTGATCCTGCTTATATCCTTTTCGCAGAAGTCACAGTAGGTTACTTGCATCCAGCCCTCCCTCGACGATACTTTCCAGCAAGAAACGCTCCAACTTGGGCAAGCAGGTTTCGCATAGGTGTATATCTTTATCGCCAATCTTAATGATTGGAATATCGTTGATGATATCCCCTCCCGGACACTCAAACACGGGCAACCCCAAATCTTCGCCGCATAAATCACATAATCTTGTTAGCATCTGAATCCTTTCTCGCTACGGCCAGCAGAACCGATAAAACCGGGACACTCTGCAAGCCTATGAATAGTACCAATATCTCGGTCGCTGTCATGGAACCCAAACTACCTTTCCTTTTTTCCACTGACCCCAAGCCTTCAACAATTGCGCTGTTGACATCTGACCGAACGTATGCACCGCGACCGGCTTCTGGGCGAACTTCGGAGGATTCACGACCGGCAAGATGTTCGGGCCTCTTCCGCCTTGCAACTTACCGCGCTTCCCGTAAGCGTGCTTCTTACAGAACCGGCGACGACGATCACCTGTGAATATCTCTTCGCAACCCTCAGTCTCACAGACTCTCGGCGTATTCTTTACTCTGAGCGCACTCCTTTTCATAGCTAGACTTTTAGCTGGCAGTCGGTGTTTATGACACCACTTGGCGATATTGTTGCCAGATAGGAACACTACATCACAGCCCTTCCATTGGCACATTATGTCGTAACGGTCGGCCATCAATCGCCTCCATAATCGACGTTGAATATCCCAAGCTGGCCCTTGACCGGGAACTGCCCTATCTGGCAAACGTCTTTGAACACCCATGCAAACATTCGCGGGGTGTGCTGGCAATATGAATCACACTCGTCGCCTTGAACCATAGGTCGGCAGTCTACCAACTCACCAGTACATAACGCAAAGCCAGTCGGCTCAATCCCGACCAGATGGTCTAAGACCCGAGCCGCCCCAATATCAATTATCTTACTGGCACAGATGAGAATATTACCCCGATATTTCGTCCGCCACGTCCGAACTTCTATCTTTTTCAGACCAACAGCAATCATATTGGCCCACGGCTGTCTGACTGAGAGTGCTTTCATCAGTCGTCTTGTATACGCCTGGTTTCGAGGCGTCGATACTTGATTGAGCTATGGACCCTATCGGTTGAAGTCTCGCGCACCTCAACGACAGAGATCACCTTGCCAATTATCGCTATAGTGTTATCTACCTTGAAATCCCCCATGTTTCTACTTTCCGCCCCCTGCTCGTCAAAGATTCCCGATTCCCAACTGACCACCTTTTCGCCACGGGCACATTCAGCCTGATGTTCGGCAGACTCAATCTTACTGATTAAACGCGCCACTTCATTTGTCCATGCCCGCGCAACATCTCGCGCTCTCGCCTCTAGCTTCTTGATAAACCTGTCAGGATTCTTGTACTTACTCTTTACCATTGCCATGCTACTCTCCTATCTCCTCGGCTTTGCATTTGTGGGCATCATACCCTATTGGATTCTGTCCGCATTTTAAGCAACACCCATCTGAATCAAGGAACGTTACGCTCATCACGCCTTCTGCCCCCACTTGCATAGCCTTCCACTTCGCGCCTTCCGGCCACGGTTCGGGAGGGGCAACGCGCTTCGTTATCCATTCAAGCATGGAATCGGCGTCGGCGAAAATGGTCTTGTTTGCTGATGGCTGTACCACGCCAATCTGGGTTGGCCTATAGGTTACTAAAAACCCGTTTTCTACGCTTTCGATTTCTAGTCTCATATCACTTCCCCTTGTAGCAGTACCAGCAACGGGGCACGTTCACAGGACGGCGGGTAAACCACCGGATCGCCGTCATTTCGCGGCCACAAGCGGCCCTGATCCCATTGAAGTCAGCCGCATGTACATACCTATGCAACATCCCATTTGGCGATATTACGTGGTACTTCTGATACGTAGAATCTTTCATATCACTCTCCTAATCAAAAGGTTTGGCCCTGTATTCGGATAGTTGCGCCTCTAGGTCACCACGAAGATTATAAACCTCATCTACTTCTGTCATGGTTTGCCCGAGCTTCTTGTGGTACTCTTCTTCGGCGGATTGGTCAGAACTCACAAACACCGGGTAATTGGTGTTATCGTAAGTATCACGCGCAACAATGAGGTGAGTCGATCCTCTTGCTATCCCTTGGTCAATCCAACCTTTGATTTCGTCTTTTGTAGCTGACATTATTCCACCCTTTCGGTTATTCTCCTAATCGTTACGTAGGCACCTTCCGGGCGATCCGGCGTGG
>Ga0114923_10002075_pt1 | contig 13669 bp, 8 predicted proteins | sample SumtaG_FD_89578 | JGI IMG/M metagenome (GOLD analysis project Ga0114923, IMG submission 89578) | Deep subsurface microbial communities from Indian Ocean to uncover new lineages of life (NeLLi) - Sumatra_00157 metaG | ecosystem: Environmental > Aquatic > Marine > Oceanic > Sediment | place: near... | reverse complement strand
TCAGCATATTTACAAATCTTGGCAAGAGCTTTTACTGGCCTGTCCCAAAATTTAAAGATAACCCCTCCGGCGGACCGCACTTTTTTTGACCAGGGACTAGCTAAAGCTTGATTATTAATGTATATAATAGGGACTGAATATTTTTGAGAAATTTTAACAGTGGGAGTAATTATGATTTTCTCTAAGTCTTTTAAAAGGTCCTCGAAACCTTCACGCAGTTCTAAATGTTTTGATAATTCAATTTCTTGCATTTTATCGGCATCATCATAGAAACCTGCAACACCAAACATTACGATAGCATCTATTTCACCTGATTTCATCAACAATTTGGGAAATTTTAGATAAAATTTTAAAATATCAGTATCAAATGTCATGTCCACAGGATTACTGCAGTTTGAAGTGGGAGGTAAATCCTTCTTTAATTTTTGTTGGAATTCTTCTGATAATTCAGGAACGGCTAATCCTAACCTTTCCGCATTATTCGCAACCATCGATGCTGGTCCTCCAAAATGAGTCAGAATTCCAATCCTGTTTCCTTTTGGGTATACAAAATTTGGATTAGATAAAATCGATACGATATCCAAAAAATCTTCTATATAATATGTTTGAATAATGCCTGTTTCTTTTATCATGGCATCGAATATCTTTTTATTTCCGGCCATAGAGCCAGTATGACTTCTTACTGCTCTGTTCCCTGCTACCGATCCCCCTCCGTAAAGAGCGATGATTGGTTTCTTGGGAGTAATCTCTTTCGCAAGTTCTATAAATCTCTTAGGACGTTTTATTTCTTCAATATATAACCCAATTACGGTGGTCTCCTTATCATCTTTAAAATACTCTAAGAAATCTACTAAATCAATATTCGCCTCATTTCCAATCGAAAAAGTTTTACCCAAAGTCAACCCAATATGCTCATGATCATTATATAATTGACCGGCAATAGTACCACTATGACTTACCATAGAAAATTTGCCCCGTTTTACTTGTTGACTTAACATCATATTGAATGATTTTTGACCACTAGGATCAAGCCAACCATTATACATACCAAGACAGTTAGGTCCAATGAACCTTATACCATATTTTTTAGCAATTTCGACAAGTTCCTCTGTGTATGTGTTCTTGCGTTCATCAATCATTTCCCTGAATCCCCCTGTTACAATGATAAGATGTTTTACTCCTTTCTCAGCGCATTCTTTAAATGCTTGTATTATAAATCTACTGGGAATAACGAGTATAACAAGATCAGGAATTTCTGGAACATCAGCTATTTTTTTATAAGCTTTACAACCTAAGACAGAATCTAACCTTAAGTGAATTGGATAAACACGAGTATTATCAAATCCCGAGGTTAGGATCCTAAAGAGCATCATGGTGCCAAATTTTTCATAAGTATTATTTGCTCCGAAGATTGCCACGCTTTTAGGGTTTATCAGATCATGCAGGAAATGTGCCATAATTCAAAATTATAAATTGTTTATCGAGAACTACATCGATTAGATATATTAGAATATATTATTTAACATTAAAATTTTTAGAAATTAAAAAGATTAAAAGATTGGATTACTCATAATTCATAAAAGCATTAGTATAAAACGGTGTTTGATTTTTATTTAAAATATAGGACCTTAGAGTTAGGTAATTAAGTTGAATATCGAATTTTTAAGAAATTTTGTAAAGTTAACTCAATATAAAAGTTTTTCAGAATTAGCAAAGGATCTCTCAGTATCTCAAAGCACATTATCTCATCAAATCTCTCAATTAGAGAAAGAATTTGGAAATATTAAATTAATAGATAGGACCACAAGGAGTTTTGTATTAACTAAAGAAGGGGAAATATTACTTACTTATGCTGAGAAAATTTTAAAATTATATGACTCATGTAAAGAAGAACTCTTAAAATTTAGCAAAATCCTCTCTGAAGATATTTACATTACCACTTCTACAATTCCAGGAGAGTATATTTTACCGAATTTCATAACAAATTTTAACAATAAGTATTCAAATGTAAATTTTCAAATTTTAATAAATAATTCACGAGAATCATTAGATTTATTGAATAAAAACAAAGTTGATTTTGCTGGTATTGGCAGTTTTATGAATTATAAAAAAAATGAATTCGATTGTATAGAAATTGGAAAGGATGAAATGGTATTTATTTGCTCTCCTAATCATAAAATTATTAAAAAAGAAGAATATCAAATTAATTTTGCTGAACTTATTAAATACCCTTTTATTAATCGGGAAATAGGCTCAGGAACTCGATATATTATAGAACAACAATTTTCAGAATATGATTCATTAAATTCTCACCTAGAAATAAATGACAATGATTCTATAATTTCAGCTGTAAGCGGATCTGATAACATCTCTATTTTAAGCTCATTCATTGCTAGAAGAGCAGAAAAAGCGGGTCTAATTAAAATTATTAAAATTAAAGAATATCCTGTCATTGCAACTAGAGTTTTATTTTTTATAAAATTAAAAGAAAAAGAATTAACAGGCTTAAAAAAGAAATTTTGGGAATTTTTAAAATCTTAATTTTATTCCCTTATCAAATTTTGATTCTTCACACTTAAATATTTTCTTTAAAAAAAGATTTAACAATATTATTTATCTCTATTGCCTTTTTTCTATGCTTTAGCGTTAATTTACTTATTTTTTCTAATCCTATATCAGTTAAATCATATCTTACTTGACGGTTTTTTAAGGAAAATTTCTTGATATATCCCCTTTTGCTTAATCTGTTGAGAAACATCATAGCCGTTCCTCGAGGATAATAAAAAATCTTCATAAAATCACTCACATTTACATAGCTTTTATTGCTCCCACATTTAGTATAATAAACTTCTAATAAATGAATCTTCCATATATTCTGAGTTTGGTTGAATTCTAATTTTAAAGGTGATTTTATATCAAGCTTTTTAAATTTGAATCTACTTATGTTCTCTATTATCTGGTTACGTATATTTATAAACTTGCTTTTAAATTTTTTAAGATTATTATCTGAAAAATTTTGTTGAAAATACTTATCATTGATGAATTCATTGATGTATTTATAAAACTCTGAATGAATAAATGAATGACAATTTGAGCATAGACAAACAACCCGCTCTTTTAAAATGATTCTATAAATCGCTTCACAATCAAAATTTAGTATATCTTTTATTTTATTCTCTTTTATTGAAGAATCAGGATGATGAAAAATAAGTGAAGGAAGATTTTCTAAGACATTGAAATCTCCACATCCTATACAATATCCACTAAATACTTTTTCAATTATATATCTTTTTCTAATCCACTCCTTAACTTCATATTTTAACCCCCCATTTTGAACGACTTTATCTAATAACAGATCAACCTGTTTTGGAGTCATAGAAAACAGATCTGGTTTTAGTATAAGATTTTTAAATTTTAGAAAAGTTAAAGCTTCATCGTATTTATGACAATTACCACATAAAGGAATAACACTATCATGATAGGCCCAGTTTTCTATAATGGAATATTTGCTATCTTTAACATCATCCCATTCTTTTGTTTTAAATCGGATATCTGGATGATGAAAATGAAAAGAAAGCAACCATATTAGGTTTAATTCACATCTATAACATTTTCCATGAAAGAATTCATTGATTAATCTAAATTTTTTTCTGAATCGTTTAATTAACCTAAATTTATTATAACATTCTTTACAAATCCATTTATAACTAAATGCATTACCACGTGATCCTCTTAAGCCACTTTGCTTAGTAAAACAAGAATAAGATAAGATTTGGGAACATCGACTACATTCCTTAACTCTCTTAACTTCATCAAAAAATAAACTTCTTTTTATTTTTCGACACTCTTCACAATGATATTTAAGGCCTCTTAAATTATTAACAGAATCTAAAAATTTATGACCACAATTTTTACACATCCAATCCAAAATAGAATTTTTATTCTTATAATCCTTATAATCGGAGATCAACTTTAGGTTCCATTTACTAGCTTTTGCTATTAATTCTTCTTCGCTAAGTTTTTCCGTCATACACTTTTCTACACTTTTTTGAATTAGAATTTGTCATATCATATAGATGAAATATAGAATTTGGAAAATAAAATCATGAGAGTTAAAGGATTTAATGATTCTAGAAAAACATCGTTAAGAAATTTTACTCAGAACTAAGTGTTTTAAAAAAAAAGTTTTGGGAATATGTGAAAACCTGATCTAAAGTTTATTTCAAGGTTGCTATTCCCTTATCGAAATTAAGAAGACTGCTTACTTGTTCCTTAATAGGAAAGACTCCTTCTGTTAGCAAAGTATAGATAAAAGTCACCAGAAATATCAAAGATCCGATGCCTGGGACAAAGCTTGTTAATACATCATTCGTGGATCCTGAAATGTCTAATGTATATATTGAATAAGCTGCTGATCCTACTGTAATTAAAATTGAGATGATAGAGACTAGAATTGCCGTAGTTTTGCTCATATCTAAATGAAAGGGGCCAATATCTAAATGAAAATGTTTAGGTTGGACGGTTATCGATAATACTGAATGACTCACGTTATTATCTTCAAAATCAATATAGATGTGTAAAAACCGCTTTTCGCCTTCTTTTTTCTCTTTTTTAGTTTTTTTAGATTTTGTAGGTAGTATCGAAAATATCATTACTGGAGGATTGACAAATTTTTTCTTTACTTCCACTTTACCACTTAAAGGATGTACTTCGAATCCTTCTCCTTCTATTCTCAAATCTAAGATAGGGGGCTCATCCTTGGTTGTAGTAATGCTAAATGTTGTTTTATAGACCGTTTTTCCATCCTCATCAGCAATTATTAATTCTTCGTGTGAGAAATAAACATAAAAAAAATATGATTGCTGTTCCATCATTACTGAGTAATATTGAAATCCCATATTAATATCATATTGAGTAGTTTTAGGTCCTTCTGGTTTAGATTCAGAAACTATTGGCTCTTCAGCTGAAATTTCCTCCCTTAATTCAGACAACCGGGCGCCATCTGAGGCACCTCCTCCCGGAGCTGGAGCTGGAGCTGAAGGTGGAGCTGGAGCTGAAGGTGGAGCTGGAGCTGAAGGTGGAGCTGGAGCTGATGCTGGTTTAGCTGTAGGTGCATAATCTTTTTTGGGAGGGGCCTTTGATCTACGCTTTTCTTTTTTACTAACCTCTTGAGCTTCCTTTGATACAACCTTTTCCCTTTCGTCATAGAGATCCTCTGCCATTTCTTCTTCCTCCATCATCATCTCATCGTCCATCATTCCATCATCGTCCCGACTTTTCACTGATTTATATAAATTCATATCTTCTTCTTGTGGAGCTGGTTTTGCTTTTCCTTGTTTCTTCCCTTTTTTTTTATCTTCAGATGGCTCTTCCTTTTCTACTTCTGTTTTCTTTGGAAAAATTAAGTCCTTTAATTTTAAAGATTCACTGATTATTATTTTAAAAGCATCAACAATAGATATATCCTCACGGTTAACAACGATTTTTTCTAAAGATTCATGAATTTCATCTATGATCTCTCTTATTCTTACAGATTTTTTATAGTGGGCTATATAGGTAAAACCTAAAAAATTTGCAATAAACAATTTCGATTTTTTATTATAAGAAATCTCCTCTATTGGAATTATAATATTTGAAATAGTTGTTGTTGATTCCATAATCTCACTCATTTTTTAATTTTTTATTCATTAAATTATTCTTAAAAATGATATAAATATTTTTTTAGTATTATTAAGTCTGTCCCTTTTATCAATATTTCTATGAACAATAAAATTAATTACTAAAATAACATGAATACAGTACTTTTCTTAAATGATTTGAATCTATGACTCAAGATTGAAATCTCTAAAGTAAGCTTTGAATTTGAATATATCATCTTCAATATCTCGCAATTTTTTTACCTCATAATCAGAGCCTACAATCTTTTCAATGGCTTTATCAATAACCTCAGATTCTATATTACGATATTTATTTTCATATTGCTGTGTTTCCAAATTTCCCTCCCAAGGCTTTAATTTTGGTATAAATTCAATATATCTCCCTTGCAAATTATTATCTTTAAACTCATCTGTTAAAGGTTTCAAGCTAAATTTATCCCATACTTTAATAATCCAAGGAGCACAGTTATTTAATTTATCATAATCTAAGGCTAGATCATTCTTCCATTCATATTGATGTTCCCAGTTTGCAACAGCTAAATAATTCTCATTAAATGATTTCTGATAAGGGAAAAATTTCCATGGATTATCATGGATATTTTCTTCATTAAATATTTTTCCCTCTCCATAGTGAAAAAAGAAGCCGCCCCAATCCTCGAGCTTTTGCTTATTTAACTTTAGATAAAGTTCAATTTGGGTAATATCAATTGTACTTTTCAACACTTCCTCTTGATATAGTTTAAATATTAAATCTCTGGCTTTATTTGGATGAGATTTTCCTGAGAAGATAGGATAAAATGAGAAACAGTAATAATCGGCACTTTTATATATTTCAAACCAACATTCAATTGGTTTAATATACACATTTGATTTAATATAGTAAAAGATTAAAATAGATTCTACAGCTATAGCTGCAACAATAACAATGGAGAATGCAACTATACTAAAATAAAATATTCGTGTAAAAATAGAAATAGAAATATAGATCAGCAATCCACTAGCTACAAAAAAGAAAGCGATCAATGAATTATAATCTTCTTTTTCCTTATCCTTCTTCGAATATAAAATACGAGGAGCCTTATCCAATATAAAATCTATGCCAAATTCTTTAATAAATTGGTGAAAATCAACTTTCGACCACTCAGCCATTTTTCAAACAATTCTATGATCTATTATTGGGTGAATAAATTTTTTGACAAAAATAATATATTCGTATTAAGAAAAAACTTGATTAAAAACTTAAGTAAATTTTGAAAAACTAAGTAAATTTCACTTTTGTCTTCTAAATAAGATTAAAAAGAGAAAAGAGTTATGTTTTTTGTGGGTCCATATCTTTTGTATAGTGTGATTCTTCTTGACTAGGCGGGTAATAAACTATTTTTTCTCCGTCCTCATTAAATTTTTCTATATATTCTTTTCCATCGTCATCTATGGAGACTTTACCGGATGATTTTATCAATTTTAATAGCTCAGCTCTTTTTTTAGGGTCAGGAACACAAACGTAGCTGCAACTCCCGCAGCGCGGATTCATTTCTGTTAGGGTAACAATACCGGCATTTTCAGCCAGTCCTCCTCTCATGAAATTACCCATAACCTTTCCAGAGTGTACCCGTAATTTTTTTGGTGTATTCTTGGAAGAGAAAATCTTTTTCTTTAAGCTTGCTCGATAAGTTGGATCTCTCCATAATTCAGCAGAATCTCTTTTAGTACCAATATGATGTGCTGCCCAAGTGCCCCAAGTATTATCTTCGGATACTCCTATTAAGCCTATATTTGTAACTGCACATCTGCAAAAGAGTTCACGTTTCCCATACACTTGCTTAACTCCCCCGATAACAACGGGATACTCATCTTCTTCTTCTGTTTCAGAAAAATGACCTGAAGTACATATCTTCGCACATATTTTACAGCCAGTACAATAATTTTCTTTTACCATTGGATCTGGTTCAAGTGGTGCTGTGGTTAACACTCCCCCTAAATAACACGCACCCCCAAATTCTTTAGTCACCAACAGACCTTGCCAACCAATATGTCCGAGGCCTGCTGCAACCGCCCCATACTTCAGAGAGAAATCCGGATACCCCCAATCATCTTTGTACATATCGAATCTACTTCCATCTTCATGTCTTCTGGATTTATAATTTGGCACCACCGTATATGCTTTATATTCTGTATTGCTTTCAATAAATTTCCTGATTTTTTCTGCTGTTTTCCATGCATTTGTATATGCAAAATGCTTGAACTTTTTGGCGCCCATTCGGTCTTTTTTAGCAAAATAGTCTTCTATGGCATCTATTGGATCACCATACGCCCATATAATGCAGCTTTGTGCTCCCGGAAGTGAAAAATTCATATCAGCAGAAGGAGGAGCATCTTTAAGTCTTTCTTGATTCCCGACTCCTACCAAATCTGCTCCCATATCCAATGCAATTTTTTTTATTTGTTCTTTTAGTTTTGCTAAGTCAGTTGTAGTCATAAATAGGAATTATTAAGCTCCATTAATAATTCTTTGTCTTTTGCTATAAAAGATATATTTAGCTTACGCATTACTTTTTACATAATAAATTTTTAAAAATTTAAAATTGTTAACTCCTTGTAATTTTTAATTTAAATACTTCATTATAAAACTTTGATACAAAGTATGGAAAACACGATAAATTTTGAAGAATTTTTAAACTATATTAAACACCAAGATTATTATAATAACCAAATATCGTATATTCAACATATTCCAGCAAAGGAAGCCCAATTTGGTAATCTAAATAAACCTCTAAAAAAGCGACTGCAGCGCTGGCTAGATTTAAACAAGATTGAGCTTTGGGGCCACCAAACTGAAGCAATCAATTATATTAGAGAGGGAAAAAATACTGTAATAGTCACTTCGACAGCATCAGGAAAATCTCTTTGCTACAATCTGCCTGTCCTGCAATCAATTCTAGAAGAGCCAGAATCTACGGCACTCTATATTTTCCCAACAAAGGCATTAGCTCGCGATCAATTTACTATTTTATTGAAAATGTTATCTGAAACTAATATAAAAACAAGTAGAGCAGGCGTTTATGATGGTTCAGTTGAACCCCAAGAAAAAAGACAAATATTAGCTAATGCAAATATCATAATTACTAATCCTTATGGGCTCCATTTCTATTTACCATGGTTTAAACAAAAATGGAGTAGGATATGCAAAAATTTAAAATATATTGTTTTGGATGAGATTCATATATATCGAGGAATATTTGGTTCAAATTACGCGCTTTTAATAAGGAGATTAAAAAGAATACTTGAAACCTTTAATGTGAAACCAACCTGGATATTATCAAGTGCTACAATTAACAATGCAAAACATTTCGCTGAAAAATTAATAGGAGAACCATTTTCAATAGTTGATAAAGATGATTCTCCTTCTGGTGCAAAGAAAGTTCTTTTATGGGACTTACCTTATGATGACCTCTCTGGAAAATATCGATCAGCACACCAAGAAACGAAAAATCTTTACATTAGTCATTTAAAGAAAGGAATTCAGACTCTAACATTTACGTTATCAAGAAAAATGGCGGAATTACAAGCTATATGGACCAAAAGATCTTTATCTGCCATAAAAGAAAAAATAGTTAGTTATAGGGCAGGAATTAGTAAGAAAAAAAGAAGAGAAATTGAACAGGGTTTTAAAAATAAAGAGATACTAGGAATAAGCTCTACTAACGCACTTGAATTAGGTATCGACATTGGTTCCTTAGAAGCAACAATATCTTCAGGTTTTCCGGGGACCATTTCAAGTTTTAAACAACAAATAGGAAGGGCGGGAAGAGGAGAAAGTCTCTCTATTTCAACACTAATCCCGATGCCAAATCCTCTGGATTTCTTTTATATTCATAATCCCGAAATTTTATTTGGACCGATACAAGAAGAAATTCTAATCACTTTAAATAATAAGTACATACTAAAAAATCATTTATGTTGCGCGGCAAAAGAAATTCCTTTAAAAATTGATGATTTCGAAAAATTCGGAGTACAAAATAAGGAATTCTTTCAAAATTGCATAGGTGATCTCGTTACTGATAATATGCTAATGAAGAGAGGTGATAGATTTTATTGGAAAGGAGGATTTTATCCTAATGAAAAGTATAGCTTGACTAATCTTTCCGATAGAGCATATAAGGTTATTTTAAAAGATGGCGTGACAGAATCTCTCCTAACAAGTGAAGATGAAAGTTACGTGTTTAGGGATTTACATCTAGGCGCAGTATATTTATACGAAGCTGAAACTTATCTAGTGATAGAACTCAATCTTGAAGAAAGAATCGTATATTTATCAAGGTCAGATCTAGATTTTTATACGCAATCATTAAAACATACTGAAATCACGCCAATTGAAATAATCCTTCAAAAACAAGTTGGACCCGGTAAAAAAATTAAAGCCTTTTTCGGTAAAGTAAAAGTAGAGCATGAATATTATTCTTATAAGGTTATTGATACGTTAACTCAAGAAATACGGGCACGACATCCATTAGAAGATATACCTATTATTGAATTTGAAACCCAAGCGGTCTGGTTTTTAGTCCCCTATGAATATCAAAAAGAATTAGAAATGGAAAATTATGATCTTGGAGGAACAGTGCATGCAATCGAGCACTCCATGATAGCTATGGCTCCAGCTTTAGCTCAAATATCTCGCTGGGATTTAGGAGGGATATCAATTGATTTTGATCCCATTCACCAACAACCAATAATATACATATATGATGCATTTAGAGGAGGAATCGGAATTTCAGAAAAACTCTATGCTAATTTAACAGATTTATTGGATGTATCTCACAAACTAATTAGTTCATGCAGCTGCAAAGCTCAAAATGGATGTCCTGTATGTGTGATGTCGCCAAAATGTGGCAATAACAATGAACCTTTAGATAAACAAGGTGCGATATTTCTTTTTAAGAAATTACTTGCTATTGATGAGTAAAGAAAATTAATTATTTCTCTTAAAAGAATTGCTTGTTCCTGGATAGAATTTAAATTCCATGTATTATTTTTTTTTAAAAATAGGATCGATTATTATCACACAATTTATAATAATTTAAGAATACACAAAAATCCCTAAAGTGAAAATATGAAGCAATTTTTATCTATTGAAAAAGTAAGAAATGCAATTATTGGAAGAACCTTTACATTCCAGACGCCATATGGTAATCGTCTGCTCACTTATGCAGATTACACTGCTTCTGGGCGTTCTCTCCAGTTTATCGAACAATTTTTAATCAAGATTCAAAAAGAATATGCGAATACTCATACAGAAGATGATGTTACTGGAAGGCATATGACGGAACTTTTACATCAAGCTGAAAATACAATTAAAAAAGCTTTTAATGCTGATAAAAACTGTTATATAATTGCTACAGGTACAGGGGCAACAGGTGCGATTGCTAAATTTCAAGAAATAATAGGAATACGTATTCCCCCTGCAACAAAAAATCGTTTACTTTCTATATTAGAAAAAACCTCCAAACAAAATGGCATCGATCAAAATTTAAGAAAGAGGCTTGATCTTGAGATAAATCATCATAAGCCCCTTGTTTTCATTGGGCCATATGAACACCATTCAAATGATATAATGTGGCGTGAAGGTGTTGTGAAAGTTCACACGATTAAACTCACTCCTGAGGGATATTTGGATCTAAAGGATTTAGAACTTCAGGTTTCAGATCCAAAGTATGAAAATAGGTTAAAAATTGGTTCATTTTCAGCAGCATCTAATGTTACTGGCCTAAAATCTCCCATCTATGAGATTGCTCGTATAATGCACAAATATAATGGTTTAGTTTGTTTTGATTTTGCAGCAAGTGCCCCTTATGTTGAGATCAATATGAATAAAGACTCTGACACTTTTTTCGATGCAATTTTCCTTTCTCCTCATAAATTCGTGGGGGGCCCTGGATCAACAGGAATTTTAGTATTTAATGAAAGGGTCTATGATCTTATGCTCCCTCCAACCACTGCAGGAGGTGGAACCGTTGATTTTGTTAGTTCTACTACCGTGGATTATTCGAATGAGATAGAAATAAGGGAAAAAGCGGGGACCCCTGGTATATTGCAAACCATTAAAGCCGCTTTAGCCATAGATTTAAAGGATGCTGTTGGTATAGAAAATATTGAATCAAAAGAATTGGAGTATACTTCTCGTGCATTAAAACGTCTTTCTATACATTCAAATATCGATATTCTTGGACCCTTAGATCCCAAAAACCGTATATCTATTGTATCTTTTATGATTAAGCAAGAAGATAAGTATTTACACCCAAAATTGGTCACTAAGCTACTCAATGACTTATTTGGAATTCAAAGTCGTGCTGGCTGTATGTGTGCAGGACCTTATGGTCATTTATTGCTTAATATTGAAGAAGAACAATCACAAAAATATCAAAAAATAATTCAGCAAGGTATTATGGGAATTAAGCCCGGATGGTGTCGTGTTAATTTTCACTATTTGTTTTCCGAGGTAGAATTCGAGTTTATCTGCCAAGCGATTGAATTCATTGCCAATTATGGGTATCTGTTTCTTTCTGAATATACTTTTAATTTACATTCTGGCGAATGGAATAAAAGAAACTATGAGGAACCTTTTATTGATGAAAAACCTACTATAGAATCGGTACTTAACCTAAATTTACATGATTGTTTCGAGGAAGAAAGTATTAATCGAGAAGAATTATATGCGAATTATCTAAATGAAGCTAAAAAAATTGTCAAAACATTGAACGAATATAAAAATTATAGTAAGTTTGCCGATCCTGCTGCTGAAGAACTAAGATGGTTTAATTTTATACATTTAGGATAGATTATTTATGATTTATCTTATGAATAAAAAATTTCATGGTTTTTTATAAATAGGGACTTAGTTAAAATAAGCCATAATATTCTGAGCAAATTGTTGGAGTTCTTGTACATTGTGAAATTGCATATTGATGAGACTAACCCCCATATCGACGTATTCTTTTACTCGCTCTTTTATAAATTCTTCCTTGGCTAATGGAACCTCAAGATCGATGGCAATATCAAAGGGTCGATCTGCTACTTTTTCTTTCATAGCGTTAATTCTATTCCTTATTTTTACTATACCTTTTCCCATATCAAATAAAAGCCAACCATCTGCAAGTTCGATGATAACTTCTTTTGACTTTGGAGAATTTCCCCCTATCCAAATAGGAGGGTGAGGCTTTTGAATTGGTTTTGGCTCCAATATTCCATCTTTTATTTGATTGTATTTGCCAGAGAAATTTGTGATTGGTTCGGTGAAGAGTTTCTTCATTATCAATATTGCCTCCCTTTCATTTTCTATTCTTTCATCGTGATCTTTAATCCAAGTCATGTCGTAGGCCAAGTGTTCTAACTCCATCCATCCTGAACCAAGACAGAGGATTAATCTTCCATTAGAAAGGATATCAAGAGAAGTAACCATCTTAGCCGTAACTGCTGGATGCCTAAAAACCGGGACTAAAGTGCTAAAACCAAGTTTTATATTATTCGTCAATGCCCCGATCGCTGACATAGTGGTTAAAGGCTCATGGCAGTAGTACTTTGGAAAACCCTCCACATGAAAGGGATGCATCATATGATCTGAAATCCAAATTGAACCAAATCCTAATCTATCCGCTTCCACTGAAATTTCCTTAATTTCTTCATATGTCATAACAAAATCCATCCCCTGTAAAATTACACCAAATTGAATTTGTTTCTCACTATTATTACTAATCTTATTTCACCTAATCATTTTCTATATAATATTAGAAGATAAAATCGATAATTGAATTTAAATTATTTTATATTAAATTTTATATCCTCTCATCATAACTCATGATATTTCGACAACTATTATCTATTACATAGGTAAATTAACAAAAAGAGAATTCAGAATTTTGTATTTATGATCTTAAAAAATTAAAAAAAAAAAATTAAAGGATTGCCCTTATCAAAATTATGGAAGCGATGATAATTCCAGCAATATAAAAGATATTTAC
>Ga0114923_10002073_pt1 | contig 13677 bp, 12 predicted proteins | sample SumtaG_FD_89578 | JGI IMG/M metagenome (GOLD analysis project Ga0114923, IMG submission 89578) | Deep subsurface microbial communities from Indian Ocean to uncover new lineages of life (NeLLi) - Sumatra_00157 metaG | ecosystem: Environmental > Aquatic > Marine > Oceanic > Sediment | place: near... | reverse complement strand
GCACCTTTTCGCCCACCTGGACCATCCTTATCATCAGTATTTACGGCAAACAAAAGGGATACCTGCCTAAATGGATAAAGAAAAAATAAATTAGAATCTATAATTTTAATGAAAACAAAAAAATTATTCACCATCCTAATATTAGCTACTATTTGTCTGGTATTTATTACTCTTGATACCCAAGCAATAGATTACCCTGAAATAGGAGGGGAGACTCCTGAAACTTCTCTTGAAGGATATGTCCGATATATCTACCTTTTCGCTTTATCAATCGTAGGTATTGCTGCTTTGGGCGCGATAACCTACGGCGGAATCACCTATATGCTCTCCGATATGATCACTTCCAAGGATGAAGCTAAAAAATGGATCTGGGGCGCGATTACTGGACTTATACTAGCTTTAGCTGCTTATCTAATCTTATACACCATCAACCCGGATCTAGTTAGTTTAAGAGCTCCGACTCTGACACCGACTGGGAACAACACAAATAATTCTAGCCCAGAAACACCAATGCCTTCGTACCAATATCAATGGACTCAATTACCTAATATGTCATCAGGCCAGGACTGCAATAGCCGTCTAGGAAATGACTGGTCGCGTGCCGCTAATAACCTTTGCCAAGAAAGGTTCCCCACGGGACCTAGTTATGTATGCTGCAAGAAAGAAAATTAATAATCATATAGAATGCCATGCCCTTTAAAACACTCTTTACTATCATTGGTGCACTTTTTATCCTCGCCGTAGGGGGTTTTTTTATATACAATTCCTTTTCAACCCAAGACGATAAAGTAGAGAATACCGACCTTGTTCCAAGTTCATTGTCCAATCAAATTAAAGCAATTTCCCAAAAACCAATCATAAATCCAATCATTGATAATCAAAAAGTTAAATACTACCTATCTGAAAATGGCCAGGCCTATGAATCAAACTTTGACGGATCAGGATTAACCCAATTATCAACTAATACTTTAACTAATTTATCAAGAGCTCTTTGGTCACCAGATGGAAATAAGGTAATCCATATTTTTAACGACCAAGGAGTGATAAAAAAATACCTTTACGACTTTGAAACAGAGCAGTCAACCCGACTCGGTCAAAATATTGACTATATCTCCTGGGCACCTAATGAAGATCGAATTGTATATCAATATTATGGACCAGCTGAAGAAAATAACATCAGTATTTCAAACCCTGACGGATTAAACTGGACTAATATTTTCCCAACCAGAATGAAAGACCTGATCATTAAATGGCCTAGTTCGAATAAAATCGCTCTAATGACCAAACCCAGCGGCCTAACTCAAGGCACTGCCTATACCATCGACTTAACCAACAACGACTTCCAAAAAGTAATAGAGCCAACTTATGGCCTAACCACTTTGTGGTCGCCTCAAGCTAACAAGATACTTTTTTCAGAAACTGATCATCAGGGCAAAAACTTAAAATTAAAAATAGCTGATCTCGGACAATCAACTATTAATCAACTAGATATCATCACTTTACCGGAAAAGTGTGTTTGGAGCACTGATAACCAAACTGTTTTTTGCGCTATCCCTGAAAATATTCCTCAACTAACTGTTCTGCCCGATGATTACCACAAAAACCTTACTTCTTTTTCCGATCATTTCTGGAAAATTAATATAAGCACCGGACAAAAGACTAAAATATTCGAAAACAAAGGCGAACAAATATATGACGCTAAGAATTTACTCTTATCTCCATTAGAAGATTATCTCATCTTCATTAATCAGACAGACGGTCTGCTCTATAGCATAGAGATATAGTAAGTCCGAACAGAATCGCCAGGTCGTTTTTCCAAACTGGTGTATCGATCAAACCATGAACTAAAATATATACCATTACAGCCAACAGGATCATAAATAAAGGATCCTGTTTTTTTAAAAAACTGGTTCTAAAAAACTTGATTATTAACCAAATAAAGCCGATTAGTCCTAATAGTCCTGTTTGCAGCCAAAAGGCTAAAAACAGGTTATGAGGCTGAGGTACGGCCCACTCTGGATAAGGCTCGAACATAACTTGGTAATCTAGATAATATTTCTGGAACATGCCCGGACCAATCCCAAGTATAGGATAATCCTTTATAATCTCCCAGGCGCTCTGCCAGATAACGATACGCGAACCAAAAGCAGGATAGGAAAGATCAAATATCCCTTGAAACTTCTGATTACCTATTTGAAAAATACAAAACAGAATCAGTATTAGAATAAAAAAGCTAACAACAGAGAGTAGCTTTTTTTTGTTTTTGGCAAAAAACAGAACAAAAAACAAAGTAGCTAGCAAAGCCAGCCAAGCACCATAGGAATAAGTTAAATAAATCACCATCAGAATTAAAAATTGTGCAAAGAACAACAAAGTTTTATAAATATTTTTCTTACATGAAGAATACAGATAAAAAGACAGTATCAGGATAGGGGACAGATACATAGAGAGATGATTTGGTGAAAGATAAAAAGCACGTAGTCTGTTGTCATAGGTCAGATCATTTGTAAAATAGTAAAAAAGAGCAATTAAGCTAACCACTACCCCTGATAAAGTAAGAAAGCTAAATATATTTCTGATCTGACCTTTGTTCTCTATAGAATTAACAACCACCAAAGAAAACATTAAAGGTGCTAAAAACCAACCCTTCCAAATGCCAGCACTAATACTCAAATCAGACGAAACTAATGTAGACAGAGTTAAGCCAAAAAAAATCAAAAAAACAGGATAAAGCCAAGACTTATCTCCTAGCCTTACCTTTAATTTAAACTCAAGAGTAACTAACCAGACAACAAAAAGCAGATAGACCATTATTTCTGAAATGTTAAATGGAATCCAGCCAATCTTAAAACGAATTAAATACAAAGGCAGCAAAAGAATTGCTAGATAAATAATGAAACGAATAGCTTTATGCCTCATAAGAGTTAAGATATTTCTTTTTGCTAGTTACCACAGACAATCCCAGAATAATTAAAAGTAATGACAAAATAACGGGATTGTAAACAGCACTTTCAAAAATACTATGGACTGAAAAATATATCAGTGAACCAATTAAGCCAACTAATATAGTTTTCTGTTCGCTGGTATAGCTCTTCTCTTTCCTTAGTCTCTGAAATAGCTCTAATATAGTCCCAAAAATCAGAATTAACCAAACTATCAAAGCAAATACACCTATTTCTGAAAGAATATCTAAATAAAGGTTGTGAGCGGTCATAGGGTTTCTGTAATCAATATTCTCATCAAAAGTTAACGAGTAGTTACCTAAACCCACTCCTTGCCAAAGATTGTCTAAACTCATCTGACTTGCTCCCTGCCACATCTCTAGACGACCGACATTTGACCCATCCGATAAGTCAAATGATGAATAAAATCTATCTGAGAAAGGAGTACTAGGAATAATAAAGACTAAAAGAGGCAAACAGATTAAAAGAGCTGTTTTTTTCAAATTTAAATATCTCCAAAACAATCCTGATAAAACTAAAGAAGTGATAATAATACCCAGGTAAGCTCCGCGAGTAAAAGTTACCAACAAACTAAAAAAGGCTAAACCATACAAGATACAAAAAGCGGGCAACCATTTTTTAAGAATCGTTACTAAAATCAAGATGAATGGCATAGTCATGCCTAAATAAAAGGCGAACATGTGCGAATCAGAAAAAACGGAAAAAGCCCTTAGGATATTCTTTCCATCCACGGCAATTAACCAGCTTGAAAAAGATAGAATCAAATGACCCAAGTTAAACCCAGAGAAAACTGGCGTAATGTTTACCGCCCAAAAAGAATAAACGCGCCCTAGGTCAAAGACAAATTGAGCTAAAAATTGACTCAGACCAACTAAAATAACTAAAAAACTAGAGCCGGCCCAGATTAAAAGAATCTTCTTAACTTTTAGCCAATGATTAACCAAACTGATGGTTAAAAAAAATATAGGAAAGATAGATAAAAAAAAGAACACTTTTCTCAGTCCCCAAATAGTGTTCTCAGCCCCTAAAGTTGATATACCAGCTAGGATTAAAAAAAGGACTAAGCCGATACTTTGAAAATTGTTTAAATAATTTTTGAACGTCTTCTTAATCAAAGATCTTATCAGCCAAGCGGTAAATAGGAGAATAATAAAAACCCGACTAGAAGCCAGGTCAAAACCAAAACCAGGATTTAAAGCAATCTGAAATGGAAGATAACCGATTAGAATAAGGAGCCAGTCAAACATTTTTAAACCTCTCTTTGAATTAAAGAAAGCGCTTTTTTAATCGAAGCACTGTCTAGTAAATAGAGAACAACAAAATAAACCAAAGCGCCTAAAAAGATCAATATAAATAAAGATAAATCAGCTAATAAATAAAGAAGTAAAGCCATGATCGATCCTGCCAAAAACGGTTTTACAAAAGAACGAAACGAGGGCAGATATTTTAAGATTTTAAAAAGAACTATTAACATCAGACAAACGACAATAAACTCTGTGATAACAGTTGTCGCAGCTGCTCCATAGTATGAATACTTAGGAATAAAAATGAAGTTAGCTACTAGATTGATTATCGCACCCGAGCCATAGATATAAATTAAGACTTTCTGCTTTCTTAGAGAAATAATCATATTAGAAAAAAGAACACTCAAGAAAATGATTCCCACCGCGACAATTAAAATATCCAAGACATCAGATGAAAGAATAAATTCTTGACCAGCGATTAAAACAACTATCTGTTCAGATAAAAAGAATGTGCCAATCATCAAGGGAATGGCAAAAATAAATAAAACATCTAAAGCTTTTTGAACAACCTCCTTAAACTTTTCCTTAGCTGACAGGGCGTACTCTGACATGAACGGCATAACTAATCCAATAAACATGGTCGGAAAAAAGATCAAACTTTCCAAAAACTTATAACCCAGGTTATAAATTCCCACATCAGCGGCCGGTTTCATCAATGAAAGCATTAGAGTATCTAGTCTAAAATAGATTAGAGTGAAAATAACTGCTAAACCCAAAGGTAAAGACTCTTTTAGTAAAGATCGCCAAAATCTAAAATCGAACTCAAAAGAAATAGGTATATATCTCCGACTAAAGATAAAAACTAAAACAAAATTAAACAAAGCGCTGATTGTCAAAGCGCTAATAATAAATAGGAAATCCATTCCTTGCCAGATAAATATTGCTACTAGAGTCAGTTGAACAACTCGAGCTATTAATTCAGCTAAGGCAACTTTGTCCATCCTTAAATACTTCTGGAAAACGCCGGTTAAAACTTGCTGATTAGACATTAACCAAAAACCAAGTGCTCCAATTAAAACCCCCCATTTAATCTGAGATGGATAGGGGAAAAGATGGATCACCAGCGGAGCTAAAACGAAAACAGCTAAACCAACAAGAAATCTTAAAGTGAAAGCGTTACTAACTATTTTCTTTTCATCAGCTTTCGGCCTAGATATTTCACGCAGACAGATAGAATAGAGACCTAAATCAGCTATGATAGTAAAAAAGAATAAAAAAGCCAGGATAGTGGAATAATAACCAAAACCAGCCTGGCCCAGATAACGGCTAACTAATCCGATCGTAATTAAAGAAAGGGCTAGTCCAATGACCCTAGCCCCAGCCGCGATAAAAGTATTTAAAAATATTTTTCTACTTAGCATATTCTACATCTGGTGTTGCTTTTTTCTCGATCACTTCCTTTGGAACCACCGCATCTTCAACTATTATTTTCTCCTTTTGTACTTCAACAACCTGACTAGCATCAATTATTAAAGGCTCTTTTAAAATATCGAATAATCCACCCGAAGCATGGTACTTAACAATATTCTGGCCAACGGTATCTATTTCAAAATCAACTACCCTGCCTAAGTAATGACTGCTTCGGCTAAAAACTTTAATGCCGATTATTTTTTTTGCTTGGATAAGCATGGAGTTAACCTATTTAATAGGTTTAACAACTATTCTTCTTTCTGGTTCTTGACCAATACTCTCAGTGCTTATTTGAGAATCGTCAGCCAGGGCCAGATGGACAATTCTTCTTTTAAAAGCGGACATCGGCTGAAGAGTAACGGCTATTCTTTCCGACAAGGCTTGTTTAGCTATATCTCTAGCTAATTCTTCTAAAAGTCCTATATGATGTTTCTGATAATCATTAACATCTAAGATAAACTGAACTGGCGCTCCTACTTTTTTACTAGCTAGAACCCTAGCAATATATTGCAAAGCTTCTAAATTAGCACCAGCCTGACCGATTAAAAAGCTAGCCTGATCGGTCTGAATATTAACTAAAATATTATTTTCATTAGAAGTATCGATATTTATTCTTCCCTGAAAATCCATTATCTCTAACAGTTCTGTAATTGTTTCTTTAATAGTTTCTATTTTGTCCATAAATAATGATTAAACTACTCCCTCATTAGTAATTATGTCTTAACTTGCTAATTTGATTTTAGTAAAGTATTGCTGGAAAATACCAAACAAAGTAATCACAATCCAATAAAGAGGTAAAGCGGCTGGGAAGCTTAAGCCAAAGAAAACTGTTATCAAAGGCATAAAATAGATCATTTGTTGTCCCATTAAAGAAGAAAAATCTAGGCCACCTGGCTTATTACTTTTCTTTTGCCCGGCAGATTTCTTAGGAAAGCTCATCTTAGATAAGACAAATTGTGAAAATCCAGCCACCAAAGCTAGGATAATGCTTCGCTGAGAAAGATCAATTAAACCTAGAAACATAAAATCTAACGATTCTGGTCTTTGGATAAAACTATAAAGGGTATTTAACTGCTCGGGATCTAACCCAGCAGAAAAAACACGGAAAAGAGCAATCAAGATAGGCAACTGAATCAGAATAGGCAAACAACCAGCCATTGGGTTTATCTTATACTTTTTATACAAAGCAGTCATCTCTTTAACCTGCTCTTCCTTATTCTTGTATTTCTTCTGAATTTCTTTTATCTTAGGTTGCAGCTCAGCCATCGCTTTTTGAGACTGGATAGCTTTTTTAGAAAGGGGATAGAGAATCAATCTAATTAGAACAGTTAGAATAATAATTGCTAAGCCTAAATCATGAAATGGGATAGTGTTATATAACCAAATCAAAGCGTTAAATAAAGGCCGGTAAAGAACTTCATTAAATATAGTAAGAATTAAATTCATAGTTTAATTAATCAATTTAGCTTTTTCAACTAAATTAACAAAGGCTTCTTCTATTTGTTTATAGTTTTTATCAACTACTTTCGGTTCAAATAAGATAACTATATCAAAGCCAGATTTAACCTGATCTAATCTTGAATGAATTATCTCTTCTAGGCGGCGTTTAATTCTATTCCTAGCCACAGCTTTTTTTGATATCTTAGAACTAACTACTATGCCAAAGCGCGTTATTTCTAGACCGTTTTTTAAAAACCTTATTTTGATAAAATCATCTCGATAAGATTTTCCTTTTTCAAATACCTTCTTAAAATCATTATCTTTCTTTAATTTGTATTCTCGAGACAACATAAACGTCTCCATCTATTAATGGATTAAGGTTAGACAGTTAATTTCTTTCTTTTCTTCTGTCTACGCTTGGATAAAACCCGACGGCCACCTATAGTGGCCATCCTAGCTCTAAAACCATGCGCTCTTTTTCTTTTTCTTTTCTTAGGTTTGTACGTAAAAGACATAATTAATAATTACTAATAATTAATCGAATCACTTACTAGATTAACATTTCATTTTCAGCTAGTCAAATCAGAATTATTGGAAAATCGATCCCCACCCCATCCACAACTTATTCACACAAGATATTAAAAAGGTAGATTAGTAGCGATTGTTTTACTTATTTTTTGACTATGCTATAATTCACAGTGGAAAAATAAACTTAATTCTGTTTTTATGAATTTAAAAGAACTCTGGCAAACTGTCCTAGCAGAAGTCGAATTAAGTACCTCTAAAGCTAACTTCATCACTTGGTTCAAAAATACCACAATCCATTCTAAAAAAGATGGTATGGTCACTATTAGTGCACCTAATGGGTTTACCAAAGAATGGCTGGAGAATAAGTATAACAAACTTATTTTTAAAATCCTCCGTAATAATTCTCCAGACGTTAAAGAGATAAACTTCATCATTGGTAATGAAGGACCATCTATAGCTACTAGGGTACAAAAAAAGCCAGCCCCAACATTAATTGGTAATCAGCTTAATTTCCAGAATTTTGATTTTAATAAAGAAACCAACCTAAATCCTAAATATAGTTTTGATAATTTCATTATCGGTTCCTTTAATGAGTTAGCTCAGGCAGCTGGCCGAGCAGTCACTAAGCACCTAGGCACTCTTTATAACCCCCTGTTTATCTATGGTGGAGTTGGGCTGGGCAAAACTCATCTTCTCCAAGCAATTGGCAACGAGTTAACTAAAAAAAATCCTTCTAAAAAGATTCAATACCTTAGTTCAGAGAGATATACCAGTGAACTAGTCGATGCCATCTCAAAAAGAGGGATGGACACCTTTAAAAAGAAATATTATAAAATAGATGCTCTAATTATTGATGACATCCAATTCATCGCCGGTAAGGAAAAAACACAAGAAGAGTTTTTTAATACTTTCAACGCCCTTTACCAAAAAAACAAACAAATTATCATTAGTTCCGACCGACCGCCTAAAGCTATCTCCACCTTGGAGGAACGCCTTCGATCTCGTTTTGAAGGAGGAATGATTGCTGATATTAGTTTTCCAGATATGGAAACAAGGATGGCTATTTTAAAAAGTAAAACTAAAGAAAAAAAAGTTAAAATATCAGAAGATGTTCTTCAATATGTAGCTACCCATGTTCAAAAAAACATCAGAGAATTAGAAGGAGCCCTTAATAGGATAACGGCCCTCCACCAAATCAACAACACCACGCCTACAATTAGGACTACTTCCAAGATATTGTCTCAGATAATCAGCTCACCTAAAAAAATGACTAATTACAAAAATATTCTCAAAGCAGTAGCTGAATTCTATGATATTAAACCCAGTGATTTAATAAATCGTTCTAGAAAAAAAGAATTAGTTTATCCTAGACAGATAAGTATGTATTTAATCCGAGAAGAATTAAATGGATCCTATCCATTTATCGGGGAAAAACTCGGCGGTCGTGACCACACCACAGTTATGTATGCTTATCAAAAAATTACTAAACAAGTTGAAAATAATGAATCACTCCAACATGAAATCAATTTAATTAAAGAAAGAATCTATAACTAAAAATTTATCAACTAATCATTAATAATTTATCCACAAAGTTATCAACTCTCATTTAACAATTTATCATTCAAAAATACTTAATCTACGATTCAAAAATACTAGTTTTCCCCAAAATTTTAAACACTAATAATAATGATAATAAGTTTTATATATAGTTAATTACTAATATTATTAATAAAAAATATGCACATCTTTTGCCTTCAAGAAAATTTAAAACAAGCTCTAAATATTACAGAGAAAATTATTGGCAAGAATTTAACTCTTCCGATATTAAATAATATTCTTTTGGCTATAGAAAATAATAAACTAAAGGTTTCTTCAACTAATCTAGAAATTGGGATTAATTGTTTAGTAGCTGGTAAAATTCAGAAAAAGGGTAGTATTACTGTGCCAGCTAGATTAATTAGTGATTTTGTTAATAATTTGCCTAATAAAAGAATTGAATTAAGGGTAAAACCAAATAATCAATTAGAGTTAAAATGCGAGAAATTTAAAGCTAATATTAAAGGATTAAGCGCTGATGACTTTCCAATTATTCCAAAAATAAAAGATAATCCTTTAGTAAAAGTTAAAGGTGATATTTTTAAAAACGCTCTTGCTCAAGTAGTAGATATGGCCTCTGTATCTGAATCAAGGCCGGAAATCTCTGGTGTTTATATGTATTTTAATAAGACTTCAATCAGATTAGCGGCTACAGATAGTTTCCGTTTAGCTGAGAAGAACCTTGAAATTAATTCTAATTCTTCAAAGGATAATAAGCTAGGCGATCAGTCAGTTATCGTTCCTCAAAGGACTATCCACGAGTTAGTTAGGATCTTGGGCGAAAAAGAAGGTAGTGTAGACGTTGTTTTGTCGGGTAATCAGATTTTATTTGATTTAGGCTATTCACAGATTATCTCCAGATTAATAGAGGGACAGTACCCAGACTATCAACAGATTATCCCAGATAAAACAACCACTCAAATAGTAGTTAATCGAGGAGAATTAATTAATAATATTAAAATAGCTAGTCTTTTTAGCGGAAAGATTAACGATATTAGGTTTTCAGTTAATCCTAAAAAATCTTTAATTGAAATTTCATCTAAAGATGCTGATATTGGAGAGAATAAATCTAAAATCGAAGGCAAGGTTGAAGGAAAAGAAACAGCGATAATTTTTAATTATCGCTATCTACTTGATGGTTTAAATAATATTCTAAGTGATAAAGTAATAATTGGTCTAAATGATGGGAGTAAACCAGTTGTAATCAGGCCGGTAGGTGATCCTAACTATACTTATGTAGTAATGCCGATCAAAGTCTAGGGGTTAAATATGATATCTATCTGATCTTCTTGTCTATTTAGTGCGTAATCATAAGCTCTGACTTTGATGGTTTGTTTTAAGGGGCTAGTTAGATAAGGCAAGAGATTGAAGGTAACTGAATACGGCTTATGACTGTCAGTGTCGATTAGCCGGTCATTCATGAAAAAATCAATTTGCTTAATTCCCTGACGGGCTTCTGCCTGAGCTCTAATAGTTAAAGTCGATTGACTAACTATTTCACCCTCACTAGGAGAGGTGATTTTTATTTCCGGTTGATTCTCTATGGTATGGATATCATCATATTCAGTAGGCGGGCTTTGGTTGTAGCAAAAGATTCCAGAGCAAGTTTGACCACTGGTCCATTCAGTAACCGTTTGCTCCCAGTTATTAAATTGTGGGTCTTGATCTGGATTATCAGGATAATCTCCCAGAGGATCGTTTCTATCGACGTAATATAGGATAGAGTGTACTTCTTGGTAGATTCTTTCTTCAATTAGATCCGGTGGCGTTAGGTCGGTGGCTAGTTTTCCGGAGATCTTATCTATTTTAACCTTATTCTGAAAAGCAAGACTACCATTGATCATTGCCTTAGTATTGGTTGGGACTTGATCTGGTGCGTTAAAATATTCAACTCTTTCCGGTAAAGTGAATTGGTTCTCAATCTCTTGATTAGATTCTTCTTCTAATTGGTCTAGCTTTAGTTGATAAGCCTTTTGCATGAAATCATTCCAGATTGGAGCCGCTACATAGAGACCAGCCGCACCTGGTTTCATTTTTTTTGTATAGTCATTATTACCAGCCCAAACGCCAGCTACTAAACTAGGAGTATAGCCAACTGTCCAGCCGTCGCTGTAATCTTGAGTAGTTCCGGTTTTAGCAGCGGCTGGTCGGCCTGGTAGATACACTTTTGAATGGCTGCCAAACATGGGTGCCCGGGCTGCTTCATCAGACAGAATGCTGGTGATCTGACGAGCCACTTGCTGATCTAGAACTCTGGTTTCTTCATCTTTATATTCTTCTAGGACGTTACCCTGGGCATCCTCTATTTTTAAAATATAATTGACTGGGTGTCTGACCCCTTCAGTAGCGAAAACGCCATAGGCAGCTGTTTCATCTAGAAGTTTGACTTCACCGCCGCCTAAAACTAGCGAGAGACTGTATCTCTCACGGTCTTTTAGGGTAGTAATTCCCATATCTTGAGCTAGATTAATAGTATCATTGACTCCGGCCAGGTAGAGAACCTTAACCGAAGGAACGTTAATTGACTGGGACAGAGCGGTTCTTAAAGTAACCGGTCCTCTGAAGTTTAGGTCATAGTTGTTAGGTTTGTATTCTTTTTCTTCTCCGACTGGTCCGAATTCTCCAAAGCTGGTTGATAAATCAAAGATAACGGTTTCTGGACTATATCCTTTATCAAAAGCAACTGCATAGGCAAAGGGCTTAAAAGATGATCCTGGTTGCCTGTAGGGACTAGTTGCAACATTGAATTGGTCTTCTTCATAGTTTTTAGAACCGACCATGGCAAGTAATTGGCCGGTTGTAGGATCAATTGCTACTAACGCGGCGTTGTCGGCTCGAAAAGCGCTTTCATTCTTTTCTACGCCATCGGTAACAGTTTCTTCAGCTATTTTCTGAAGATCCCAATCAAGCGTAGTGTATACTTTTAGTCCAGCCATATTGATATCTGTATAGCTTCGGCTGTATTCTTCTTCTAAGTATTCTTGGATCATTGTAACGAAATGATGTGCTTTTAGACCGCTTGGCGTGCTGTATTCTAGTTCTTCTTCTTTAGCCTGGTTGGCCTCGTCTTCTGTGATATATCCAAATTTAATCATTCGATCTAGGATATAGTGTTGTCTTTCTTTAAGTTCATCCGGATGGGAGCCGTAGGGTGAATAATAGCTTGGTCCATTAGGTAGCGAGGCAAGTAAACTTCCTTCAGCCAGAGTTAAGTCTTTTGCCGATTTGTTGAAAAAGGTTTGGCTGGCTGCTTCAATACCATAAGCATTAGAGCCATAAGGCACTTGGTTAAGGTAGAATTTTAAAATTTCGTCTTTGGAGTATTTTTGTTCTAGCTCTAAAGCTAGGATCGCTTCCTTTATTTTTCGGGCGTAGGTTCTTTCAGACAATGGTCCGCCTAAATATGCATTTTTGATATATTGCTGAGTAATGGTTGAACCACCTTGAGCAATCCTCTTGCCCGTTATATTAGCCCAAGCCGCTCTGATAACGCCGCGCCAGTCTATACCAAGATGGTGATAGAAGTTATCATCTTCAGCAACAACAGTAGCGTTTCTAACGAACTGAGGTATTTTTTCAAATTCAATAACGGTTCTCTTTTCTTCATCGTGGATATCATAAAGAACCACTCTTCCGGTTCGATCATAGATCTTGGTTGATTGGACTATTTGACGTTGATCCATTTTGCTTGGATTAGGCAGGTCTTTAGCGAAATATGCTGCTAAAGCGATCCCAAAGAGGACTAAAAAGATCAAACAAAAAAGACCAAATTTTAATATTGTCTTAATAGAGAATTTTTTAATTAATCTCATAACTCTTTCATTTTGACAGAATTGACCGCATTTGGCAAGAATGATATAGTTTAGGTAAGTGTTAATCAATATGAAGGAGAATAAAATATGTCTGTAAAAAAGTTTTCCATCAAAGAGGCTCTAAGCTTTGGTTGGGGTATAATGAAGAGTAACTTTTGGTTCTTTGTTGCCCTTTTGCTAATTATCTGGGGTGTTAGCCTAGTCTACGGCATAATTGAGGACCAAATAAGGGAACAGTCTGCTTTATCATTTATTGTTAATCTAGTTTTCTTTATCTTTAATATGATCATTGCGATGGGGGTAATTAAAATCGCCTTGAAATTCCATGATGGGCAAAAAGGCAAGATAGCTGATTTGTTTTCTTGTTTAGATTTGTTTTTCAAATATCTTTTAGGTTCGATTGTTTATGCTTTGATCGTTTTAGGCGGATTAATCCTATTAATCGTTCCAGGAATCATTTGGGCAATCAAATTTCAGTTTTTTAGCTATTTTATAGTGGATAAAGAGCTTGGCCCGATAGAGTCCTTAAAGCAAAGCGCTAAAATTACTAAAGGCGCTAAGTGGACTTTGCTATTTTTTGGTCTGCTCGCAGGTTCGATTAATCTTTTAGGCGCTCTTTTACTC
>Ga0114923_10002072_pt1 | contig 13688 bp, 14 predicted proteins | sample SumtaG_FD_89578 | JGI IMG/M metagenome (GOLD analysis project Ga0114923, IMG submission 89578) | Deep subsurface microbial communities from Indian Ocean to uncover new lineages of life (NeLLi) - Sumatra_00157 metaG | ecosystem: Environmental > Aquatic > Marine > Oceanic > Sediment | place: near... | reverse complement strand
GGAATTAAGAAAGAGAAGACCCTAACACGGAACGGAGGGGTTGAGGATACGGACTAACTCTAAAAAGGTGAGCGATTTGACAATGTGGTTGGTGGATCGATATGGTAAAATCGGAATGGAGGGCAAAAGGAGATTTTCTACATTCGCCAGAAGCGCACAATGGCGAATTTTTCAGACCCTGGAATTCTGCACTATGGAAAAATCACATATCGGCGAACACCCCATTCACCGACTTTTAGCCGGAAGCACAGCTTATGAGGACACTGACTCATGGCAAAAAAGAAGAAGATACCAGATAAACATCAAAGATGGATCGACGCCCGGAAGAGATTTCATCTTTCTCACGCTCATATTCAAATGGCCAGGGAATTAGGTATGAACCCTAAGAAGTTCGGCGGCCTCGCCAACAACAAGCAGGAGCCCTGGAAATTGCCTTTGCCCGGTTTTATCGAAGAGCTCTATTTGAAACATTTCAAGAAAAATCAGCCCGATAATGTACGATCAATTGAGCAGATGGTTAAGGACTATAACAAGAAAAAAGAAGAGCGCAGAGCACGAAGACTAAAGGAAACAGAATAATAGCAATCAGGCGAAGACGTAATCCAATCATAGAAACGGATCTGATTAATCTATCTCTTTACCTATAGCTCACCCGCAGCGATTATCTTTTTTTACTTCCTATCCTCCCCATCCCCGCCAGCGCACCATGGCCGTCCTTGGCCATGGTGCGCTGGCGGAGGAAGAAATCAAGCACGGCACAGGACGTGCCGTGCGACCGATAGGGATAAAGTGAGCCGGTTTAGGCAAAAAGACTGACCGGACGCAAAAGGCGAAGCAAGCAGCCCTTCACTTATTCGGACTCCAGTTTACATTCATGCCTAATTCATTGTTGAAGCGGATCGGAATTGTGCTTTGCTCCCCCAGGGGGAGAACGTAAGTTTGAGGCAGTGAAAGTTTTCTAGTTTAACCGGAAAAGGAGGCGGCAGCCGGATGGGAAGACGGTTGACGGAAAAAAGAGGGGGGGGGAAGAGAAGGAAAGAGAAGATGGTGACATGGAACGAAGGGGTTGAGGAAGTGGGAAGCTTCAAGAAAACCATTCGATATTGTATTTCTCCGGCTCCTTGCAGGACAGTTTCATCTGATTTGTTAAAGACACATTCTGATCTACAATTCTCACGTTTTGAAGCAAACCCAACTCCCTTGGGGCATTGCAATATTTGTTCAGATAGAACCAGGCATATTCAACGGATCATGTTAAAGGATTTTTCAAAACGGCTTGTCCGCCTTGCTTCGTACCTGCCGTCCTGGTTGCGCTGAAAAATAGCATTTTTTCAGTCAGAGATACTATATGTTGTGGTTGAAAATACGTTCTACCACTACATATTGTGGTAGTGCGAATTAGCCCCCCATTTTTCAGCGCAACCGTCCTGGCAGGTAATGCTTTCTTTTTTAAGGTGCTGCAAAATAACTTCCAAAAAAACACAGATGTTTTTTTGGAAAGTCTGGGAGCCGCAATATCAGGAAGCAATAATATTATATGCTCAGCTAATCCCCCAGCCATCTTGAAAAAGGCAGCAAGAAAAGTGGGTTGTTTTCCACATGGGTATACCTCATAAAAACAAGGAAAATTAATCACTTAGCCAATACTTTCCAGTCTGTATCATCATTACGAAAAGCTTTCCGTTTAGGCTCTCTATATTCGATCCTCCATATCTTCCTTTAAACAGCTTTAGAGAATTATCTTCCCTTAATACCTTGCTTGTGTAAGAATCTGAAAATATTCGTATCTACCGGAGAATATTAGCCCGAAACCCTTATTTCTTTGGGGTAATAATCCATATCTGGTTAGAAATATCTAAAAGTTGAAGCGACTCTACTGCCGGATGGAATAATTCACCCACATGGGTGACAGTCCTGTGGGGCGGCAATGGCCCCGTTTACCCGACCCCACACGGGCTTTTGATCGCTTGCTAACTGCGTACGTTTCCACAGATACCATTACCCATGATGAAGTAATGGAAGCAAGAAAATGACGAGCTAAGTCAATAGGCTATAAATAAATTAAATTTAAAATATTTTGTAGGAAATGGCTTCCCAAACCTTAGCTGTTTGATACTTTCTATTTTTCCATTTTTTATATTCTTAGAGTGCATTGCTTTTCTTATACGGATCTAACATTTTGTTATTGCTCTTTTGAATGAAAATCTATCTACTTTCCACAAGCATGGGAATAAAATGAAGTAACCTCCATTATTTTATGACGTATTAAATCAAGTGGATTATTGGAGAGTTTTTCTAATCTAATCATATGATACTGTACCGGCATATATTGACTTAAAAGAGTAATAGGAATTGAATGTTGAGTAAGATTCATAATGAGTTTTTCTATTGCTCTATTCACGGTAGGATTAATCCAATAGTAGCGACAACGATCAGAATAGCTGAATTTTCTTGCAAAGTTAAGGTAAAAATTATCGCCACGGTAGTGTTTTTCCCAGTATTTAGGATCAGCAAGCATAGCCTTGTCGAGGATACGAGAAATATTTGATAACTCAACCCCAGTTTTACCCGATAAGAGCTCTAACTCCATTGCCTCCAAAGCAAAAATAGCTTCCCGAAATGCAAATGTAAGCCAGGGGCCGACCTTAAGAATTGCAAAATGATCTTTCACCATCTGTTTTAAATCTTCTTTGAGCTGGTAGTCTGTTGAGTGTGCTTCATAAATTAGATTCTGTTGTTTTTCTATATAAAGAGAGAGATCTTGTGCTTTTCTATGATCATATTTAAAAATGAAATTATCACCGAATTCTACTCCTGTCTGAACAACTACAGCAATTACCCTGTCCCAAGCATCATCTAGTCCATGAGCAAAAAAAGCATTACGTATAGTTGTTATTGTTTTTTCTAACTCATCAATTGTTGTTACAGAAATGCCCTTTCTAAGCTCCTTTGATCCCCCAGGTTTAGGAACATCAGTACCTATAATATAAAGTGGTGCTTGTGGCCCCGGCATTTTTGAATTGTATGTTTTTTCTGAAACACAGCAGAGGTCGGCTGTTCGATTGGCAATTGTTTTATAATCTACTGGGGTACGTTCATCCATAGGATCATCAGCACATCGCATACTAGCATCAAGGTGAATTTTTTTATATCCAGCAATAACAGATTGTTTAATCAATTCCTTTGCTTTTTCCATCGCTGATTTACATTTTTCATTCTTCCATGCATTTGGTCCTAGATGATCTGCTCCCAATATAATCCTATTAGTTGGGAAATCTAATTTTTTAGCTATATTTAGAACAAATAAAACAAATTGGCTTGGTGTTAAACCAGTATACCCACCGAATTGATTAACCTGGTTTGAAGTTGATTCAATACATACAGATGTTTTATCTATCTTAGCCTGAGCTATTGCAGCCTCAATGACAAATTTATTGGCTGAACAGATTGAATAGATACCAGTCGGAATTCCATCTTTATGATTGGCTACAATTTGAAGTAGTTCATTATATTGATTAAATCTCATATTGTATAACCATTAAAGATCATAGATCTTTACACCCTGAACTACCCTGTTAATTGTTCCAATCGGGCTTGGGTTATCCGGTTTAAGTCCAAAATCTATTGATTTGAAAGTTGCTAAAATCTGACCAACCACAACATCAGTCATTATACGGAAATCATCTTCAATTGCACAACCATATGGAAAAATCTCAATTACATCAGTACTTAGGCTGCTAATCTTTTCAGAAGCTTTATTACAAATGATAAGTGTCGCAAAACCCTGGTTCTTTTCTTTTAATTCACTGAGTAGGTCCATTTCATATTTTCTAACTAGTTTGTCTGAAGATAGGGCGGCAATAACAATACAATTATTGTTAACAAAAACTTGCGGACCGTGCCGCAAACCAAGATATGAGCTAAAAATGGAGGCTACCTTTCCTTCTGTCATTTCCTGCATCTTGAGGCTACATTCCTGCATTGTGCCCATAAGACTATGCGATCCAAGAAAACACGCCCGGGAAAATGGTTTACTGGCGAATCGAACAAGTAAATCGCCATAATCTTTTATTATCCGATCTGCACCATAAGCTATCCTTTCTACTATAGAGTAGAACTTGTCTAGCGATTCCATAAAGCAAAGTCCTATACCTGTCAGTGCCATAGCGGAGAAAGAGCTTGTCATTGCAAGAGATAGATCATTTGTTTCTTCTGGAAGAATAATGCAAAGTGACTGTTTATCGTTCCTTGCTTTTTTAGCTAAATCCCCTTCATTATTACAGGTTACTATGATCTGTTTTACCTCAGGTGCTATTTTTTTTATGTTATTGTAAGTCGCAAGAGATTCAGGTGAATTCCCTGATCGCGAGAAAGAAATGACAATATACTTAAAGTGTGGTACAAACATTGAAACAGAACTGGTAACAAGATATGTTGTTGGGATTGATAAAACTTCTCGCTTAAGCCTTTTACGCAATACATTCTTAATAGAATTGCCAATAAATTCTGAAGATCCTGCCCCAGTTAAGATTAAGACAACTTCTTTACTTTGAATTAATCCTGATTTAATAAAAAAATCATAAATTTCATCCTTTCGATTGCCTAATATGTCAACTGTTTTTTTCCACATTGCCGGTTGTTGGTTTATCTCTTTAGGTGTGTACTCGACGCCCTTTTCTTTTTTTTCTTTATCAGAAAGAATTAATAGTTGCTCAAAAGAATTCATTAATTATCCTCCATAAACTTTAGTATATCTCTATATTTAGGAGACTTATTAACACCTCCATCAAATAGACAGCTCCTCGATCCCACCGCATTGGCAAACTTGCATGCATTAAATAAATCCATTTCTTTTTCTAAAACGGCAAATAGAAACCCAGAGTTAAAGTTGTCACCTGCGCCAGTAGTATCAACAACTTCAGGGCAAGAGGTAGGAATATTTGCATGATGACCATTGCTGTAAATAAAAGCTCCTTTGCTGCCTGCTTTTATGATGGTATAATTAGTTCTTGCATTTAAATATTTTAAGGCTTCTTCAATTGAAGAGGATCTAGAAATGGAGATTGCTTCTGCTTTGTTTACAAATAGATAGGTCAACATAGGCAGCCATTCATCTATCCTTTCCCATTTTTCATTCTGATCCCACTGTGGATCAAGTGAAGTTTGGATTTGTTGTTTTTTTGCGATTTCTAATATACGGGTTATTTCCGGACTAAATTTTATTTGCTGATAGGGACCTGCAAAATGTATGTGATCGAAATTTTCTAAGACAGTATTGCCAATATCAGATCCCTTGAATTCAGAAATAGTCCCAGGATAGGTTATTTGTGTGCGCGTATCTCTGTAAATAAGATTTACAGTAACACCGGTTTTTGTCTTGTCTGTTCTTTGTACCAGATCAGTATTAACATCATATTTGTTCATCTCCTCTATCATGAAATCGCCATGCTCATCTTTTCCAGCGAGTCCTAGAAAGTGGGCCTTGCCGCCAAGAGATGCATAAACACAGGCTGCAATGACAGCAGAACTACCTAAAGTGAGCTCATAGGATTGGCAAGTAATTTCACGATCAATCTTTATTGGGAAAGTGAGTCCTCTCATTATGATATCTACATTAATATCTCCAATAAAGAGAACTTTTTTCATTCTGAGTTACCTGTCTTTGTTATCTATGAGCTGAAAAAATGCAACTATATACATTTAGATAAACCTTTTTTCAAAAATTTCTTACTACTTAGCAACAATTAAACTCAAACCGTTATTAATAATCGCACTACTGAGTTCAGGAGATATACCACTATCTGTTACAAAAGTATCTACAAGCGAACAATCAGCAACAAAAGCACTATTGATTTGTCCAAACTTTGTGTGATCAGCTACTATTATTACCTTTTCAGAAATATTAATTATATTACGGTCAATCGTTGTTTCTGGTAAGTAGTTGTTAGTTAAGCCATAGTCTAAATGAATTCCCTGAATACCCATAATCACTTTGTCTGCCCTCAACTCTTTAAGAGCCTTTTCAGTAATATGCCCAAGCATTGATTGTTCGGATTTCCGAAGCATACCGCCTACTACAATGATATTTATATCCAAAAAGCTATTGATAGCATTGATTACTGGAAGAGAATTAGAAATTACAGATATTCCTTTCTTATCTTTTAATTGCCTAGCTACCTCAAGTACTGTAGAACCACTTCCCAGAAAAATAGTTTCACCATCAGCTATCAAATCTGCAGCAGCCTTCCCAATTTTTTTCTTTTCTTCTGATAACAAACTACTTCGTTGCAAAAGGGGAGGCTCTTTACTCTTTATAACAGCCTTCGAAGCACCTCCGTGTTGACGTCTTACCAATCCTTGTGAAGACAATTCTTCAAGATCTCTGCGTATTGTAGCTTTGCTAACTTTAAATAAAGCTGATAATTCATCAACAGTCACTATCTCTTCTTTATCTTCTACTAATCTACTAATTTTTTCTTGTCTTTCTGTATTATTCTTACTCATTTGTTTCTACGAAAAATACAATTATTGAATTATTAATTAAGATTTTTCACAATCTCTATTTCAAATACATAAACATATTGTTGTATGCTCAACTTGATAACCACAATATATAGTGATTAATCTTGAAATTAAGGAGTTATGGGACAACCTTAAGTATTTATGGATATTATATATAGCGTGAACTGTTTTTGTCAAGCAATAAAATGATTAAAAGGACTATTATGTTATAAAAATATGATTTTATAAGCATTTTATTATTTAATATAGCGATATATAATCGATAATGTGCTTGATATATTAATATTTCCTAATTTTTTTTGATTGAATGAAAAAAGACTTGACAAAAAAACTCTTTTAACTATAATAATCAACGAATGACACTAGGTGTCATTTATTGATGCTCAATATAAGTTTCGTGACCAATAAGGAGTTACAAAAATGGAGAAGCTAACCAAACAACAGGAAGAAAGAGTGCAGGAATTACACCGAAAGTGCATTTTCATCAATACGCTTCAGTCACCAGCGTTTTCCGATGAGTGGCTGATTCGATTACGAGATGGTGGAATGACTGCATGCAACTTGTGTGTAAGTGGAGCGATGGAAGTGGAAACAGTACAGAAAGCACAAACGAATATGGTAGCAGTGTATGAAGCTGTATCAAGGAATCCTGATGTTCTGACTATCGCTACCAAAGCGGCTCAGATCCGGAAAGCAAAAAAGGAGAATAAACTCGCAATCTGCCTAGGATTCCAAAGACCTGAGCCTATCGGTAGAGACATAGGGATGCTATACGCGTTTCACCTTATGGGTCTGAAAATCCTTCAAATAACCTATCAAGAGAGGAACTTCGTTGGAGATGGATGCGGAGAGAGAAGCAATTGTGGTTTAAGTAATTTCGGTATACAGCTCGTGGAGCAGATGAACAAACTCGGGATCGTTATAGATCTTGCCCATGTGGGTAGCCAAACGACTTTAGAGACAATTGAACTTTCGAATGATCCAGTGATTTTTTCCCACAACGGATGTAGATCTGTCGAAGATCATCACCCTGCGAATCTAAGAAATAAGAGTGATGAAGAGCTTAAACTGCTGGCAGAGAAGGATGGAGTGATCGGGATAATCGCGTATTCTCCTTACGTGAAATATGAAGATGTGCCGACTCTGGAAGATTTCATGAAACATCTTGACCACGCAGTCAAAATAGCGGGCGTTGATCATGTCGGAATAGGGCTTGATGGCCCCAGCGAACGTCAGGCTTTTGATCCATTTGCTCTTAAATATCCGGAATTAGTGCCAAAGATACCCGCAACAGGAAAAAAATATGTTCATGAGAACATTGTAGTTCCAGAATTAAGTAAGCCGGAATTTATGATCAACATAACTAGAGCTTTGGTCTTACATGGTTATTCCGACGACGATATAGAGAAGATCCTTGGTGGTAATTTCTTAAATCTATTCGAAGAAGTATGGAAGTAATATTTGTGAATCACTTTCTCAGATGAGAAAGAAAATAATAGGGGGTAAAAGATGAAAAAAGCAGTTCGACATCTAATGCTGATTCTTCTAGGATTCTTTCTTGGAGGATCACTTGTATTTGCCGGAGGAGAGAATGAAATCACAACCGAACAGGGTAGGGAACAGCAAGTTGTTCTCCAGTCTATTAAGGTACTGCATTCGTGGGCTTCAACACCGAATCCAGAAACACTCGAGGTGATATTTAATCGATTTGAAGAACTCAATCCGCAGTACAAGATTGACGATAATCCTATTCCTTTTGAAGAATACACTAAGATGATTAAAATCATCATGCCATCAAAATCTCCACCGGATGTAATCGTGCACAAGCCGGGATCAAACACACGGGCTCAAATTGATGCTGGGTTGTATCTTGATCTAACAGATTTTTGGGAAGAACAAAACTTCGATTCCGTTCTACCAGAATATGCAAAGGGGCTGTGGACGCGACACGGGAAAATATGGGGAGTGCCGTTTAAGGGACAAGTTCTTATGGTTTGGTACCGCCCGAGCATATTCAAAAAAGTTGGACTAAAAGCACCTACCAATTGGGATGAGTTCAAACAAGTTTGCGCAAAGCTAAAAAACGCGGGATATGTTCCATTGAATGCTGGCGACAAAAATCCTTGGCCGGCAACATACTGGTTTGAAGATATACTTCTTATGACTGCGGGTAAGGCTTTTTGGGATAACCTCATGCTAGGTCGGGCGAAATGGACAGATCCACGTGTGATAAAAGCATTCGAAATATTGAAACGCGACATCCTCGACCCAGGATACTATATGGCAAATGCGAATGCTTATAGCTACCAAGAGGCATCACGAAACTTTGGGGAAGGAAAAGCAGCAATTTATAACATGGGCTCGTGGCTACCTCCAAGGCTATGGGCTGTCATGCCTGATGTTGATATGGATTATTTTCTATTCCCGACGATTGATAGTTCAGTCGAGAGAACCTTACGGATGCAGGGGGATGGCTGGGCGATTCCAAGAAAAGCTATAAATGTTCAGGGGGCTAAAGATCTAATCGCGTTTCTTTCAACAAAGTGGGCTCATGTGACTTTTGCAGCGAATGTTGGAGAGCCGGTACTCCACAAAGAGACGACCGCAGATTTGTACCCACATCCTGATGAATTAGGTGCCGCTACATTGGAACGATTCAAATACAATGGTGTAAATCCTCTTGATCTTGGTCTCGAACCTATCGTCGCAAATGAGGTACAAAATCTAACAGCAAAGTTTAATGAAAATCCAGACATGGAATCGCTAATGGAGGACTTGAAAAAAATAGACGAAGTCGCAAACAAAGTGTTTTCCGATATTGAAAAGAAAGTGGCGAAAGGTTTTTGGAAATAGCTTAGTTGTGAACAGTATGTCTTGGTTGTCTTGGTACGTAGTATCGAGCAACCAAGACTTTTTTCTATAGTTATACTGATAAGGGGCAATAAACACCATAATGAAACGCACTATTCTTCGTGACATAAAGAAGTGGTGGATAGGAATTTCTTTTGTTTTTCCTGCTTGTGTGTTCTTTGGCATTCTTATTCTTTTTCCAGTACTGAAATCAATTTATCTTAGTTTCACGGATTACACTATTTTGCTGGAGGATATATCTCTTATTGGGTTGTCACAATATTCAGATCTTTTCCGTGATTCAAAGTTTTATTTGGCTCTCAAGAACACGCTCATTTGGAGTGTGTTTTATACTATTCTTTCAGTGGGTATCGGGCTCATTCTGGCGATTGTATTAAACACAATAAGATGGATCAGTAATATTCTCAGGTTAGCATTCTACTATCCCATGGTACTGTCGTTTGTCGTAATTGGTCTGCTGTGGATGTGGATGTACCTACCGGATATAGGAATAATAAACACTATTCTTCGTACAATAGGACTAAAACGATTAGCGGTACCGTGGTTAGGAAAATCGTCTACGGCGCTATACGGCATCATAGTTGCGGCGAGCTGGCAACAGGCGGCATATTGTATGGTTCTTTATCTTGCTGGTTTAGCAATGATACCAGTTGAATATTTGGAGGCGGCGCAGATAGACGGCGCCACGCACTTACAGTCATTTCTGAATATAGTATTGCCACTTCTGAACAGAGTTACTGCACTAGCAGTTGTAACAACGGTGTTAAAGTCTTTCAAAGTATTCGATCTCGTCTACATCATGACGTACGGCGGACCTTATCGAGCTAGCATTGTACTTCCATTTTTTATGTATGAAGAAGCATTTCATAACTACAGAATGGCATATGGTACGGCAATCGCGGTTGTAAGTCTTATTGTTGTGTTTCCCTTTATTGTTTTCTACTTGAGACATCTAACTACACGAGAAGTTTCAGAATGAAAACACAGAAGCAATATGGACCATTGATTTATGAAAAAAAATAAGATACATCAATTATTTATTGTTGTTTTCGCGGTATTGATTGCAGCAGTTTGGCTGTTACCAATGGTGATGGGCTTGATGAACTCGGTAAAAACGATGGAGGATATATACACGGGAGGATTCCTGAGCTTTCCTCGACGGATTGCGATAGAGAACTATGCAGATGTTTGGTACAAATCTCATCTTGGTGAATACTTTAAGAATAGTATGTTGATCACTATTTCAGCCGTGATATTAATATTAACCCTCGCGTGTCCTGCGGCATATGGATTTGCACGTAACACATTTAGGGGCAGTAGTTTCATATTCATGATTTTTCTATCGGGTTTAGCGATCCCGCTAACAATCGTATTGATTCCACTTTATCAGTTAATGGACAGTTTTGGATTGTTGGACTCATATTTCGGAATCATAATAGTTGAAGCTTCATATTGCTTGGCGTTCAGCATTTTCATAATGAGGAATTTTTTCCGGGGAGTGCCGAGTTCTTTGGCGGACGCGGCGACGGTTGATGGTTGTTCCCAATGGGGTATTTTTTTAAGGATTTATTTACCGTTAGCGAAACCTGCCTTGGGCGCGTTGATTGTACTAACTGTTACGTGGATTTGGAACAGCTTCTTGTTCCCACTTATCCTCATTTACTCTAAAAATAAAAAGCCTATCACGCTCGGATTGGCGCAACTACATGGGGAACATATCTCTTTTTGGAATCTGCAGATGGCTGGAGCAGTAATCGCAAGTATCGTTCCACTTGCAATATTTCTCGCCTTCCAGAAATATTTTGCACGAGGTTTGATGACAGGTGCGGTGAAAGGGTGAAACTGCATTTATAAAATGTGAACGTAGGAGGAAATTAATTAACGATGCGAAGTAGAGACATAGTCTGGAAAAAGGACGAAAACAATCCTGTTATATGTCCCCAATCTGGCACTTGGACTGATCAGGGCACAATGACCACAGATATCGTAACCATGAAATCTTACTACTACATGTATTTTGTTGGTAAATCAGAGCATAAAAACAGCATTGGCCTTGCCACAATTCCGAGAGATTGCTTTGATGGTAAATCGTGGCATGAATGGTCTGAGAATCCAATTATCATGCCCGGCGGTCTGGGGGCATTTGACAGTCAAGAGGTGATTGATCCAGCAGTGATAGTGCAAGAAGATGAAATAAAACTTTACTACAGTGGAATCGGCGGTGAAAAAGACATGATTGGTCTCGCCACATCAACAGATGGCCACGTATTTCATAAAACCAGTGAACCAATAATGGAGGGAAGGGCACCCGAGGTTGTATTGAAAAATGGAGTAATTTATTTATTTTATATACATCAAAAGGCTGGAAAAGGATATGCGATTCGACTGGCAACATCAAGAGATGGTTTTACATTTCAAGAAGAAGGTACAGTATTCGCTCCGGCATTAAATGGCTGGGATAGTTACACTGTTACAACACCGCGAGTAGTGCTTTATAAGGATATATATATCATGACCTATGCGGGTGATGATACTGAGGCCGATCATCCGAAAGGTCTTGGTCATGCATTTTCGAGGGATTTAAAGAATTGGGTTAGATACGCGGGAAATCCTGTATTGAAAGTAGGAGCTGGGCACGATTGGGATTCCAAAGCGATCTGGTTTGGTGAAACTTTGTACCACAATGGTTTATTTTATTTGTGGTACGAAGGGAGCAACGGTATCAAATCGCAAATTGGATTGGCAACGTGCAAGGAAGCGATTGGAGCTATTGGTTCAGAGTTTCTATAGCGTTTCACGTCTGATTCATACACGATGAAACCATAATGTTGAAAGCGGGAAAGTCAGGTTTGTGCACTATTGGCAAGGTGAATGGCCGTTTTTTTCATTGCGATAGGAAAAAAGATCCGCTTTGAGGTGGATCCGAAAGAGCTTACCATGAGGCAGGCCGATAGCACCGGCATTCCGATCAGAACAATCCGCAAACGAGGTAAGGAGCTGAAGGTGTTTGTACAGTTGAAACGCACTGGTGGTATTTGGATCGCAGGCTTGGCCATCGGCAACCACGAGGGACAGTCGGAGGAATTGTTCGGGCCGCTGCCACAGGGTCTGAAGAAGCTCAAGCAGTTCCTCCTGTTCACCGACGGGGATACCAACATCCTGAAGGCCTTAAGAGATCGGGTTAAGGTGCTTTTTCAACGTTGTCTGTGGCATACTATGGCGCATAGTAGAATTGACTATGGAAACAACAAACGGTTGGATTTTGCCCGGGAGTAGTGGATTTATCCCATGGGAAGGGTAAGGCCAGTGAGATTGTGACTCGAGGAGTCTTTCAGGAAAACCAGAGAAGGCGTACCTCTGGAAGTCAATTGACTACGAAACATTCTTCGAGTAAGAGGAAAATTGCATGATTGGATCAGTTAAGGCGACAACAATAACCTTGACAAACACCGGACGCCACGCAGGCCTATGATTCACCAATAAAATGTGATGGGATTAATTATCAGGGAGAGATTGATGGACTTACCGAGATCCGAGTATTCTAGACCCCAGTTCATTATATTTAGGTATTGCAGATGAACATTACTGACCAGCCCGAGAAACCGAACATCATCTTTGTCGTCTTTGACGACCTAGGCTACTCAGACCTAGGCTGCTACGGTGGCGAGATCAGCACGCCGAACATAGACGCTCTCGCCATGAATGGCGCCCGCTTCGAGGGTATGTACAACTCCGCGCGCTGCTGCCCCAGCCGCGCTTCCCTAATGACGGGGCTGTACCCACCGCAAGCCGGCATCGCGGACTTCATCAGCCGCGAGCCGCACCCAACCAAAGGCTTGGCCCACCTGGGACGACTGCGGGATGATTGCGTAACATTGGCAGAAGTGCTGAAGTCCGCCGGCTACAACTGCTACTTCTCCGGCAAGTGGCACATGCATGAGGCGTCGGGACCGGTGCAGCGCGGTTTTGACGAATTTTACGGTTACACCATGCAGCACTCGCATGACCAGTACGACGCGGAGTTCTACAACAGCCTGCCAGAAGGACGGGCGAAGGAAATTGACCGGAAGCAGGGCGAGTTCTACGCCACTGACATCTTCAACGAGTACGGCCTGGAGTTCATCAAGCAGGGACAGGCCTCCAGCAAGCCTTGGATGCTCTATCTGTCGCATTCCTCGCCGCACTTCCCCCTGCAGGCGCCGGGAACTACCGCTGACAAGTATTACAAAGCCTACCTGCGGGGATGGGACGTACTGCGTGAAGAGCGCTATGAGCGCATGAAGGAACTTTGCGTG
>Ga0114923_10002071_pt1 | contig 13690 bp, 10 predicted proteins | sample SumtaG_FD_89578 | JGI IMG/M metagenome (GOLD analysis project Ga0114923, IMG submission 89578) | Deep subsurface microbial communities from Indian Ocean to uncover new lineages of life (NeLLi) - Sumatra_00157 metaG | ecosystem: Environmental > Aquatic > Marine > Oceanic > Sediment | place: near... | reverse complement strand
TGCCAGTCCACCGATGTGTGCCCAATTATCGATCAAGCCTGCAAAGAAAATTCCAATTAGCAGGTTGATCATGAGAATCGAATAAAGGCGCTGCTTGTTCAGATAAATCCTATTTGAGATTATAAAAAATCCAAGAATTCCAAAAAGGGCACCTGACGCGCCTACTCCAAGGGTTAAAACATCCGGATCTTTGAAGCCGACAAGTACGCTCACAAATGAAGTAATAGCACTCAAAAACGAACCCGCTAGTCCTGCAAAAACATACAGACTTATGAGCCTGCGACCGCCAAAAGCATCTTCAAAAAACTTCCCAAACACATAGAGCGCGTACATATTTATCATTAGATGAAAAAGATTTGCATGCAAAAAGGACGAAGTCACCATGCGCCAAACCTGCCCCTCAACAATAAACTGATACACATCAGCTCCAAGAAAATCCAAAGCCAGACTGTTGCTTGAGAAAAGAATTGCTAAAAATGAGGTTAAAGCGAAAAGCGCAATATTGAAAGCGATCAGAAAAGTTGTGGTGTTGAGTTCTAAACGAAAATCCATAAAAGGTGCTGCCTATACTGTTTAAAGTTTTTCTATTTTGTAGCAAACAATCTCATCACCCTTCTCCAAGTCTATCTGCGGCTCAATCAATATCCCGCATTCCTGGCCTTTTTTCACTTCTTTCACTTCTTCCTTTGCTTTTTTAAGTGATGTAATTTTGCCTTTGCCGATTTCCTCATCTCCTCTTTCAACTTTCACATTGTATCCCTTGAGAACATTCCCTTTTATTACTTCGCATCCTGCGACTGTCTTTTTATTTGTAAGGACAAAAACTTGCTTAACTTTAGCTCTTGAAATTTCAACCTCTTCCTCTACAGGTTCGACGAGCATATCCATGGCTGCTTCCACTTCATCAAAAAGCTCATAAATAATCTCATATGTGCGGAAAAGTACTTTCTCGCGTTTCGCTGCCTTTTCAGTTTTTTCTGGGATCCCAACCTGAAAGCCAAGAATTATCGCTCTTGCACTCTTTGCAAGATCAACATCCTTTAGTGTGATATCGCCGGTCGAGCTTTCTAATATGTTCACCTCCACCTCTTCATCACTGAGTTCTTCCAGTTTTTCTGTAATTGCTTCAAGTGTGCCCTTTGCATCAGTTCGAAGAATCACATTCAGTTTCTTGACATCCTCTTCTTCTTGATCTTGAGTCAAAAGCATGGCAAGCAACTGACTATCATCATCCTCTTCTTCTTCGCCTTCTTCGTCTTTTTCGTCTTTTTCGCCTTCTTTAGCTTCCTTTTCCGCTTTTTCAGCCTCATCTTCCTCTAGCTTAGCTTGTTTCTCTGACTTTTCCTCTCTATCTTTTAATAATTGTTTCGCTTGCTTTCCATTCTCAAAAAATATGACATTCTCGCCAGTATCTAAAACCTCATCCAATCCTATGAGCCAGATTGGATCTCCCTCATCTGCCTTTTCTATTTTTTTCTGACTCTCATCAAGAACTCCTCTGATCTTATCGACTTTTTTCGCGCTTGCAATATAATTATTTGACCGTACCTCACCTGCTTTCAAAAGCACCAGCGCGACAGGCCCAAGATTATTATCAAGATTTGATTCAAGGACTACGCCTTGTGCAATTCCATCTTTCACCTTGGTTTTTTTGATCTCCATCATCTCCACCTGCAACGCAAGAGTTTCAAATAGCTCGTCCAGACCTGTTTTCTTTGTGGCAGAGACCTCGACTGCAAGCACATCTCCCCCAAATTTTTCAACAAGAACCTTGTGCTGGGATAATTCCTGTCTGACTTTTTTCGCGTCAGCTCCGGGCAAATCCATTTTATTGATAACAATTACGATTGGGACTTTTGCTTTCTTCGCAAACTTGATTGATTCTATAGTTTGAGGTTTGACCCCATCATCTGCTGCAACAACAAGCATCACAATATCTGTGACACTTGCTCCGCGCGATCTCATCCCGCTAAAAGCCTCATGACCAGGAGTATCAATAAATGTGAATTCATTGCTATTTTTGTCTTTGATAACGTGAGCCCTAGTATTTTGCGTAATTCCGCCTGCTTCGCCTGCTTGAACTTTTGTGCCTCTTATAGCATCCAATATCGAGGTCTTGCCATGATCAACATGACCCATTACTGCGATAACAGGAGTTCGCGCAAATGAAACTGCCTTCTTCACCTTCTTTGTTTTTTTAGCGACTTTAGTTTTTTTAGCTGTCTTCTTCTTTGGCATAGAAAGTAATAGTAAGCGATCAAAAAATTAGCTTCGCATTCAAAGCTAATATAAAAGCAACATGGCTTTATATGCAGATTTTAGCACATATAGAGGGTCAAAAGCTAAATCTCTTAGCAAACCCTGCTTGGCACTTACACCTCCTATCTGCTAAAATCACTGCATGGCTAAACGAGATTATTATGAAGTGCTTGGCCTTTCTAAAAGCGCAAGCACATCAGAAATTAAAAAAGCATATAGGAAACTCGCAAAGGAATTTCACCCTGATCGAAATAGAGCTGCGGACGCAGAAGAAAAATTCAAGGAGATAAAAAACGCGTATGAGATCCTATCCGATGACCAAAAGAAATCGGCATATGACCAGTTTGGTCATGCTGGGACAGAAGGATTTCAAGGGGCGCCCAGTGGCGGCTTTAATGGGTTTGGTGGATTTGAAAATATGGGAAATATCAATGAAATTTTTGAGCAATTTTTTGGAGGTGGGTTTGGTGGATTTGAGGGATTCGCAGGAGCCAACGCAAGAAGGACAAGGCAGGGCGCCGCAGCAACAAGAGGCGATGATCTTGAAGTGAATATCAAAATTTCTTTCATGAACGCAGTATTTGGCATTGAAAAAACGATTTCTTACAAACGACAAAATACATGCAAAACCTGCAATGGAAGTGGCGCAAAGAACGAAAAGGACAAAAAAACATGCTCAACCTGCAATGGCCAAGGTCAAGTAATTCGGGTGCAACAAGCATTTATGCTAGGACAAATCAGAACAGCAGCCAGATGCCCAGAATGTAAAGGCGAAGGCGAGATCATCACTAAAAAATGTAGAAACTGCAAAGGTGAAGGCAGAGCAGAAATCAAAGAAGAATTCACTCTCAATATTCCACCAGGAATTCCAGACGGAGTCTCGCTACGCTTTAAAGATCGAGGCAATGCTGGCAAAAAAGGCGGCAATCACGGTGATCTATTTGTATCAATCGAAATCGAACCAGATGAAAGATTTGAAAGACGAGGCAACGATATCTACACAGATCTAGAACTTGATGTAGTAACAGCAACTTTAGGAGACAAAATCAATATCCCAACAGTTCACGGCGATGAAACCCTCAAAATTCCAGCAGGCACCCAACCAGGCAAAGTCTTCAAACTCTCTGGCAAAGGTGGACCAAAATTCCAGGGTCAAGGCAATGGCGATCAATATGTACGAATCAGCGTAATAGTACCGGAAAAGCTTACTAGACAGGAAAAGGAGCTCTGGAAAGAACTGGCATCAGAAAAAAAAGATCCATGAACTGGATGCTGCCAACACCCGAAGATTTGACGAAACCCGAATCAAGCACATATAATGCCCTCAACTTGTTTCCTTAAAAGCCCGATAACTTATTATGATTGATGACAGGATGATAGATTTATACAGCATCTCTTCTCTTCCCATTCAGTTCGACTATCAGGATTCAAGCTTTACTTTCCAAGATTGTATGACCTGTCGCAAGAGAACTAAGATTGGCTTACAGCACCTAGTCCCAGCACTTCTAAATAGGACCCTACGATACCCTGAAATAGTATATGAAGAAAATGAAGATCTATACTCGAACGAAGATCAGGAACTTTTCTCCAATTCAACCCTTCAATATGACATAATTATTTTACCTGCGGGACTACTTGGTATCGAATACATTAAAACACACATTTATTATTCTCCTCACAAAGAAGGCAAATACGGCAGCTTCATCGAATGCTTGCATGGAATTTTGACAATTCTCATACAAAAAAATAAACCAAAAGACGACTTGGACTTTGAAACTGAGGTTGATGAAGGTATTTTGATTCGCCTAAGAAGAGGAGAAAAAATCGCAATACCAAGCGGATATTATTATACATTCATAAATTCCAGGAATGATCCAGTCATTTTTTCAAGACTCCACCGAGGCAAAGGTATAATCGATTATTCTGAACTAATGAACGAGCAAGGCCTTGGCTATTATGCAATCAGAAAGAATGCCAGAACCGAGCTTGTTTTTAACCCTCGCTATAAATATGTTCCAAAAATCAAAAAATGCGTTCCAACAAGCGATCCATTCAGAGTCAGATTTGGGAAAAGAGCTCTTTACGAACAGATCAAAAAAGATGTTGAATACTTTATTGAGAGCCTGGCCTAAGCTTTATCTTGCTTTGGAGCAATAACTTCCTTACCAACGTAATCTTGTAAAACTTGAGGGACTACAACGCTTCCATCCTTTTTTTGATTGTTTTCTAAAATCGCAATAAGAATTCTACCTATTGCAAAAGCTGTAGCATCATTCATGTGTACGAACTTTTTTTTGCCCTCTCCAACTTTGTATCTAATATTGAGCCTTCTGGCCTGATAATCTGTCATATAGTCTGACGTATGCGTTTCTCTATATTTCTTCTGACTTGGAATCCAACACTCTATATCAAATTGATTATAATCAGGCTTGCCAGTATCGCCTGTACAAATTTGCACTAGTTGATAGGGAATTTCAAGCTGCTGCACCAAATATTCTTGAATTGCTAGAATAAATTTCTGTTCAACTTCACCTTGCTCCTCACTCACATAAGTCTCCATCTCGAGTTTATCAAACTGATGGACTCGAAGAATTCCTCTGACATCCTGTCCGTGCGAGCCAGATTCTCTTCTGAAAGACGTCGAATAACCAACATATCTGACTGGCAAATCATCTTTTTCGAAAATCTCATCCATGTGCATTGGCCCAAGAGTGTGTTCTGCACTACCGATCAAAACAAGCCCATCTTTTGGAATAACATACCTCTCATCAATTGGATCCAGCCTATCCATTTTTTTCATAATTTCTGGTTTCATGAGAACTGGCGGAATGATCGGCGAAAAGATCGTAGGGCTTGGATGTCCAACCTCTTTCGCAATTTCTGCCAAAAGCGTTTTATTGGACAAAGTATTGAAAACGAGTTGAATTATCCCAAACTGCAGCAGAACTGCTTCGTTTTTCAAATAATAGAACCTTGATCCGCTGATTTGGGCTGATTTTTCAACATCAATAAGATCGAGTGTTTTGCCAATATCAACATGATCCTTTGGTTCAAAATCAAACTCTGGAATCTCGCCCCATTTTTTTATTACTTGATTATCCTCTTCGCTGACTCCAACCGGCATTTTAGGATCGGTCACATTTGGAATCACCAAAAGAAGTTTATCAACTTTCTCCTTTTTATTTTTGAGATCTGCTTCAAGCTTGTGCAATTGCGCTTTGATCTGTGTTGCCTCATCTATAAAACCCTGCCTTTTAGAATCATCAGAGCCTCTTATCTGATCGGAAAGCTCATTTCGTCTTGTCCTAAGTTCTACCACCTGCGTTTCAACTTGCTTGTATTCCGTATGCAATTTCAAAAGTTCTTCAACATCGACCTTTTCTTTAATCTTTTTATTTTTTATTGCGTCTTGAACTTGTTTTTTATTTTCGCGGATAAACTGGATATCTAGCATTATTTTCCATTAACTTAATCAATTAATAGAATAATATCATAACAACAATATGATTCACAGACTTTCAAATTCTTACATGCGTTTGACCACTTTTTTCTCCTCTGCTAGTATATTTTTGTCCAATCAAAAACCCTTCAACAGAGAGAGGCTAGGGTCCAAGAAAGTACGCGAACCAATGCTGAGAACGCCTTAGAGGGGTTTAAATTGTCCTCTAATCCTATCATCTAATTCTTGATATAATCTGACACTTCAAACAGCTCAATGAGTTATAAACTTACACATGAACTACGTAAACCTAATTAGAAAAATAAAAGATCAGAAAATATCCTTTGTCTCGTTTATATTCGGAGTAGGTCTTTTATTTTGCTTTCTCTTGTCATCGCTGATTGGGACTTTATTACTCTACCTAGAAAATAACAAATTAAAGGAAGACGAAAAATCTAATCAAATGAAAATACAGGGATATATACGCACTACAGGGTTAACAAACAACGAGAAGGCTGAATTAAATCTAAAATATAGCGATTATCAGCTGACCGATCATGCTGATAAATTCCAAATACCAAGAGGATACTTTATCGAATTTGACATAGACAAAAGTTATCTTGGAAAATGTGTATTGCTATGGGGAGTATCAGAAGACCCATCAAAAAAAAGTGCATATGATTATCAAACTATCGTTCCAGATGAAATTGTAATTTTAGAATATAAACACTGTGAAAGACCTGGTTGGAGGTATCCAAACCCTGAAGAAGATGAATTAAGCGAGACAACAACTGGGATTTTAAGGCATCATACTAGACCAGCACCAGATATACGTGAAGACTATAAATTGGTAAAACAAGATGGAACAGAAATATTTGTGTCTACTCCTTCGGATGACCTTATAGAAACCTTTGAAAACTATATTGACAAAGAGATCACTTTGCAAGGAATAACTACTTGGGGATATTCTGAGACGAAGGTCTTTGAGGCATATGCAATTAAACTAAAGGCTCAAGATCTCCCATAACCTTTTCATACATCGGCCTGGCAATTTCTTGTGCTTTTTTAGAGGTAATTCGATCAAACATCCAGCGGAATTTTTCTTCGACTTTTTCCCTGCCAACTTTGGGGAGTTGATGAGTTATAAAATCCGGAGCATTAGTTTCAAAGAAACTTATGCTGTCCGCGTCTTTCAATAAATTTTGCTCGTCATTTCCACCGACCTCATGCTTAGAAATCAGCATTTTCACCCTATCTATCAGCTCCTGATCTACTCCATTCTTTTCTAGAAATTCTGCAATAATTTTGGCGCCCTTTTCCTGATGACGCTCCAGATGTTCTTTATCAGAATAGCCTTCAGGTGAATCCAGAATTGCTTGCATCGCTTCCTTTGTTCCTAACGGCCTTTCAATATCATGCGCAAAAGCAGCAATTAAAAAGGCCTCATCAGCCTCGGGATTCAGTTTCTTTACCCAGTAGACTGTTCGCTCAAGGTGAGGAATTTCGCGCTTTTTGCCAGCTCCCACAAATGTGGCAGTAACGAATTTTTTAACTAGTTGGAAATATTTCATTTCGCTTTCGCGGTCCTTATATCAACATCTATCTTGCCTTCATCAGGCAATTTTTTCAGGAAGCTTGGCACAAAAAACGGACTTACAGACAATTTATAACTCTCAACTCCTTCGAGGCCACTCAAATATGATTCAGCCTCACCAATCGATTTCCCGCTGATATTTTTGGCAACATCCTCTTCTGTTACACCGCCGACTATATCTCCGTCGGATTTAATTGTAAAAGCCACAGTTTCGCCATCCACGCTAATCCCCTCAATCACAGGATCATCCAGTTTTTCTTCATCAACTTCGCCCTCAAATTCACTACTTCCTTTGATCGCTTCAGCCACAAATGCTCTCAAATCAGCCTTGGAAATTACGAAAGCCGTTGCATCCAGATTCACTGTAACGCTAACAGTATCAGCTTGGTCACCAGCATTTTTATCAGTTGTTGAAGAACCAGCGCCATATTTAATCGACTCTTGCAGAAGAACTTCATCATCTGAGACCAACTGCTCAAGCTCCAATATCAAGGTATTTTTCAATTCTGCAACTAAGCCACTTTTCAAAGTATCAATATCACCTTGATCAACAGCCCGTTCCTCGCTTGTATCTCCTCCTTCGATATCATTGAAACTTTTTCCTGACAATTGGTCGGTTGTGTAGCCGGCAATTTTGTAGCTTGCACTACCTGTAGTATTATAACTCTCTCCGTGGCTAACTGCCTCAATTGGAACATCCTGTCTTACTCCAACGTTCACATTTCCACCTCCATCAACTACAGCCGCAGGAACCGTCGAAGCAGTAGTTATTTTGTACTTCGAATTGGTCGCAATATTCTCGATCTCAGTTCCAACAGTCAAAGTCACCTCCTCCTCAGTTTTATTGTAAAGAGTGACCAAGCCCTTGGCCTTATTACCAGAGTCAACATTTCCTGTGGTATCAGCACTATTTGAACTACTCTCATCTACTTTAATTTGACTAATAGGCACTTGCCGATTTGCATAATCCACTGCAGGCAGGCTTGCGCTACCAGTTGCCGGTTCATTTACCAAAACATTTGCTTTTGTCACTCTAATCATCACATTCGCAGATGAAAAAACAACAGTAGTCAAGATAAAAAATAATGCCAACACAACAGCAATAGTCACTCCAATCTTCAACTTTGTATTTCCCGACTTGTAAAAGCCAAGAATCCGACCCCGAATTGATCCTAATTTCTGAGAAATCCCTATTTTTTTAATAGCATCCGCACTTGGCATTTCCCTTCGTTTAGGTTCTTTTGTCTGTTCTGGCAAGTAAGAAGACCAATCCCTGCCAATCAAATCCACTTTGGCTTTGTCAGGTTCTTCGCTTACCTCCTCTTTTGCAGATTCTTCTGAGGTACTTTCACGCACTTCCTCAGGCGTCTTTTTTTGGGCTTCCTTCTCCTTCTCCTTTTCCTGTTCCTTTTTCTCTATTTCATCTAAAAATTTTGAATTTGCCTCAATATCTCCACCAGCCAACACACTAATCGTGCCAAGATTGACTACCTTTGGATCCAAACGAGGTTTTTGTACAAGGGGCGGAGCAAACTCCGGCAAAGCTTCCGCCTCTTTTTCTTCACTTTTTTCCCCAACCTCTGAAGATTCTTCCTGCGACTCATCTTCCATTTTTTCTTCATCCACAATCTCGTATTCCACACTTTCACTTCGTTCACCAATCAATTTATCCTTCAACTTTTTTCGCTCCTCTAAAAATTCCTTTTTCAAATCCTCTGCTTGAACCCATACCTTTGGGGTGATATCGCTTATTTTCTCTTTTGTGATAATTCCTGCCTTTTTGGACAAACGCAATCCCAACTTATCTTCAGTCACAGCTACGATCAATTTGTCGGACTTGTTAACCTGACTTGAAAGAAGCTTCAGACTAATCAAACTGGCCACTAAATTTGCGCTCTCAGGAATCACAACAATAATCCTACCAGCTGACGAGCTAATGATTTTTTCAACTGTAAATGTTATTTCTTCATCAAGATCGACGAATATCTTATCACTCGACATCTAATTCCACTTACTAATAAATTAATTTGCTAATTCTCAAGCGCCATCAATGCCAATGCAGCCGGCGCAACATCCATTGGATCTATCATTTCTTTTGTGTGATCCACAATTCCCTCAAGCTGATTTGGAAAAATATATGACATCTTTGGAAACTTCTTAAATGGCAGTACCTGCAACCACGGATGTGCCATCAATCCTGTTTTTATATCAGGCAAATGAGCACCACCGCCACAAAAATACATCTGGTCTGGAAAATTTTTCACATCATCAAATTCGCCCAACGAAATCTCAATACCCTCTGTCCAAACTGGAATATCTTTTAAAAGTCCTTCCTTGACCTTTTTTGTTTTGATATCGCTAAGTTTTTGAGCACTATAATCCAATTTCAGAGTCTCTGCTTCGTCCATGGAAATTTCAAAATCCTTGCTCAATCTTTTTGTAAAAACTTGCCCGCCAAAAGCATACATTTTTGTGCCCATTACTGCTCCTTTTTGCACAAGCGCAACATCAGTTGTTCCACCTCCAATATCAATAATTATCCCTGAAAAAGTTTCTTTGTGGGAATCCTTGATGCTCCTGGAGATTGCATAAGGCTCAACCACTAATTCGTCAATTTCAAGTCCAAGCTGATCAGCCAATTCCTTTAAAGAGTTCAGATGCAGGCTGGGCGAAAAAGTCGAATAAATGGAAAGTTGAGCCTTAGTCCCAGTGAATCCAAGAGGGTTATCAATTTTTACCCCATCAATATATGCTGAAACCACTTTTGTATTTATTTCTTCCACTTGATCAAAATTCAGCCCCAACTCACGCGCGATATCAGCGTGAACCTTTTCAAACATCTGCTCTTTGACCATATCCTTTACCTCTTCGATTTCCTTCTCACTAATTTTTTTATCTGGTTTTTCACGGTCATAATCAGCCACTATAGTCACACCCTTGACCAATTCGCCAGCAATTCCCAGAATCACTTTATCAGGCAAATCAAAATCTTCACCTTCAAGCTCTTCTGCCATATTCAAAGCTTTGCCCACACAAATATCAGTGGTAGAAATCACGTTCTGCAAATTGACAATCATAGCGCTATGCATAGAGTTGCTCTGCTGTGCAGTCTTAGCATAACCAATCACATTTACTTGATTGTCTATGACTTTAAAAATCACAGCCTTTACAAATTTTGTCCCAACGTCAAGTGCCAACAGAATCTTGCCCTTTTCTACTTTGCCTTTTGATTTTTTGAAAAATGGTAATTTCATAGTTTTAATTAATTTCACACATACAGTTTACACAAAATAGAGAAAGTTTTCGACTATTTGTGAGTTATATAGTATAATTCGATATATATACCTAATATCAAAACTATAAATAGTATCAATGTCCGACCTAATTACACAAAGAAAATCCATGTCTTACGACACTCAAATTGGCAAATACTATCTACTTCTTAGAAAAAAAAGCTTGAAACTGGGTCTTAGTAAATCAATTACAATTCCATATGTTGTGCGTCACATTGGAGAGATGGCTTCAAAGCATGGAGATATACCTACTATCATTGATTTTGGATGTTCAGAAGGAGACATACTCAATGAAATTAACTCTTTGCTACAAGACAAAGTCATGAGTCTAATTGGATTGGATTACAATAAAAACATTATCAAGAAAGCGCAGAAAAATTACCCCGAAGTTGAGTTCATCAACCACGATATTACAACAAATTCGTTAGCAAAATTCAAAGGAAATGCGGATGTAGCGCTTTGTATTAATACACTACACGAAGTCTTTTCCTTTCATAGCTTTAACGGAAAATTCAAACCAGAGTCAGGCATACAAGCAATACGAGAAACAATCAAGAATATCTCTTCGACCCTCAAGCCAGGAGGTATATTCGTGATGTTCGATGGAGTCGAATCATATCTCGACCTGAATCGGAAAATAACCATAGAACTCAAATCAACTGCAGTGGAAAAATCATTGAAAATGTTTAAGGAGGAATATGGACCTTACAAGATTCACTTCAAAAAAATCAGACCTCTTGTTTATGAGCTTGATCTACTATCCTTTACTCGTTTTATCACAAAATACCGATTTCTCAATAGTCTTGCCTGGAGCCTAGAGAAGGAAGAGAGTTATCAATATTTCAACAAGCTAGAATTTGTTGAGCTATTTCAAGAGAATGATTTCAGAATCGAGGCTATGAATTTACTTAGCCCAAATAGAGGAATCTGGTCAGACTATGTTAATATACTAGACTCAGATATCACCTTTCCTTATGAGCATGTACTGCTTGTGGGGAAAAAAAGACAAACTTAATTATTAAACTAAAATAATGAAAATATATTTCTCTGCAACCATTACTGAGGACAAGAAATTTAAAGACTTTTACAAGCATATCATCGACACCCTCAGGAGAAATGGACATCAAGTATTGGAATACGGCTCAGACAAAATTGAGCCAAAGACCCTACTGAATAGGGACGAAGTAGACATAAAAAAGATATATAAGGAGCTTGATGAATATTTAAAACAGGCGGATGTATACATTGCTGAAATTTCTCTTCCAAGTGTAGGAATAGGATATGAAATATCACAAGCTATAAGCACTAGAAAACCTGTTTTAACTCTCAGCTATGAAGAGACCGAATTTCAGCCTTTGGCAACAATCGAAGGAAATAAATCAAGGTATTTAAGGCATGAAGTTTACAATGAGAAAAACCTAGAAAGGATATTGGATGATTTTCTAAAGAGCGCAAAGCAGAAACTCGACACCAAGTTCATCCTCATCATCCCACCCGAAATCGATCAATATCTTGAATGGGCAAGCGACTACAAGAGAATGCACAAAGCTCAACTTGTTAGAAACGCGATCACTGAACTCATGGAAAAGGATAACGATTGGGAAGAGTTTATCAAAGACGAAGGATAAACCTATTAAAGTATAAACGAACCAACAGATCGCTTGGCACCTCCAACTTTTATGCCAGTATCCTGTCTATCAGCATACTGTCTATAATAACCAGCCAATTTTACGCCTCCATTCAATCTCACATAAAAGGCCGAATCTGATATTCGTGGCTCTTTAATAGTAAGCTCTTTGAAACCATCTTCAAATTTTGCAACTTTAATTTCTTGCCCTTGCAAACTCGAATGATATCTAGAGATTGCAATTAGCTCACTATTCGGAAGAGGTTTTCCAAAATCCTCTAACAATTTGTACTGAAAGAATGAATCGCTAATGGCTTTTTCTATAACTTCACGCCTTAATTTCGATAATTTTACCAAACCCCATCCTCCAGATAGTTTTTTAAGATCGTTTGTAAGGACGTATCTGACAAGGAGTTGATCTTTGGTAGTAGAAGAAAGAAACTTGAATATATCTTTATATGGGACAAGGACATTTTTATTATTCAATGGTAGTTCAACAAACGAATTTTCACTAGCAAGAAAATACCCTATTATTATTTTTTCAAGCTTACTATGGAACTGTACGCCCATTTCATATTTCAGCCAATCGCTTGTTAAAGGATTATTCAATAGAGAAAAACACAATTGTGAATTATTTAATATGGGATTAACCGCCGGCTGAAATTTGACCTTATTCTCAAGAACAGCCTTGAGAATTTGTCTGCCATCATTATTGAAATATCTTCTGATATCACCAAGACTATAGATAATATCAATCTTAACTTCCTCTCCATTTTTAGTCTTGTAATATAAACCATCTTTCTTGTTCTCCAATCCATCAGGGCCACCAGTAAAAGCCACTCCCTCCTGAATAGTCTTGTTTACAATATCTGCAAAATCCGCGAATTGATCCCAGTAACTCGATAACCCTTTGTGAACTACAAAATAGATCTTAGGATTAGATTTTTCTGGACTTAGCGAGGATAAAGCCTGATAAAAGTCTTTCACTATGTTTGTTCCAAAAGCATTAAATGGTTCAGCCACCCTCTGCATAAGAGACCATCCACCACTAGCTATTTGCAATTCGGTTATAAGATCATTGGCAAGAATATCTGACCTGGCAATTTTTAAAGGAGCTTCGTGCTGAAGCAATAATTTTCTTAACAAAGTATAGTCCGCTTCTTTTAGCCCAAATTTTAGTATCCCTTTAATAAATTTTGAAAACGGATAAAAATTTTTCTTATCTTTGAGAGAAATTTTCACCATCTCATCGATTTTCTCATGATACTTGAACAATATATTTCCCTGTTCCTCAAGATCTGCAATTCTTGACTTGGAAATCTTCTGAGGCTTTGTAATACCAACAGAAATATACGCATTCTGAGAAGGGAAAATATTTGAAATATCCTCAGCACTTCGAATACACCCCTTATCATCTAGAGTATCTCTCCAAACATACTCCCCATCCCTTATGGGAAAGTAAAATCCTTGATGCGCCT
>Ga0114923_10002070_pt1 | contig 13693 bp, 2 predicted proteins | sample SumtaG_FD_89578 | JGI IMG/M metagenome (GOLD analysis project Ga0114923, IMG submission 89578) | Deep subsurface microbial communities from Indian Ocean to uncover new lineages of life (NeLLi) - Sumatra_00157 metaG | ecosystem: Environmental > Aquatic > Marine > Oceanic > Sediment | place: near... | reverse complement strand
CTACTTCATCTGCCCATCGACTACCAAAGACCTTCAGTACAGCGTTTTGAAGGAACTTCCACAAAGTTTGGCTTAGATGAAGAAGAAACCCAAAACTTAAAAGATACTGCAAACCGGGAAGGAGCAACGGTTTATATGTTTATTCTTGCCGTGTTTACTGTTTTGCTGGCAAAACTCAGCGGCCAGGAAGATATAGTCGTGGGTACGCCCACAGCCGCCCGCCGGCATGCAGACCTTGCCAATATCATCGGTATGTTTGTAAACACACTTTCCATGCGCAATCACCCGGCAGGGCATAAGAGCTTTAAGGCTTTCCTAAAAGAGGTAATAGATAGTACATTAGAGGCTTATGAAAACCAGGAATATCCCTTCGAGGAATTGGTGGAGAAATTAAAGGTATCCCGGGATACCAGCCGTAACCCGTTGTTTGATGTCATGTTTGTGTTTCAAAATATGGATATCCCGGAAATCCAGATACCGGGTTTAACGTTAAGCCCTTATGACTATGAGACCAGGATATCAAAATTTGATTTGACCTTGAATGGAGAAGAATCAAAAGGACAATTGGTTTTCATTTTTGAATACAGCACAAAACTTTTTAAGAAAGAAACAATAGAGAGATTTATTCGTTATTTTAAAAAGATCTTATCCTTTGCGGTAGCCACACCGGGTGGAAAAATATCAGAGATAGAAATAATATCGGTGGAAGAAAAAAAGCAATTGTTATTTGATTTTAATGAATCGGAAGCAAAATATCCTCTGGATAAAACAATACACCAATTATTCGAAGAGCAGGCAGAGAAGAGCCCGGACAGCATAGCTGTTGTTGGGCACAGCGCACAGCGCCATGCTGTTTCTTACCGGGAATTAAACCGCAAATCCAATCAATTGGCCCGTTATTTACAGCAACAGGGAGTCATGAGAAGCGACCTGGTGGGGCTTATTAAGGATCGGTCGTTGGAAATGATCATCGATATCCTGGGAATATTAAAAGCAGGCTGTGCATATGTGCCGCTAAATCCCAGGGCCCCTGCGGCAAGAACAGCATATATCGTGGCGGAATGTAATATAAAAATATTGCTGACCGATTCACCGTCGCGTAAGAAGAGCTCCGGAAGTTTATCACCTGCAACCTCCACCCTCCAGCCTGCCACAAGCTGTGCCTATGTCATATTTACATCGGGTTCAACAGGAAAACCCAAAGGAGTACCTATCACCCATGCCAATATATGTCCTCTGCTGCATTGGGGATATAAACATTTGGGGTTAAATTCCGGTGACCGTGTCATTCAAAATCTTTCATACTATTTTGACTGGTCGGTTTGGGAAATATTTATTACCCTAGCCTCCGGTTCAGGTTTATATGTAACAACAGATGAGGTGTTGTTAAATCCTGCGGCTTTTATTGAATTTATGTTGAGGAATGATATTACGGTTTTGCATATCACGCCCACGCAATTCCAGTCGACAGCTAATGCAGCCATTGATTCGGGGCAGACGTTGGAGACCCTGAAGCATTTGTACATCGGGGCAGAAAAATTAACCTACGACCTGGTAAAGCGCAGTTTTGCGCTGGTAAGTGAAGATTGCCGGGTTATAAATATGTACGGCCCCACAGAAACTTCCATCATGTCGGCGGTGTTGGAGATCGATAGAACCGATTATGAAAAGTATAAAGAAATCTCCAGTATTCCCATCGGAAAACCCATATCCAATGCCAATTTACTGGTATTGGACAAACACTTAAAAATGTGTCCGGTGAATATCGCCGGTGAATTGTATATAGCCGGTGACGGCCTTGCCCGGGGCTATTTAAACAGTCTGGAATTAACAGCGGAAAGATTTTTAACCGCGAAGAAACACAAAGATATGCGAAATTCATCATTCATCATTCATAAAAACACCGAATCATTTGACTCTTTATATCGAACCGGCGACCTGGTGCGCTGGCTTTCCGATGGAAATATTGAGTTTTTAGGAAGAATTGATCTTCAAGTAAAAATAAGGGGGAATCGAATCGAATTGGGAGAAATTGAAAATCGTTTATTGGTTCATGAGAAAATAAAAGAAGCAGCCGTTTTGGTAATAGATAAGGGAAAAAGCAGTAGTGCCAGGGATAAATACTTATGTGCTTATATAGTGGCAGATAAAAATCTTGAAATATCCCAGGTGAAAAAATATTTATCCATGGAATTGCCCGATTATATGGTACCTCCCTATTTTATCAAGTTGGATAAGATGCCGTTAAATCCCAACGGGAAAATCGACAGGAGAGTCTTACCTGAGCCGGAAACGGTTGAACTCGAGTCGTACGCGGCACCGCGAAATGAAATAGAAAGAAAACTGGTGGAGATATGGCAGCAATTGTTGAAGGTTGAAAGAATCGGAATTTTTGATAATTTCTTTGATATTGGCGGGCATTCATTGAAAATACTTAACCTGGTGAATGCGATTCAAAAAGAGTTTAATGTAAAAGTGAATTTTCAAGATATATTCCAATTTTCTACAATTGCATCTTTATATGATTTGATCCGGCAAAGTGAGATAACCTTTCACAGGGAAATAAAAATGCAGCCGGAAAAGGATTATTATCAACTCTCTTATTCACAACTTAGATTATGGTTCCTTTATAAATTTGATCCGGACAGCCCGGCCTTTAATTTTCCGGTAAGTATCGCTTTATATGAGCCTATCGATGAAAATATTCTTCGAAAGGTACTGGAGAAACTGGTGCAAAGACATGAGGTTTTTAGAACCTATTTTAAAGAAATCCACGGGGAGCCTGTGCAAATCATCCAATCCCAAAGCAAGGTTAATTTAGAAATCATTGATCTATCTCATTTAAATGATTATGAACGGGAAAACAGGAGAAGTCAGCTCTTCAAACAGGAAAGCACCATTCCCTTTAAACTTGAAATTGCCCCTCTATTTCGAACCAAATTGATAAAGTGTAAAGAAGAGGAGTTTCACGTGACACTCACCATGCATCACATTATCACCGATGGGTGGTCTGTGGAAATATTGGAACATGAATTCTCTTTACTCTATGAGTCCTATAAAAAAGGTGAAGGATATGATCTTAAACCGCTGCGGATACAATACAGAGATTATGTATACTGGCATAATCAACTCTTATCGGATAAAGAAAAAATGCAAGCTGCAAAGGAATTTTGGGAAAACCAGTTGAAAGGAGAGCTTTCAATTTTAGACCTGCCCTACGACTTTCCTAAAAATAACCTGGATAGTAAAGAAAGTGGGGGGTATCGAATCGTTGTCCCGGAAGAGATAATGTTGGGGTTAAAAAAAATAGCAAAGGAACGGAAAGCCAGTTTATTTATGGTTTTGTTGGCTGCTTATAATTTGTTATTGTCACGCATATCAGGGCAGGATGACATTCTTTTAGAGGTACCCGGTGCAGCCCGGCAGCATGATGATTTGAAAAACATCATCGGCTTATTTGTCAATACCCTGATTTTGAGAAATAAAACAAACGCCGATGAATCCTTTATCACCTTTTTAGAAAGAGTTCAAAGGGATACGTTACAAGTTCTCGAGCATCAAAGTTATCCCCTGGAATTGATATGCAGCGAATTTAAAATCAGGTATCCTGAAATTTCCGTGTTTTTTAACATGCTGACTTTCGGATATACCCTTAAGGAGAATTTGAAAGATGATGAATCCTATCATATTGAACAGGTACAGGATGCAAAGTTCGAAATTGTCAGTTACCTGGCCGAATATAAAAACGGCATCGAAATAATCACTCATTATTATAAAGGGTTGTTTAAACCCATGACCATTGAAAAAATAATGCGATTGTATGTGGTTATACTTGAACATATTTCCCGTGATCCGGGCAAAGAGTTGAAAGAGTATTATCGGTCGCCAAAAAAGCGAAAATTAAAATGGAATTAAGTTTAATAAAAAAGCCGATGTATTGGCAAAAAATAACTAAGGAGTTATAGCAAAAAATGATTAATAATATTGAATTTGTCTTTAGTAAGTCGGATCTCGATGGTGTGGAAGAATTGCCTGAGATATTGGAAAAGAAATTTGGGAGCCGTATTCTCCGTTGGTTTATCTCCAACGTAACCGAAAAGGAAGTATTTGTTGAGATCACCCTATCGGAACAGGAAGAATATCCATTTCCTCAAAAACGGGTGGATGAATATTATCCGGGTAAGAGTGTTGTGATAAGTATTATTCCTACGGGTATCGGCTGTGAGATAGGGGGATATGCGGCTGACGCCGCACCTGTCACCGCACTGCTGGCATCCTGTACAGATTACTTAATTACCAATCCCAATGCTGTTAATGCTTCGGATTTTATATTTATGGGGAAGAATGTGCTGTATTCGGAGGGGTATATGATCGATCAGTTCTGTAAAGGGTTGGTGAACCTTTATAGACCCTATTCCAATAAGGTGGGGGTAATCATTGAAAAGGCAAGCAAACAAGAGCTGGAAGGTATATTTAATATAATCAATACAGTCCGGGCAGTCTACGGTATTCATGTCGAGGATTATGTGATTACCGATGAACCGGTGGGTGGGCGCTGTGAGCAGAATAAATCCGGTTCTTATGTGGGTAAACTTGAGAATACCCGGGTGTTATTCGAAGCTTGTGAAGGTTTAATTGAAAAAGGCGTTAATGCCATAGCAGTAACCACAAATATAAAGGATTTACCGGCAGAGAATTATGCAAAGCATTTTGAAGGGCTGCATCCGAATCCTGTGGGGGGTGCAGAAGCCATTATATCCCATTTAATCGTCGCCAAATATAAAATTCCTGCGGCTCATGCGCCGTTGAGCAATTTAAAAGAGATGACATTGAAAACCAATATCGTCGATGCCAGGGGAGCCGGAGAATATTCATCTTTCAGCGGCCTGGCCTGTGTCCTGGTTGGCCTGGGCAAAGCGCCCCAAATATCAACCCATTCCAATTGCAGGATAGGGGATATTGTTAATATCAATAATTTGTTGGCCATCGTGTCACCAGCCAGTGCATTGGGAGGAATCCCCATGCTCTATGCTCAAAAATACAATATCCCCGTTATTGCCGTAGCAGATAATAAAACAATCCTGGACGTCACCCGAACCCGGTTAAATTTAACCAATGTCATAGAAGTCAAAAGTTATGCTGAAGCAGCAGGTATTATACAGGCTTTAAAAAACGGGATAAGTATCCGGGGTATTTATCGGCCTCTATCTACCTTGAAATTTTAGGTTTCAGGTTTTTTTAAATATTTAATGACTCATAAGAGGAGTATAAGATGAAGATAACGGAGGACATAAGGGCGGCTCATCAAACATTGTCTAATACCAGTGTTAATTTTATAGAGTTTGTTGAGAGAAATCCTGGGGTTTTAGATCGCTCAAATTTCGATGGTGTCTATGAGACAAAGTTTGATTTGGTGTTTCCTCAGCCCTGGCCGGCATTTATATGCCCGCCTGTAAAAAAACAATTGGAAGAAAGCAGTAGAGCCGTTTTCAAACTTATCAAATGTATTCCTGAACGGCTATTCGCCAATGATATCGAAAAAATAAGCCAGTATTTCCAAATTCCGGCAAATATCGTCGAATCTCAAATGATTGGGGTCACTCATACGCATTTAAATAATATCCTTGGAAGGGGGGATTTTATTTTTTCTCCCCTGGGATTGAAGTGCCTGGAATATAACGTTACAGCTAATGTTGGGGGTTGGTCCATCGCATTTATGGAACCCGTATATTTAAACGTGCCCATAATATCGAAATTTTTACAGGAATACCAGGTAAGAATAAGCAATAAAAGTTTAATGACGGTTCTTTTTGAGCAACTGTTGGAGGCAGCCGTGAGTAAAAATCCCAACAGTGAAGAAATTAATATGGCAGTGGTGATTCCCCAATTTGGAAAACAAACGGATAAGACCCTTCAGAAAATACATCTGGATCGAATATATAAAAAAATCCTACTGCTCCATCATTATGAGAATTTAAAAGGAGAAATCATATTTAGTGATTTTCATCATTTACAGATTGTCGATAATTGTCTCTTTTATGAAGACAAGAGAATACACACCTTGGTTGAAATGAGTCATGGCAATGTTCCTTCGGAAATAATGGAGGTTTTTAAGGCTGGAAATGTTTTGTTGTATGACGGCCCCATTGGCTCGTTATTGTCAAATAAATTAAACCTGGCACTTCTATCTGAGAATGAAGGTTCCGATGTGTTTACCCCAGGGGAGAGAGAAATAATAGAAAAGTATATCCCATGGACTCGCAAAATCGTTCTCGGTCACACCACATTTGCAGGCAAGCAGATAGAATTGGAGGATTTTCTTATTTCCAATAGAGAGAAATTGGTGATAAAACCGGCAGATGGATTGGGTGGTGAAAGTGTATATGTTGGTCGATATACTCCGGATGCCCTGTGGAAAGAAATGATAAAAATTGCAGCCCGGAATAAAAACTGGTTAGTACAGGAATATATTGAGTCGCTTCCTTTTTTATATCAATCCGGTACCAGTGGGTGCAGCGGTCATGATGTCATCTGGGGGATATTTATTTTTGGAGGGGTGTATGCCGGGACATTTTTACGGGTACTACCCAGAGAAAAAAATATCAAAGGGATTATAAACAGTCATGCTGGAGCTGAATATAGTGTGGTTTTTGAAGTGGAAGAGTAATCGAGGCTCTTCCCTACCCGGAGTAGTAGGGAGGTTCTTATGATAATAAAGAAATTTGAAGAACAGGTGGAAAGGTTTGCAAAAAAAGTCGCGATTATAACAGAGAGTAAAGAATTAACCTATGAAGAAGTCGATCAATATGCCAATCAATTGGCTCAACAAATACGAAAGGGCCGCATGATATCAAGCGAAGGGCAAAAAACACAAATCGTGGGATTATTATACGAGCACAGTGCCGATATGGTGGTGGCTGTACTGGGAACATTAAAAGCGGAAAAAGCCTATCTTCCGCTGGATATTACATACCCTGAGAATCGGCTGATTTACATGTTAGAGGATTCGGGTACCTACCTGGTGTTGACCAATACCAACAATTTACCCCTGGCTGAAAAACTATCGGCAAAAGTTAAAAATGATTTAAGAATAATAAATATAGATAATATTGATTTCGAAAATAACGCCTCCCTGGAAAATATCCACCGGGAGCCTTGCGGTGATAGACTGGCCTATATCCTTTATACTTCAGGTTCAACCGGGAAACCCAAGGGAGTGATGCAAAATTATGAGAATGTCTGCTATTACATAAGAAATTGGACCGAGCGATTCTCCATTACCGATTCGGACCGGATGACCCTGTTTACTGCTTTCAGTCATGACGGTGCCGGCCAGGATATGTTTGGCGCATTGCACAATGGAGCCACCCTGTATCCTTATAATATTCTGACCCGGCCCAATGCGGCCGGACTCATCCAATGGTTGAAAGAAGAGAAGATAACCATATGGCATTCGGTTCCCACCATATACCGCTACTTTGTAAATGCGTTGGAAGATCGGGGGATCAACAGCGGGTACTTTCCTCATCTACGTTTTATCCTTTTGGGGGGGGAACAGGTAAGAGACCACGATATCCGGATGTTTAAGCGCTTTTTTCCAAATGCAGTATTTGCAAACGTTTACGGTCAAACCGAATCGTCGGTAGATTCCATCTGGCTGGTGCGGCCTGATGATCGAGTCAATAAAATGTTGATCGGAGACCCCCTCGATAGAACCGAAATTTTAATTGTGGATGAAGAGGGTGAAATCCTGGAAGATCTGGGGGTAGGGGAGATTTTTGTGGCCTGCCCCCATATTTCCCCGGGTTATTGGAACCATGAAGAAGGGAATAAGGAGCGATTTTCCCATGATCCGGAACTGGGCAGGTTATATCGCACCGGCGACCTGGGACGGTTGATGGCGGATGGAACCATCGAATTTATGGGCAGGAAAGATGCCCAGGTGAAGATAAGGGGTTTCAGGATAGAAACCGGTGAAATAGAGACGCAGCTTTTAAAGCATGAAACCATCAAAGAAGTGGTGATAGTCGTCAAAAGGGATGAACAAAGAAATGCTCATTTATGTGCCTATTTTGTCGCTGTACCTTTGACCACAGGAGCGGATCAATCCTCGAATTTTGATTTTACCGTATCTGACTTGAGGGATCACCTCTCTGCTGAAATACCGGATTATATGATCCCCTCTTATTTCATTCAATTGGAAAAAATGCCATTAACACCCAATGGGAAAGTAGACAGGAAAAAGCTTCCCGATCCCGAACCTATTCGTCCCCGCCTAGGGGTTACCTATGTGGCCCCGAAAACCTTTATCGATAAAAAAATTTCCAGTATCTGGAAGGAAGTGCTTAACCTGGATAAAGTAGGGGTCGATGACAACTTTTTCGACCTGGGTGGAACCTCTTTTGACATTATAAAAATCATGAGTAAATTGTATGATGTCTTTAAAAAAGATATCCCGGTGGTTTCCATATTCAGGTATCCTACCATTCGTTCCTTTGTCAACTATTTAAGCCAGGAAAAAACAAAAACAGTTGATCTTGATGAGAAGGTGGAAAAAATGCCCAGACGCAGCAGGCGGGAGAGTGTACCTCCACAAATAGCTGTTATTGGAATGTCTGCCCGGTTTCCCGGGAGTAAAAATATCGATGAATTCTGGGGGAATTTAAAAAACGGTGTAGAGTCTATCACCTTTTTCTCAACCGGGGAATTAGAAACAGGAGGGATTGAGCCCGGGGTGTTAAATAACCCGCATTATGTAAGAGCAAAAGGAATAATCCCGGATATCGAATACTTTGATGCTGCATTTTTTAGTTACTCGCCCAATGAAGCTTTAGTCATGGATCCTCAATTGCGAATACTGCATGAATGTTCATGGCAGGCGTTGGAAGATGCCGGGTATGAGCCGGAATCGTATAATGGCTTAATTGGGCTTTACCTGGGAAATGCACCCAACCAGTATTGGGTGGCTTTAACTTACCTGAATCAAATAAATAGTCTTGATACGGTTTTTTTAAATAATAATTACAGTACCAAAGTTTCTTATAAACTCAATTTAAAGGGCCCCAGTGTGACAGTCCAGACAGCCTGTTCTACCTCCCTGGTTGCGATTCACCTGGGCTGCCAGGGATTGATCAATCGCGAATGCGATATGGCGCTGGCAGGTGGCATTTCCATAACCCTTCCCGATAAAGACGGTTATCTTTACCGGGAAGGCATGATCCTTTCTCTCGACGGCCACTGTCGGGCCTTTGATACAAAAGCAGGGGGGACTGTTTTTGGAAACGGGTACGGTATGGTGGTTTTAAAATGGCTTGATGATGCCATTGGGGATGGAGATACTATTTATGCGGTTATTAAAAGTACCGCCATTAATAATGATGGAAATAGAAAGGTGGGCCTTACAGCCCCCAGTGTCGATGGACAGGCAGAGGTGATTAAAGCAGCCTGGCAGTTAGCAGATGTAGAGCCGGAAAGCATCGGTTATGTTGAAGCGCATGGTACCGGGACCGTTTTAGGTGACCCGGTTGAAATTGAAGCGTTAAAATTGGCATTTAATACGGAAAAGAAAGGTTTTTGCAAAATTGGGTCTGTGAAATCAAATGTAGGCCATCTCAATATCGCCTCCGGGGTTGCCGGTTTTATAAAGACGGTTCTGGCATTAAAACACAAAATGATCCCCCCCAGTTTGAATTTTGAGACAGCTAATCCCGGGATTGATTTTGAGAATAGTCCGTTTGTTGTTAATACGGAGCTTACGGGATGGAAAAAGAATAAATACCCGATGCGGGCCGGGGTAAGCGCCTTTGGCATCGGTGGTACCAATGCCCATGCCATCCTGGAAGAAGCACCTGGAATAGAAGAGTCTTCAAAGGGTGGCAGACCCCTGAAAATAGTTGTATTATCTGCCGCATCAAAAGCAGCCCTGGAAAAAGCAGCGGAAAACCTGGGAAATTATTTAAAGGAGAACCCCGGAGTTAATCTTTCGGATACGGCATATACCTTACAGGTGGGTAGAAAGGCATGTAAGCTGAGGAAGATGCTGTTATGTTCAGTGGTCGATGAAGCCGTCAAGCTTTTGCTGGAGCCTGAAGAGCCGTTATCTCCCGAAACGGGAAAGGTGTATACAGTGGCTTCAGAGGAGGATAACCGACCGGTAGTATTTATGTTTTCCGGACAGGGTGCCCAGTATGTCAATATGGGATTGGAATTGTATCAAACAGAGCCGGTGTTTCGTATGGTAATGGACCGCTGTTTTGAAATCCTGCAATCGTTGATCGATTATAATATAAAAGAAATTCTTTATTCCAATGAAGAGGCCACCAGGACACCAAGACACCAAAAAAGCACAAAGGAAAAAGGTGAAGTGGAAGAACAACCCGCAACCAGCTCTGATAAGCTCAACCAGACCGAAATCACACAGCCGGTTCTATTCATTTTTGAATATGCCCTGGCGCGGCTGCTGTTGAGGTGGGGAATTACCCCTTATGCCATGATCGGCCACAGCATCGGCGAATATGTGGCAGCCTGTTTGTCCGGGGTTCTATCCCTGGAAGATGCCCTTAAACTGGTGGTTATCAGGGGAAAACTGATGCAGCAAGTTCCCGGCGGCTCTATGCTCAGCATACCTTTACCTGAAGACCAGTTGAAGCCTTTATTGACTGCGAAGAATGAATTATCTCTGGCTGCGGTAAATACCACCTCCAGTTGTGTGGTTTCCGGTTCCCATGAAGCCATCGACTCTTTTGAAAAACAATTAAAAGACGATGGATATAATTGTCGGCGTCTTCATACCTCCAATGCTTTTCATTCCGCCATGATGGACCCGGTCCTGGAGCCATTTGAGCAAACCGTAAAAGAAGTTGCTTTAAATGAACCGCTAATTCCTTACCTGTCCAATGTAACAGGGAAATGGATAACAGGTGAAGAAGCTGCAGACCCGTCGTATTGGGCAAAGCATATACGCAATACCGTAAGATTTGGCGATGGATTGGGTGAACTGCTAAAAGAGGCAGAAACCATTTTTATTGAAGTGGGACCAGGTCGTACCCTAAGTACCTTTGTCAGGCAGCACAAAGACAAAAAAACGGGACAAATGAATATCAATCTTGTCAGGCATCCCAAAGAAGAAGTATCCGACAGCTTTTACTTATTGAGTAAGATCGGTCGATTATGGTTGGATGGGAAAAGAATCGACTGGCAGGGATTTTATTCGGAAGAGAGGAGGCATCGCATTCCGCTGCCCACTTACCCCTTCCAGAGACAGCGTTACTGGTTGGAAGGTAATCCCTATAAAATGGCTGTAGTTGAAGGTGAGCACAAGCCCTTTGAAAAAGCGGCAGCCGGAAAAAAGCCTGATATCGCCGACTGGTTCTATATTCCCACATGGAGAACATCGGTGGCTCTGGGCAAAAAGAACAGGAAGGGGAAGCCAGCCATTACAGGAATCTTTAATTGGCTGCTTTTTATCGATGCCTGTGATGTGGGCGTTCAATTGACAAAAGAATTGAAAGAGAAGGGCCATCATGTGGTGACCGTGAGGCCCGGGTCCGAATTTACAGATATCGGGAATAATGAATATACAATAAATCCCGGCCAGGAGAATGATTACCATGAATTGATCGGTGAACGCTGCTCAACCGGGAAAGTTCCCAACCGGATCGTTCATTTATGGAATGTCACGGAAAAGGAGGAAAAGGAAGGGGACATGGAATTGGGCTTTTACAGTTTCCTCTACCTGGCCCGGGCTCTCGGGAAGCAGGGGCTGAAGGAAGGACTCCAAGTTTATATCACCGTGGTCACCAACAGGATGCAGGCGGTTACCGGAGAGGATTTGTCGTACCCTCAAAAAGCCGTGGTAATGGGCCCCGTCCTGGTGATTCCCCGGGAATATCCCAATATAAGCTGCTGCAGCATAGATATCGATATCGATACGATGAGTCCCGACGGCCAGCCGGGAACAGGAACATTGATAGACAGCCTGTTGGAAGAGTTATTATCGAACCGGGAAGAGAAAGTTATCGCCTTGCGGGGTAGTTACCGGTGGGTAAAAGGGTATGAACCATGCCCCATGGAGAAGTCCGGGGAGACGTCTCCGCGCTTGAAAGAAGGGGGTGTTTACCTGGTAACCGGTGGACTTGGGGGCATCGGTCTCGAACTGGCCCGATACATGGCGGAAACCCTTCGGGCAAAGTTGATTCTTACCGCTCGTACCCCTTTACCTCCCAGGGAAGAGTGGACCTCATGGTTGAACTCTCATGATGAAGAGGATAGTATTAGTAATAAGATACGGAAAGTACGGAAATTGGAAGATTCGGGCACAGAGGTCCTGGTGTTGAGCGCCGATGCCGCCGATAAAGAACAGATGCAGGGTGTGATTGACCGGGCAGAGGAACGGTTCGGTAAGATTAACGGTGTTATCCATTCTGCCGGTGTCGCGGACGGCGGCCTTATCCAGGTAAGAACAAAAGAAATGTCGGAGCGGGTATTTTCCTCTAAAATTCACGGCACCCTGGTGCTGGATACCCTTTTGAAAGATACTCCCCTGGATTTTTTTATTCTATGTTCATCGGTCAGCACCGTCACAGCCCCTGTCGGGCAGGTGGCTTACTCCTCAGCCAATGCTTTTCTCGATAACTTCGCCTTTTACAAAACGTTGAACGATAATACCTTTACCGCATCGATAAATTGGGATGCCTGGCAGGAGGTGGGAATGGCTGTGGAGGCAGTGAGGCAATTCAACACTTCAGCACCGAAAGGTCTTCCCAAATCTCAAAGCCTGGAAGTTGATTATCCCTTCTTTGATCGATGTGAAGTAATCGATTCGGATCAAGTAGTATATATTTCCAGGCTTCGGGCGGATAAGTGTTGGTTCCTTGATGAACATAGGATTATGGGAAAAGCCACTTTTCCGGGAACCGCTTACCTGGAGATGGTCAGGGCTGCTTTTGGACACCATTCAAATAACGGAGCTATCGAATTGGGAGAATTTTACTCCCTGGCTCCCCTGTTGGTCAAAGAGAATGAAGAAAAAGAAGTTCGTACTATTCTTAAAAAGAATGGTAACGATTATATTTTTTCCTTTATTAGCCGGGTGAATCCCGGTGAAGATGCATGGATGGAGCATGCCAGGGGAAAAGTCGCCCGGATATCTTCAACAGAAGAAGAACCGAAAAAGTTTAAAATAAAGGAAATCGAAGAAACATGCAATGAACAGCAAAACCTTTATAATTTAGATGAGTATAATGGGCACCGGGGAGCGATGACCTTTGGTCCCCGGTGGAACAATCTCCAGTGGGTAAAATCCGGTGCAAACCAGGCATTGGGTTATTTGGAATTACCTGGAGAGTTTGCGGCGGATATCGACTCATACAAACTGCACCCGGCATTGTTGGATGTAGGAAATGTTGTATTGAAAAAGGTAAAGGAATATGAAGAAGCATATATACCGATTTTTTATAAAAAGCTGAGGATAAAGGGAGCACTGCCGAGAAAGGTATTTTTTTATGTCAGGGATGCCGATGAGAATCAACCCGGTGCAGAAACTTTAAAATATAAAGTTATAGTCATGGATGAAGGAGGAACTGAGTTGGTGGATATTGAAGAATATACCCTGAGGAGAATCGATGTTAACACCCGCACAGCCGTGCAATTCAGCGATCAACATTCACAACCTTTATCTTTCTTTATTTCTACG
>Ga0114923_10002069_pt1 | contig 13694 bp, 15 predicted proteins | sample SumtaG_FD_89578 | JGI IMG/M metagenome (GOLD analysis project Ga0114923, IMG submission 89578) | Deep subsurface microbial communities from Indian Ocean to uncover new lineages of life (NeLLi) - Sumatra_00157 metaG | ecosystem: Environmental > Aquatic > Marine > Oceanic > Sediment | place: near... | reverse complement strand
CATATAATAAAAAGTTATAATTTATTAAAATTTACCAGGTAGGAATTGATATAGGCTTTAAAGCTTATAAACCTTGTATCCCTTTCTAGTTTTTTGTTCTATTTTCAATCCTACTGAATCACCTGCTTTGGACACCTCAACCTTTTTATGGTCTACTTCCATTGATTCAATCACTTGTTCAAAGTCTGTTTCGCCTCCCGCTATTCTAATTTTGTCGTCTATCCTTAGAGTATCCGACAATTTAATAACCGCCACCCCAATCTTCCCATAGTAATGGGTAACTTCACCAATCAATTTCCCCTCTTTTTGCTCGGGGGTTTCGTTTGGCATATTTAATCACGAAGAATACACAATTATCTCAAATATTCACCAATATTATTTGTGATAATTGGTAGTTTTTATTCATGACTTATTAATAGTTTATTTTCCGACCTTTGTTTTTTCTTTTTTAATGAGCCGAATTAATTTTTTAAGTAATCTTTCAGGATCTTTATCATAAATAATTCTTCTTGCTCCCCTGAAGGGGCCGATAGCTATTTGTCTAATTTTGTCAGCTGTTCCTCCGGTTCCTTCTAAAACCGCAATTGGCTTTTGAAGCTCAAAAGCAGTGGTAAATTCATGTAGCGTCCCCATTCGACCACAAACTACAACTACACCATCTGCGGCTTTAGTCATTAAAATATTTCTTCCTGTATAATCAGCTCCGGTATAGACAATTATATCAAAAGCATCGACAGGAAGCCGATAAGTTTTCAAGTGAGCAGCCTCTGATATTGCAGGAGAAAAACCAATAGAAAACCCGCCCGCCTCCTTACATCCCAAAGCAGCAAAATAAGGAACACCAGTGGTGGCTCCGGTTACCAAGATACATTTTTTACGAGCGACTTCCTGGCCAATTTTTTTAGAAATTTTTTTAATTCCTTTGCAACAATGCTTAACCTGAGCAGCACCAGAAATTACTATTTTATATCCCATAATAGATACATTTTAACTTGTAATGGCTTTTAAATCAAATTCTAATTAAGAGCGAAAACGAAAGCTTAAAAAACTAAACCCCGCGAGATTAATTTTCTCGCGGGGTTTAGTGAGGGGGAACAATTCCCTACGAATTTGGCATAAGCTCGAACCCGGTTGGACTGACCAGGGAATCCCTTTTACCTCGCTCCCAGGAAAATGCTGTCCTGCGAGAAATATCCCACACCCCCCTCAGGTTTTTATTTTAGTTTACTAAAAACTCTTGTCAAGCCCTCGAAAAACAAAAATTTATTGTCCCTTCCCCAGAGAATTCAGAGTCTGTTCTATGGCTTCCATAAAATTATACTCTTTTTATTAAACTCTAAAAAATATTTACAAAGATTTTTCTGCTACTAAATAAATATTCTGCCGATTTCCTCTTTCATTTTTAACTATACCTGATTCTTTAATTCTAAAACCCGCTCTTTTAACCAAATCTTCTAATTCTTTTTTTGAAAAAAAATGATAATATCTATTAATTTTTTTACCCCAGGGTTCAAAAATATCTCTCCAATCTAATTTTGACTTTCTAATTATTTTCAAAAGTGTATATTTAAATAGTAGGTATAGTTCTCTTAATCGGTGAAACCTCCAGACAGTCAAAATAAGCAAACTCCCTGGTTTTAAAACTCTTTTTGTTTCCTTTAAAAATTGAACTCTAAAATCTTTGGTTGGTATGTGGTGTAATACCGCAATGGAGTAAATCTTATCAAAAAAATTATCAGGGAAAGATAAATTTAAAGCATCTCCTATTTGGAACTTGGCTTCTTTGTGTTTTTGTCTTGCGATTTCAACCAATTCAGGACAACTATCAATTCCCAAATAATCGACTTTTTTTTCTTCAAAGAGAGAAAAATATCTTCCATTTCCGCAACCCAAATCTAAAACTCTTTCTCCTGGAATTAAATAATCGTTAAATAGAAATTTTATCTCCTCCCATGGATTTCTTCTTGTCCTTGAAAAATCCTTTGCAATTAAATTATAATCTTCTTTAGTCTTTTTTAATAAATATTGCGCATATTCTTTTTCCATATGAAAATTGAAAAACCAATAATTAGAGATTTAATTAAAAATCGAGTTAAAACTTCGACTGGTTTGGATGCTTCAAAAAGAAAAGCTGCAAAAAAATACAAAATCCCTCTTCCAAGCAATATCCAGCTATTAAAAGCTTATCACGAATTATTAAGACAAAAAAGGATAAAAAAAATAGAGTGGCTGGAAAATTTATTGAAAACCAGACCAATCCGTTCACTTTCAGGAATCGTTAATGTTTCCGCTCTAACCAAGCCCTATCCTTGTCCGGGAAAATGCCTCTATTGTCCTTATGAAAAAGATATCCCTAAAAGCTATTTATCTGGAGAACCTGCAGTAGAAAGAGCTAAAAAATTAAATTATAACCCTTATTTGCAAATGAAAAAAAGGACAGAAATGCTAAAGCTTGAAGGCCATCCAATTGATAAAATTGAATTAAGGATAGTAGGCGGAACCTGGTCATATTACCCTAAACAATACCAGACTTGGTTTCTTAAAAGATGCTTTGATGCTGCCAACCAGAAAAAAAGTGAAAGCCTTAAAAGAGCCCAAAAACTTAATGAAAGAGCAAAACAGAGAATTATTGGACTCTCTGTAGAAACAAGGCCAGATTTTGTTGATAAAAAAGAAATAAAACGATTAAGAAAGCTTGGAGTCACTAAAGTAGAAATTGGAGTTCAAAGCATATATGATGATATTTTAAAACTGAATCAAAGAGGACACAGAGTTAAAACAACAATTCAGGCAACAAAACTTTTAAAAGATGCGGGTTTAAAAGTTTCTTATCAAATGATGCCAAATCTGCCAGGTTCAAATCCTAAAAAAGATGTAAAAATGTTCAAAGAACTATTTTCTAATCCAGATTTTCAACCAGATTCATTAAAAATCTATCCTTGTGCCCTATTGAAAGAAGCTCCTCTTTATAAGTGGTATTTAAAAGGGAAATATAAGCCCTATTCTGAAAGAAAATTAATAGACATTATCAAAAAAATTAAAAAAGAAATTCCTCATTATGTAAGGATAGAAAGAATAATAAGAGATATCCCTTCGCCAAAGATTATTACAGGGCCTACCAAGACTTCAAATCTAAGGCAAATTATCGGACAAGAATTAAAAAAAGAAGGGTGGGAATGCAAGTGTATTAGGTGCCGAGAAGTTAAAACAAAATATAATTTAAAAGAAAAATTATTTCTCTTTAGAGAAGATTATAGTGCTTCAGGCGGAAAAGAAATATTCTTAAGTTTTGAAAACAAAAAGAGAGAGAGAATTTTTAGTCTATTAAGGATAAGAATACCCTCTTATTTCTTTGAAGAAAAAAATCATTTTCTTCCTGTTTTACAAGAAACCGCCATTATCAGAGAAATCCATACCTATGGACAGCTAGTTCCAATTTCAAAAAGAAAAACAGCTCCCCAACATAAAGGCCTTGGTAAAAAATTGATTAAAGAAGCTGAAAAAATAGTTTACACTGAGTTTAATAAAAGTGCTAAAAAAGAATTTAATTTGAAAAAAATTGCTGTCATTTCAGCCGTTGGAGCTAGAGAATATTTTACGAAATTAAAATATAGACTAAAAGATGAATATATGATTAAAGATATCTAATCAAGATTTAAAAAACTTTGCTAAATTTTTTAAAATCTCTTTTCAAGATTTTTTTGTTTTTCTGGAACCTTATACCAGCTGCTGGATGGTAAGTAATAAAAAACTCTTTTCCATTTTTTTTCATTAATTTCCCCCTAAAATCTTTTAATTTTTCTTTTGAAAAAAAGATTGAAAAAGCAACTTGACCCAATAAAATAAACTTTTCAGGATTTATAGTCTCAATTTGTTTTTTTAAATAAGGTAAACAAATCTCAATTTCTTTTTTAGTGGGTTTGCGATTTTTGGGCGGAAAACATTTAATAGGCGAAGTTATAAAAACTTTTTCTCTTTTAATGTTGGCTATCTTCAAAAGTTGATTTAAAAATTGACCCGCTCTTCCCACGAAAGGTTCTCCGGTTTCATTTTCTTTAGCTCCAGGCGCTTGCCCCAAAATAATAATTTTTGCACTAAGGAGCCCTTCCCCCGGGACAGCATTTTTTCTTGTCTTCCCCAGATCGCACTTTTTACAATTTTTGATTTTAAGATTCAATTTTTTCAATCCTTCATTTCTTGCCATTTTATCAAAAAATTTTGGTTAACAAATAACCGATTATTGAAAACAAAGCAATTGGAGGTAGAGCGGGGATGGGCTGAAGTCTTTTTTGAGAAATAAAAAAGAGAAAACCCGCCAAGAGTCCAATCAAAGAGAAAAGAGCAACCACCACAGAGTTTAAAATTCCAGAAGATATCAAAGACACTGAAAAGAGCAAGGGAAAAACAATGTCTCCACCTCCTAAAACTAAGGATTTTCCTCCGGACTGAAGCTGGCCTAGGTCTTCTTGAAAACCAGAAATATTTGAAGGAACGACTAAAGCTAGAATAGCTTTACTTTTGATCATCTCTTTTGCCATTTGAACCATATGTTTAGTTTTGTAAACAGCAATGAAATCATAGATTGAAAAAATTATTAAAAAAATAATTACCAATTCAGGAGTAAGAGCTAAACCCAACACGCTACCCACTCCAGCTATTCCCAAGATTACACAGATATCTTGTATTAAAATTGAAGGCCATTTCCACCACCAAAGAATTAAAAATCCCATTAAAAAGAGAGATGGAGCATCTGAAATCCAAGCCGAAAGCAACAAAGCCCCACCCCAAAAAACAGCCAAAACAAAAAGGAGCCTGAAAATGGTTCCTTTTTGTTTTTTAAACTTTAAGAAACGAATAATTATTAAAATAAGTAGGGTAGTTCCAATAAAAGAAAGAACAAAACGCCAAAAGGAGATTTGAGGTATTTCAATATTTCTAACATCTAAAATCGTTCTTATCCTTATCGCAGTAACGATGCCTATGGTTAAGGTAAACAAAAATAAAAAAGCTTCAATAGTGAAGACTCTCCACGGTTGTTCAAAGGAAACTTTTTTCGTTTCATTTTCTTGAACCAAATTTTTTTCTGCCATTCTTCTTTTTATCAAAACCTTAAAAAGGCTTTTATTTTTCTTCTTTTCTAACCGAATCTAGCGTATAGTGAGGAGATATTTTTTGGATTTTATCCGAAATTTTCTTCTTTTCTTTTTCAGTTTTTGCTTTAAGATATCTCTCCTTCAATCCCTTAATCTTCGCTTTTCTTTTGCGTTTTTGCTTTATTGTAAATTGTCTTCGCTTTACAGAAATTTTACTCATAATTTCTTGTGAATTAAACTCCCTGCTAAACGCAAGGATTTTCTTCTATTTTACTTAATCTGTCAAAAAACTGGTTTCCTGTCCAGTTTTAACCCTAAAACCATCAAGAACTTACTCTTTGAAGCGATTAATCCTAATTAATCCAGAACAAGGAATAATTTCTATTCCTTTTTTTTCTAATTCATCTAAAAATTGATTTATTCCTAAAGAATCAGAAGACATGTGACCGGCAATAACCACATTGATGTGAGCGGCTTCAGCTTCTTTTCTATGTTCTTCTGATTGATGCATTGCAACTACAGTACCAATACCAGCTATAGCCATCTTTTCGTATAGCTTTGGTGAACCCTCTGTTCCCCCTGTAATTTCTGTGATGGCAATCTTTCCACAACGTTTTTCTTTGTCTCCAACAAAAATTTTAGGTCCGGCTCCAAATTTTGTAGCTTCTCTATATTCAGGAACAGATTTTAAAAGATTTAACAAATCCCCAATTCTCATCAAATTGTCTTCTTTTTCAATCTTATCTCTCAAGAATTTTGCTGCCAGATTGTCACAAGGTGTATGGAGACAGATTAAATTAAATCCTAAGAGTTTGGCAGTATCAATTGTTCTTTGGTGATTCAATTTATTAAGTCCTCGAGCTACCTCTGAAATTCTTTCTTTCATTAAACCTTCAGCAATATTAATGGGTACACCATATTGATTCAAAACATCACATTGAAGTTCCATGACATCATGTAAATTCGCCAAAGCTTTTCCCAGAGGATGGTGGGAGATTATTAAATCAATATTGCCAATCTCTTTAGCTAACAAAATTTCAGCAGGTTCCATGTCAATTCCCATCAAAATTCTTTTAATTTCTTTGTCTTCAGCTACATTTAAAATCCTTGAATCCAAATAAGGGTTTTTCAAAGTTTCCAAATCAAATTCTTTTTTTTCTTTTTCTGGCAACCTTTCATATTTTTCTTCCTTTCTTTTCAAAAAACCTTCTACTCCTTTCCTTCCCCTAAAATCAACTTCGATTCCCATTTTTATTCCGAGATTATAAATTTCTTTAATGGTCATGTATTTTATCCTTTTTGAAAAATCTTTGATACAACTCTTGGATTTGCTTTTGTTGTTCTCCCAAATCTAAAATCTCCCGACGAATCCGAGCTTTTTCTTTGCGAATATATTTTCGTAAACTTTTTGGCATTCTCTTTTTCTTCATAGCTAAAAAAACAATTTAATAATTCTCTCATTTTTACTCTCCTTTAATAACAGCTAATGGTTTTAATTTAGCTACTTTTTTAGCTAAATTAGCATTATGGACTACTTCAACCACACTATCAACATCTTTATAGGCCAAGGGAGCTTCTTCAGCAATTCCTCTTAAGCTCCAACATTTAATGATGATTCCTTTCTGTTCTAACCTTTTTACCACTTCTTGTCCAGAAATTGCTCTTGTCGCTGCTCTCCGGGACATTCTTCTGCCCGCTCCATGACAAACAGTATGCCAAGCTTCTTTAGATTCTTTGGTTCCTGCTAAAATATAAGAAGCAGTTCCCATAGTTCCTGGAATCAAGACAGGCTGTCCAGTTTTTCGGTATCTTTCAGGAATCTCCAAGTGGCCGGGAGGAAAAGCCCGAGTTGCTCCTTTTCGGTGGATAATCAACCTCATTTTTTTTCCATTAACTTCGTGCTCTTCAATTTTAGCAATATTATGGGCAACATCATAAAGTAAATGAAGCTCTTCTTTTTCTCCTAAGATTTTTTTCCAAGATTTTCTTACATAATGAGCTATCATATGGCGATTTGACCAAGCAAAATTTGATGCAGCAGACATTGCTTTAAAAAATCTCTGACCCTCTGGTGAACTGAAAGGAACACAGGCTAGCTCTCTATCAGGGAGCTTAATATTATATTTTGGCATAGCTTGCATCACCACCCTTAAATAGTCTGTACAGTTTTGATGACCGAGCCCACGAGAACCAGTATGGACCATCACTACTGCTTGATTTTTAAATAGTCCAAAAACCTTAGCTGATTCTTCATCAAATATCTCTTCTACTTTTTGAATTTCCAAAAAATGATTGCCTGAACCGAGAGTTCCAACTTGATTTCTTCCTCTATTTTTAGCTCGTTCAGAGACGTAAGAAGCATCGGCTAATCCCATCCTCCCTCCCTCTTCACAATGTTGAATATCTTCTTCTTCCCCATACCCCTGTTTTACTAAATATGGAACACCCTCTTCTAAAATTTTGTTGATTTGTTCAACGCTTAATTTTATTTTTCTCCCTCTTCCCAGCCCCGAAGGAACTTCTTTTTGAATCTCGGTAGCTAATTTATCTAAATAAGGACTAATTTCTTTTTCTTGATGGTTAGAGAGTAATAACCTGCAGCCACAATTTTCGTCATAACCAACAAAGCCAGGAGAAATGACTCCCTCTGGAATTTTCATCGCTCCTACTCCACCAATGGGTGGTCCATAACCAGAGTGGATGTCGGGCATTGCAATAGCATATTTCACAATACCTGGCATTGTGGTGGTGTTAACCAACTGGGTTAAAGCGGTATCTTCTGTTTCTTGAAGTAATCTTTCCGAAGCATAGATTCGGGCCGGAACCCTCATGTCAGACCTAAAGCTCTTGGAAATCTCCCATAACCAGTTATTTATTTTTCTAAAATCTTTTTTTGGAATCATGGCTTTTTTCTATTTTACTGAAATTTCAAAAAGAAGAAAAGACTATAATTATCTTGGATGTTTCGTAATCAAATAGAGCAATATCAGCTTAAATGTCAAATAAAACTGTTGCCTCCCAAGTACCATCTTCTTCTTGATGGATATCCAGTTCATGGTAAGTTACTCCTTTAATTTGAACACCCATTCTCCTTAGTTTTTTTCCAATTAAAATACCTTCTATCTCTTTTTCGGAAAGAGTTCTAAACTTAATTCCAGAATAAACCTCTTGATTTACTTCTGCCAAGTACAAAGCTTCATTTAAAAAATCAACCAAAAGAGAGGATGAGTCCAGGGAAGACATTTTAATTGCTCTTTCTAGTTTACTATCTCCGCCTTCGTATTTTGCACTCTCAAACATACCTTTTAGGACATTTTCAAAGAGTTCTTTTTCTGTTTTTCCGAAAGCTTTAATTTTTAAATCTGCTGTATGTTCTAAGATTTCGTATTTTTTCATAATTTTGCAAATTCTTCCCTCACGACTCCTCTATCATCCCAGGGAATGCTTTTACTTCCTGTAATCCACATGGAGGGTTCGCAGCCCTTACCAGTGATTATTACTACATCTTTTGGTTTAGCGATTTTCAATGCTTCTCTAATTGCTTTCCTCCTGTCTAATATTTTTTTTGCCTTCTCATTTGCGCCTTTCGCTACTTGATTTATAATTTCCATTGGGCCTTCGTCGTGGGGATCCTCATTAGTAACAATAATCTCATTACAATATTTTGCTGCCAATTTCCCCAAAATTGGCCTTTTCCATTTATCCCTCCCTCCGCCAGAAGAACCCAAAATACATATTAATTTTTCGGGGCTAAAATGCTCTCTAAGCGTCTGATAAACTTTTTCTAAAGCATTGGGAGTAAAAGCATAATCAACAAATACTTTAAAAGGTTCTGAAACAACCATTTCCATTCTGCCTGGAACTCCTTCGGTTTTTGCTAAAGCTTTTTTACAAGTTTCTAAATCAATACCTTGAGATAATCCCACACAAATTGCAGCTAGAGAATTGTAGATATTAAAAGCGCCAAGTAGTTTAAGTTTAAATTTTGTGTCTTTGACATCAAAGGCAATGCCATTTGTGTCAACTTCGTATTTAGTGGCTAGTATTTTGTATTTTGGCTCAACACTCCCTGCCAAATACGAGCTGCCAGAGGATAATCCATAGCCGTACTTCTTATTAGCTGAAAATTGTAGAAAATATTTAATATTTTCATCGTCTAAGTTAAGAACATGAATTTCTTTTGTTATCTTAAAAAGCTTTCCTTTAGCTTTCTTGTACTCTTCAAAAGAACCATGAGCTTCAATGTGCTCAGGAGTCAAATTAGTAAAAACAACTGCTTCAAAATCAATAAAATTATGGCGATGCTGTTTGATGCCTTCTGATGTCACTTCCAGAACTACATATTGACACCCAGCCCCTACTGCCTGTCTTAAAAATCTCTGTAATATAAAACGGCCGGGCATAGTCATTCTTAGTTCATTAATCTTTTCTTCTTTTCCTATTTTAAATTTAATAGAAGATAAAGCAGCTACCTTAAAACCCGCTTCTTCTAAAATTTTAGTTGTAAGGTTCACCACCGTGGTTTTTCCATTAGTTCCGGTGACTCCAATTATTTTTATTTTTTTAGAAGGAAAACGATACAAAAGAGCTCCTAGTAAAGGAAAAAACCTGTGATACCAGTCAACTAAAAAGGCAGGGATAAGTTTTTTAATAATTTTTTTCATGTGGCTCTATTACAATAGTATAAGCCCTTTAAAACGAAAAGCCAATAATTTTATAAAGTCAAAGCTTGAAAAAAGAAGAAGTTTAAGTTAAAAAAAATGAAATGTTCAAACTAACCTCAAAATTTAGACCCACTGGAGATCAACCCCAAGCAATCGCCTCTTTAACCAGAAAACTAAAAGCTGGAATAAAAAACCAGGTTTTATTAGGAGTAACAGGTTCTGGTAAAACAGCCACTATGGCTTGGGTAATAGAAAAAATCAAAAAGCCAACTCTTATTATAAGTCCTAACAAAACCCTCTGTGCCCAATTATTTCAAGAGTTTAAGGAATTTTTCCCGGAAAGCGGAGTTCATTTTTTTGTCTCCTATTATGATTACTATCAACCAGAAGCCTATCTTCCTCAAACAGACACTTATATTGAAAAAGATGCCAAAATAAATGAAGAGATTGATAGATTAAGGCATGCCGCAGTTCAAGATTTACTTTCCCGCAAAGACATCATTGTAGTGGCTTCAGTCTCCTGTATTTACAATATCGGTTCCCCAGAAATTTACCAAGAAGTTTCTTTAGAAATTAAGGAAGGGCAGAAAATAAAAAGAGGACGACTAATATCTCATTTAACCTCTTTACAATATCAAAGGAATGATTTTGATTTCAAACCCGGAACCTTTAGAGTAAGAGGGGATACTATTGATATTTTCTTAGTCACGGGTAAAAAACTTTTAAGAATAGAATTTTTCGGTGATAGAATTGATAAAATTCTAACTGCTAAATCCTCCTTAGCTCCTAACTACCAATTGCAAAATGGCAGCTACAAATTATTCCCTGCCCATTTTTGGGTTACTCCTGGGGAAAAATTAAATATTGCCATTGAGAATATAAAACTTGAACTGCAAGAACAAATAAAAAAGTTAAAAAAGCAGAAAAAACTATTGGAAATACAGAAGTTAAACCAAAGGACAAATTATGACCTTGAGATGTTAAAAGAGACAGGTTTTTGCCATGGAATTGAGAACTATTCAAGGCATTTAGAATTCAGAAAACCTGGTCAAGCGCCTTATGCTTTAATAAATTATTTTCCAAAAGATTTTTTGCTCTTTATTGATGAATCTCATCAATCCTTACCCCAAATCCGCGCAATGTCAAAACAAGATAGAGCAAGAAAGCAAACTCTAATTGAATATGGTTTTCGTCTTCCTTCAGCGCTTGATAATCGTCCCCTAACATTCACCGAGTTTAAAGAAAACACAAATCAAGTAATTTATGTCTCAGCTACTCCTGCCGAAGAAGAAAAAGAAAGATCAGGTAAAAAAAATATTATTGAACAATTAGTTAGACCAACCGGATTATTAGAGCCTTCAATTGAAATCCGCCCAATAAAAAATCAAGTTAAAGATTTAATTTCAGAAATTAAAAATAGAATTAATAAAAAACAAAGGGTATTAGTTATAACTTTAACAAAGAGGCTGGCCGAAGCTCTAACTGACTATTTAACTGAAGAAAAAATATCCTGTCAATGGCTTCACTCAGAGATAAAAACCTTAGAAAGGCCTCAAATTTTAAAAGATTTAAGAACCGGAAAATATGATGTATTGGTCGGCATCAATCTCTTGAGAGAAGGGCTAGATTTACCAGAAGTTGCATTGGTGGCAATTTTAGATGCTGACAAAGAAGGTTTTTTAAGATCAGAAACCACCTTAATACAAACTATGGGGAGGGCAGCTCGCCATATCAAAGGACATGTAATTTTATACGCAGATAAAACCACAAAATCAATGAAAGCCGCAATAAAAGAAATAAAAAGAAGAAGAAAAATTCAAAGAGAATATAACAAAATTTACAGAATTTCACCCAGAGCAATCACCAAAGCAATAAGAAGTTGGCCTCTCATTTCAAAAGAAAAAGAGGTTTTATCGGAGTTTTGGATGATTCAAGATAAAAAACTCTTAGAAAAAGAGATGAAAAAAGCAGCTAGTAATTTAGATTTTGAGAGAGCAGCTGAAATTCGAGATTTAATAAAAAATCTTAACTCAAAAACTAAAACACTAGACGAATCTCCTTAATGATGCTATATTAATTTGAGTAAAAATCCTTATGCCAATTACTAAATCAGCTAAAAAAGCTTTACGCCAAAATAAAAAAAGAAGAATTAGAAATCTTCAAAAAAAGAGACGAATAAAAAACCTTTTAAAAGAGTTAAAGCATTTGATTTCACAAAAAAAAATAAAAGAAGCAAAGGAAATCTTACCAAAAGTTTATAAAGTGCTTGATAAAGCAGCTAAAACCGGATTAATAAAAGACAATACTGCTGCTCGAAAAAAATCACGCATTACCAAAGCTCTTGCTCTCAATGCTAAATCCCAGTAATCAATAGATCTAATGCTGTTTCTGGATCTATTTGGCCAATTTTAATTTTAAAATCTGCCTCAAATATTTTTTGGTAGATTTTTTTTAACTCAAAAGCTTCAAATTTATTTGAAAGAGCAAGGCTTTTTTTAACCACATAAGGATGAAGACCAGTTGAACTGTAAGGAGACAAGTTTTTTTCGATAAGATCTTTAATAATTAAAAGATTCCTGAACTGGAAATTAATCATTGTAAATAAATAAAAAGGAGAATCTCCCTTTTCTAAATGCTTTTTTAATAATTTAATAGCTCTTTTTTTATCTTTGGAAGCTATCGCATCAATAGTTTTAAAAATATCGGGCTCAATCTTAGGCCTGACTAAAAGGCCAACATCTCTTGAGTTAATAATCTCTCCGTTCTTGAAACTAATTAATTTTCTAATTTCATTTGTCATTTGCCAAAGATCGCTACCCACCGATACAACAAGTAGCTCTAAAGCTCTATCCTGGATCTCCCCTCCTAAATTTTTAATTTCTTTTTCTACCCAGTTTTTTAATCTTTTTTCATCCAAAAATTCAAACTCTTGAGATTTAGCGTGTTTTTTTAAAAAAGAAAATAAAGCATCTCTTTTAGAAAGTTTATTCCTCTCGTAGAACAATATTATATCTTTTGAATTCATAAAATCTTTTCTTTTCTCAAGAAATTTCTTTTTAAATTCAGAGTTAGAAAAGATATCTGCCAAAACCACTAATTTCTTTTCTTTGAACATTGAAATCTGCTCTATCTCGTCTTTAAAGTCCTGAATGTTCAATTTGGTACCATCAAAGTACTTTAAATTTAACCCGCTTTTGTGGGTTTTTTTATAATGTCTAATTATTTCTTTTAGTTTCTGATTGGATCGGTATGTGTCTTGTCCGTAAAGAAAAATAATCATAAATGATTTATTCCAAAGATGGCTTAGTAAAGAAAAAAAACGAAATCTGTTGAAAGAAAACCCCCGCGAAAGAACCTTGAAATTTTAATTTCACTCAAATTATAGCTTTTGGCAGTTTGGGCAAAAATGAGCTGATCTTTGGCTTATTTTTTCCCTCTGAATCTTTTGTCCACATCTTGAACATTCTTCTCCTTCTCTTTGATAAACTTTTTTCCAAAGTTGAAAACTCCCTTTTGTTCCGCTAATTCTCCTATAATCAGAAGTGCTTGTCCCTTTCAATTTAATTGCCTTCTTTAAAACTTTTTTTGTAGTTTTAAAAATTCTTTTAAGCTCTAGTTCAGATAATTTAGAGATATCTTTAAAAGGATTAACTTTTGCTTCCCATAAAATCTCATCTGAGTAAATATTGCCAATTCCAACTATTATCTTTTGATCCATTAAGATCTGTTTAATCTTTCCTCTTCGCTTTTTTCCCAATACTTCCTTAAACTTCTTAAAGGTAAAACTCCTTTCTAAAGGTTCGGGACCCAAACTTTTAAATTCTTTTGAATCTTCCCAATCATTCTTATCCCATAGTTCAACCTTGGCAAATTTTCTTAAATCTGACAAAGCTAACTGCTCTCCATTGTCAAGAAAAAAAATTAAATGTAAATACTT